>Ga0302311_10000684_pt1 | contig 41198 bp, 29 predicted proteins | sample III_Palsa_N1_3_FD_200449 | JGI IMG/M metagenome (GOLD analysis project Ga0302311, IMG submission 200449) | Peat permafrost microbial communities from Stordalen Mire near Abisko, Sweden - III_Palsa_N1_3 | ecosystem: Environmental > Terrestrial > Soil > Palsa > Peat permafrost | place: Sweden... | reverse complement strand
AGGTCGCCCGTGCCGGTGCGGTGGCATTCGGCGGCGAGCTGCGCCTGGGCGTGCCAGCTTCACTGGGGCCGTACTTGCTGCCGCATCTGATCGAGCCGTTCCCGCAGCATTTTCCGGGCGCGCGGCTAGGCATTTCCGAAGGCAAGCCACGTGGCTTGTTGCGCCGGCTACATGAGGGCGAACTCGATGCGGTGCTTGCACCACCGGTGCCGGCGGTCAGCGGCATCGCGATGCGGCCGCTGTTTGCCGAACCATGGGAGCTGATGCTGCGTGCTGATCATCCCTTGGCTGGCCAGAGCAGTATTGCGCTGGACCAGCTCGATCCGGCCGAGGCGACCTTGATGGCCGAGAGTCATGCCGATGGCCTCGACAGTGACGGCAGTGAGCATGGCCACGTGCAGGATGTCAGCCTGGAAAGTCTCGCTGCACTGGTCAGTCTGCGCGGTGGCTACGCGCTGGTACCGGCGCTGGCACACGAACGGCTGGCTTCGATGCCGAACATCGTGCTGGCGAAACTCAAGGGGCAGGCGCCAGGTCGCGAGATCGCGCTGTACTGGCGCGATGCCTCGCCTTGGCATGACGACCTGCAGAGCTTCGCCGAACTGCTACGCAAGTTGGCCCGGCAGCGGCCCGGTTTGCGCGTGATGGGTGCGAAGGCAAAAATGACTTCGCCATGACCACACAACAGAAGGCCGCCTTGCGGCGGCCTTCTGTTCAATCACATGAGGCGATGGCTCAACCGCGCGAAGACTTCTTGCGGTCGCTCTCGGTGAGGTGCTTCTTGCGCAGGCGGATTTCCTTCGGGGTGACCTCGACCAGCTCGTCGTCGTCGATGAAGTCCAGCGCCTGTTCCAGCGTGAACTTGGTCGCCGGGGTCAGCTGGATCGCATCGTCCTTGCCCGAGGCGCGCATGTTGGTCAGCGGCTTGGGTTTGATCACGTTGACGGTGAGGTCGTTGTCCTTGGCGTGGATGCCGACCAGCTGGCCCTCATACACGTTGTCGCCTTCGGCTGCGAACAGCTTGCCGCGATCCTGCAGCGGTCCGAGCGAGTAGGCCGGGGTGGTGCCGCCGGCGTTGGCGATCATCACGCCATTGAGGCGCTTGGCGATCTGGCCGTCTTCCTTCGGACCGTAATGGTCGAACACGTGGAACAGCAGGCCCGAGCCCTGGGTCAGGGTCTTGAACTGGTTCTGGAAGCCGATCAGGCCACGCGCCGGGATCTCGTAATCCAGACGCACGCGTCCCTTGCCATCGGACTCCATGTTCTTCAGCTGACCCTTGCGCACGCCGAGCCTTTCCATCACGGCACCCTGGTGCACTTCCTCAACGTCGACCACCAGTTGCTCGATTGGCTCCATCTTCTGGCCGTCGATCTCCTTGATGATCACTTCCGCACGCGATACGGCCAGCTCGTAGCCTTCACGACGCATGTTTTCGATCAGCACCGACAGATGCAGCTCGCCGCGGCCGGAGACCAGGAACTTGTCGGCGTCGGAACCTTCCTCGACCTTCAGCGCCACGTTGTGCACCTGCTCACGATCCAGACGCTCGCGCAGCTGGCGGCTGGTCAGGAACTTGCCGCCGGACAGATCCTTGTTGCCGGCGAACGGCGAGTTGTTGACCTGGAAGGTCATCGAGATGGTCGGTTCGTCCACGGTCAGCGCGGGCAACGCCTCAGGCGTATCCAGCGCGCAGACGGTGTCGGAGATGGTCAGGTCGGCGATACCCGAGATCGCGACGATGTCGCCGGCCTCGGCGCTGTCCTGCTCGATCCGCTCCAGGCCGAGGAAGCCCAGCACCTGCATCACCTTGCCCTGGCGCTTCTTGCCATGGCGATCGATCACGGCGACCGGCATGCCCTTCTTCAAGATGCCGCGCTGAATGCGTCCGATACCGATCACGCCGACGAAGTTGTTGTAGTCGAGCTGGCTGATGCGCATCTGGAACGGGCCATCCGGATCCACGTCCGGCTTGCTGACGTGCTGCATGATCGCTTCGTACAGCGGGGTCATGTCGCCTTCGCGCACGTCGTCGTTGAGACCGGCGTAGCCGTTCAGCGCCGACGCGTAGACGATCGGGAAGTCCATCTGCTCCGGCGTGGCGCCCAGACGATCGAACAGATCCCACACCTGCTCGACCACCCACTCCGGGCGTGCCCCCGGACGGTCGACCTTGTTGATCACCACGATCGGCTTGAAGCCCATCGCGAACGCCTTCTGCGTCACGAAGCGGGTCTGCGGCATCGGGCCGTCCATCGCGTCGACCAGGATCAGCACCGAGTCGACCATCGACAGCACGCGCTCCACTTCGCCACCGAAGTCAGCATGTCCCGGCGTGTCGACGATGTTGATGCGGTTACCCTGCCAGGTGATGGCCGTGTTCTTGGCCAGGATGGTGATGCCGCGTTCCTTTTCCTGGTCGTTCGAGTCCATCACGCGCTCGGCCAGCACGGTGCGCTCATTGAGCGTGCCGGACTGCTTCAGCAGGCAATCGACGAGAGTGGTCTTGCCGTGATCGACGTGGGCGACGATGGCGATATTGCGCAGTTTTTCGATAGACATGGGATCGACTCGGGCGGCGCGGTGGCCGTCACGCAGGATTCTTGAAGGGTGAATCGACCAATTATACGGACTTATGTGACAACTTGCCCGCAATTTCGATTATCTGTTCATCCACCTGCCTGTCCGGCATATCCGTCTGCGCTGCGGCCTGATCACACTACGCCGGTGAGGTAGTAGGTGGCGATCACCACCAGCACCGCCAGCGTCTTGATCACGGTAATCGCGAAGATGTCCCTGTAGGACTGCCGATGGGTCAGTCCGGTCACCGCGAGCAGGGTGATCACGGCACCGTTGTGCGGCAGTGTGTCCATGCCGCCGGAGGCCATCGCAGCCACCCGGTGCATCACTTCCAGCGGGATGCCGGCCGCATGCGCGTTGGCGATGAAGGTGTCGGCCATCGCCGCCAGCGCGATGCCCATGCCGCCGGAGGCCGAGCCCGTGATGCCGGCGAGCGCGGTCACAGTGACCGCCTCGTTCACCAACGGGTTCGGGATGGTGTGCAGTGCATCGGCGACCACCTTGAAACCGGGCAGGGCGGCGACCACGGCGCCGAAGCCGTATTCCGAGGCGGTATTCATCGAGGCCAGCAGCGCCCCACCGACCGCTGCCTTGCTGCCATCGGCAAACTGCCGGATCACCGGCCGCCAGGCAAACGCCAGCACGCACAGGATGCCGACCAGCAGTGCGCCTTCCACCGCCCAGATCGCGGCGATCTTGGACACTTCCTGCACCACCGGTTTGGCGTCGCCCACCACGCTGGGCAGGAACGACTGCGTTTCGCCGTAGACACGCGGAATGAGATCGGTGAACAGCTTGTTGCAGACGCCGACCAGCACCAGCGGCAGCAACGCGACCAAGGGGTGCGCCAGCCTGGCGTACTCGAACGGCGCCGGTTCGTTAACGAGATTGTCGCCATAGCCTTCGCCCGCGGCGGCAGCCTTGCGCCGGCGTGATTCCAGATACGCCAGGCCCACGATCAGGATGAATACTGCGCCGATCGTGCCCAGCCACGGTGCCGCCCATGCCGTGGTACCAAAGAACGCGGTGGGGATGATGTTCTGGATCTGCGGCGTGCCCGGCAGCGAATCCATGGTGAAGGTGAACGCGCCCAGCGCGATGGTGCCGGGGATCAGCCGTTTCGGGATATTGCTGGCACGGAACAGTTCGGCCGCAAATGGATACACCGCGAACACCACCACGAACAGCGACACGCCGCCGTAGGTGAGCAACGCGCAAACCAGCACGATCGACAGGATCGCGCGGCTGCGCCCGACCAGGCCGATGGTCGCGGCGACGATAGCCTTGGAGAAACCGGAGAGCTCAATCAGCTTGCCGAACACCGCGCCAAGCATGAACACCGGAAAGTACAGCTTGAGGAAGCCGACCATCTTGTCCATGAACAGGCCGGTGAACATCGGCGCGACCAGTGCGGGTTCGGTCAGCAACACTGCGCCCAGTGCAGCGATGGGCGCGAACAGGATCACGCTGTAGCCACGGTAGGCCGCAAACATCAGGAAACACAGTGCGGCCAGCACGATCAGGAATGCCATCCTTGCGGATCCTCGGGAGACTAAGGTCGGAGTCGACGAGGGCCGAGTATCGGCGCGTGCCGGCCGCGCCGGCACTGTACGAAGGTACGAGTGTGGTGCCGGTGCCGACTGCCTACTCTCCGTCGCATCAGCATCCATCGTCGATGGTTGCGTCAACAGCCTGCATCCATCTGCGATGGATGCGCCTAGTCGAAAGGGGAAGTCATGAAGCGCACGTATCTGAGTCTGGCGATTGGTCTGGCGACGACAGGCCTGGTGTTTGCCGCACCGCTGTATGCGCAACAGAGCAGCGACAACAGCGCCCCGGTTGATCAGGCCAAGCCGGCCAATGCCAAACAGCTCGGTGAAGTGAAAGTCACCGCGCGCAAGCGCGAGGAAACCCTGCAGGACGTGCCGATCGCTGTCAGCGCGTTCACCGCCCAGGCGCTGTTCAACCAGAACGTGCAGAACCTCGCCGACCTGCAGGGCAAGGTACCGTCGCTGCAGATCTACGCCGCACGCGGTTCCAACACCACGCTGACCGCTTACATTCGCGGCGTCGGCCAGGCTGACCCCACCTGGGGTTTCGATCCGGCGGTCGGCATCTATCTGGACGATGTCTATCTGGCACGCCCGCAGGGCACCATGCTGGATGTGTTCGACGTGGAACGCATCGAGGTGTTGCGCGGCCCCCAGGGCACCCTCTATGGCAAGAACACCATCGGCGGCGCCATCAAGTACGTATCCAACCCGCTGCCCACCAAGACCGAGGGTTCGGTAGAGACGACCGTCGGCACGCATGGCGAGAAGGACGTGAAGGGTAGCCTGGGCGGGGCCAGTGCCGATGGTGTGTGGCGCGCCCGTGTCGCCTACGCTACCGAACACAACAATGGTTTCGGTACCGACCTGGTCAACGGCAGCCGCAACGGCGACAAGAACACCAATGCCGCCCGCGCGACGCTCGGCTTCTTTCCTTCGTCCACGTTCAACGCACAATTGTCAGTCGACGGACTGCGCGACAATTCCAATCCGCGCGGCGCGAAAATGCTCGTCGCCAATTCGTTTGACCCGACCTACGCGCCGTTGTCGAGCGACTACGACACGCGCAGCGGCATGGCGCAGTTGAACCACACCAAACTGTGGGGAACGGCGCTCACGATGAACTGGATCGCAAGCCCGGCCTGGAGCCTGAAATCGGTCACCGCGTATCGCGGCTCGTCCACCGACACCAATATCGATTTCGACACGTTGCCACAGCAGATCGCCGACGTCGGTGCGGTCTACAAGGATCATCAGTTCACCGAGGAGCTGCAGGCCAATTACGATTCCGGCGGCACCGTGCATGGCGTGCTCGGCGTGTACTACTTCAATGGAACCGCCGACGGCCAGATCCAGAACATCTTCCTGGGCTCGCCCCCCTACAGCACGCTGGGCTACTCGCAGTACGGCAGCACCGGAGGCAGCATCGGTACCAAAAGCTATGCCGGTTATGGCGACTTCACCTGGGACATCAGTCCCGCCTGGAGCCTTGACGTGGGCATGCGGCTGACCGACGAGACCAAGACCGCGCTGATCCAGAACTACGGCTACGCCAATGCAAGCTTCACCAATCCGATTGCCACGCTGGCCGACTTCACCGGTTCGCACGATTCGCACAACGTGTCACCGAAGGCATCGCTGAGCTGGACCGCGAACGACCATGTCATGCTCTATGGCAGCTATAGCGAGGGTTTCCACTCGGGCGGTTACAACATCCGTGCGAACTGTGAGGCGATTCCCGAGTCGTGCCGTCCGATCCAGGACGAGAATGTGAAGTCGTACGAACTGGGTAGCAAGATGACCTTCTTCGACGACAGCCTGCTGCTGAACACGGCGCTTTACCACAACATCTATTCCAACATCCAACTGTCGGTGTTTACCTCGTACGCGCTGCCGAACGGCAGCCAGGGCTTCTTCGGCGACTTCACCAACGCTGGCAAGGGCCATATCGACGGCCTGGAAGAGGAATTCGCCTGGAAACCGGCGGAGAACTGGACGGTCAGCGGCAACTTCGCCTACCTGCATACCAAGTACACGCAGTTCATCAGCGCCGGCGTGAACATCGCCGACACGCAGACCTTCACCAATGCGCCGAAATGGTCCGGTGCGCTGAACCTCGAGCGCACTTTCCCGCTCTCCGACGGTGGCAGCATTACTGGTCGTATCAACTACACCTACCAGACCAGCGTATTCCCGGAGACGACCCTGTCGCCGCTGATCGAACAGCCGGCCTACGGGCTGTGGAATGCCGGCCTGATCTGGAAGATCGACCAGCCGTGGACGCTGAGCCTGCAAGGCTCGAACCTCGCCAACAAGGCGTATCGCACCACCGGCTACAACATTGCCGCCCTTGGTATCGTCACCGGCTTCTATGGTGCGCCCCGGATGGTGACGTTGACTGCGCGCTACACGTTCTAAGCTTTGTGACGATCGCTCATGTGCCGCCCCCATGGCTGCGCATGATCGGTCGCGAATTCTGCGTATGCGGTTGTCGAATTACGGAGATCGTCCATGTCATTGAGAGCCTGGATCCGCCTGTGCGGTTTGTCGTTATTGCTCGGCAGTGGCAGTGCCTGCGCGGCCCAGCCGGCAGGTTCCCTGCCAAAACTGAAGCTTGATCCATCGAGGGTGGCTGTGGTCGGACTTTCGTCCGGCGCTTACATGGCGACCCAGGCGCAGCTCGCCTATCCGGAGCTGTTCCCGAACGCGGCGCTGGTCGCTGGTGGTCCTTATGGCTGCGCCGGCGGCAAGCTTGATGTTGCCCTTGGCAGCTGCATGAAAGGCGTGCCGGCACTGGATGTCGGCACACTGGTGGCGAGTGCCACGAAGCGTGCAGCTGCCGGCGAGATCGGTCCCCTGAAGGATCTAGCGCATGCCCACGTCTACCTGCTGCACGGCAGCGCCGATGCGCTTGTGGCACCGGCGGTGGCTGAGGCTGGGGCGCATTTCTACGAGCAACTGCGTGACAACACGCCTGGCCTGAGCGGCATGCAGGTGCATGATGATGGCCAGCGCGCATTCGCCCACAATCTGCCAGTGGCCGCCAGCGGTGGCGATTGCGACAAGTCGGTGTCGCCGTATCTGGGCCATTGCGGTTTCGATGCGGCTGGCGAGATCTTCGCGCAGATGTTCGGCAAGCCTATGCATGCGGCAGCGCAGGCACTCGGCGAGCTACGCACGTTCGACCAGGACACACTGCGCCCGGATGGCGCCGATGCGTTGCTGGCCAAGACTGGCTATGTCTACCTGCCGCCCGATTGCCTCGCTGGCAAACCGTGTGGCCTGGTGGTCGCGTTTCACGGCTGCAAGCAGAACGCCGAGGCGGTGGGCGAGGCATTCGTGAAAGATGCCGGCTTCAACCGCTGGGCCGACGTCTATGACGTGGCAGTGCTATATCCTCAGACTCGCGCAAGTTTCGCGCCCTTGAATCCGCAAGCATGCTGGGACTGGTGGGGATATTCCGGAGCCGACTACGACAGCCGCCACGGCGTGCAGCTGCGCTGGCTGGTGAACGCGGTACACGCACTGGGGCTGCAACCCGCACATTGATCGGTTGCGCACGGAGCCGACGATGCTGAGCGCTGGCCTGATCGCCGTCGCAGCGCTGTGCTGGCTGGGCCTGCTGTTCGGCGTGGCCTTGCTCGGCGAACGCCGCCCGCATCTGTTCGAGAAGCGCTGGGCGATCATCTACGCCTTGTCGCTGGCGATCCACTGCACCTCGTGGACGTTCTACGGCACCGTCACCCAGGCCAGCCGCTCCGGCTGGTGGCTGCCGCCGACGTTTGTCGGTGCGATCCTGATGTATCTGTTCGCGCTGAAATTCCTGCGCCGAATGGTGCAGCTTGTGCGCGAGTACAACGCCGGCTCGCTGGCCGACCTGATCGCGGTGCGGCTGGGGCGACATTCGGGGCTGGCGGCACTGGTCACCGTGGTAGTGGTGATTGGCATCGTGCCGTACATCGCGTTGCAGCTGAAAGCGGTGGCGATGAGTTACGGCATCCTAAGCCAGGGGCAGCTGGCCGAATCCGTGCCATGGCAGGACAGCGCGTTGTATGTCGCGCTGCTGATGGCGCTGTTCGCGATGCTGTTCGGTACGCGGCGTGCCTCGACCATGGCACACAACCGCGGGCTGGTGCTGGCGATGGCGTTCGAGTCGCTGTTCAAGCTCGGCGCGATGCTGGCACTGGGTATCTTGTTGTTCACTGCGTTGCCGGCTGGCATGCCAGTCAACGTGCCACCCCCGCCGGACAGCAGCGGCTTCCCGGCGCTGATCCTGCTCGGTGCGCTGGCGATGTTCACCATGCCGCATCAATTCTATGCAGGCATCGTGGAGTGCCGGAACGACGGTCATCTGCGCAGTGCGCGCTGGCTGTTTCCGCTGTACCTGCTGCTGATCTCACTGCCGATCCTGCCACTGGCGCGGTTGGGCGATACCTTGCTTGGGCCGAGCGGCGTGTCGTCGGACATGTACGTGCTGGCGCTGCCGATGGCGCGCGGCGAGCACGGGCTGGCCCTGATCGCGTTTCTCGGCGGCCTCAGCGCTGCCACCAGCATGGTGGTGATCGCTACGCTGTCGCTGAGCCTGATGGTGGTCAATCACTTCATCGCACCACTGCGGGTGAAGGCCGGCTGGGGTCGCGACGAGCACGGCGATCTGCGCGGCGAGTTGTTGAATCACCGACGAGTGGCGATCCTGCTGGTGCTGTTGCTGGCCTGGGCATACAGCCGGGTGCTGGCGCGCAACGAGGTCTTGGCCGATATCGGCGCGATCTCGTTTTCCGCACTGGCTGGGCTGACGCCGGCGTTGCTGGCGGCGGTATACCGTCCGCAGCTGGGGTCGCGTGCGGTGATGGCCGGACTGGCAGTCGGCACCCTGGTCTGGCTGTATGCGGTCTCGCCGGCGTTGTTGCCGTCCACCTTGCCGTGGCTGCACGTGGGTCCGTTCGGTCTGCACTGGCTGTCGCCGGATGACCTGTTCGGGCTGGGCGACTGGAACCGGCTGGGCCGCGCGGTGGTGGTGAGCCTGGCGGCGAACGGTGCGGTGATGCTGGCAGTGGCCGGATCGCGTTATGGCCGTAACGCACGTGCGGTCAGCGTAGGCGATGTCGGTGTGACCGAGCTACGCGCGTTGGCAGCGCGCTTCCTGCCGGCCGAGCGTGTCGAACACCTGTTCCATAACGCACCGTTGACCGGATCGTCCGGCAGCACTCGAGTCGCTGAGGTGGAACATGAGTTGGCTGCAGTGATTGGCGCCGCCTCGGCGCGGCTGCTGCTGGAAGTGGTGCATCGGCAGGGACGCGATGATCTGGATACTGTCGTCGCCATCGTCGGCGAGGCGGCACAGGATCTGCGCTTCAACCAGCGCGTGCTGGAGGCGGCGCTGCAGAACATGAGCCAGGGTATCTGCGTGGTCGATGCCGAGTTGCGACTGGTGGCATGGAACAGCCGCTATGCCAGCCTGTTCGGCTATCCCGACGAACTGCTGCAGGTAGGCCGCCCGGTCGCCGACCTGACCCGTCACAACGTCGAGGCCGGCATGCTCGGCCCCGGTGAAGTCGAGCGCCGTGTGCAGCGCCGGCTCACCCACATGCGTGCCGGCACTCGGCATCTGTCCGAGCGGCGTTTTCCCGATGGCATCGTGGTCGAGATCCGCGGCAACCCGATGCCGGGAGGCGGCTTTGTTGCCACCTTCACCGACGTCACCGCATTCCGCCAGGCCGAAGGCTCGCTCAAGCGCGTCAACGAGACGCTCGAACTGCGAGTGGAGGAACGCACCCGCGCGTTGGCCGCGGCATCGGCGGAAGCACAGGGCGCGAACGAGGCGAAGAGCCGCTTCCTCACCGCGGTAACCCACGACCTGATGCAGCCGCTGCATGCCGCGCAGCTGTTTGCTCACTCTTTGACCGAGCGCGGTGCCGATGCCACGACTGCACGTCACCTCAACGGTGCGCTTTCTGCTACGGAAGGTCTGCTCGCTGGCCTGCTCGATATCGCGCGTCTGGAAGGTGGCCGTCTGCATCCCCAGCCGCGCGCATTCCCGCTGGCCGACGTACTCGATCCGTTGGCTGCCGAATTCCGGGCCATTGCGTTGGATCGCGGCGTGCAGTTCGACGTGGTCGGCACGCGTGCATGGGTGCGCTCCGATCCACAGCTGCTACGCCGCGTGTTGCAGAACTTCCTGTCGAATGCGTTGCGTTATGCGGAATACGGCCGCGTGTTGCTTGGTGTGCGCCGACACGGCGAGCAGTTGCGCGTGGAAGTCTGGGATACCGGCCCCGGCATCGCGCCGGGCGAGCAGCAACTGATCTTCCAGGAGTTTCGTCGCGGAAGTGCTGCAGGCGGGCAGGGACTCGGGCTGGGTTTGTCCATCGCGCAACGCATGGCTGGGTTGCTCGACCATCCGCTCGGTCTACGCTCATGGCCCGGCAGGGGCAGCGTGTTTGACCTCAGCATGCCGATGGCACGTGCCGCGATACGATTGCCACCCATCGCTGATGCACAGCACTCACTGCCCGCTGGTCGTGCGCTGGTGCTGGATAACGAGCCCGCTGCACTCGCCGCGCTCAGCAGCCTGCTGACCAGCTGGGGCTGGCATGTGCACACTGCGCGCAATGCCAAGCAGGCGCTGGCTGCGCCGTGGCGACCGGACCTGCATATCCTTGATTTCCACCTCGATGGCGGCGATACAGGATTCGATGTGTGGCATCGGCTGCGTGAACTGCATGCTGATGTGCCAACTGTGATGCTTACGGCCGACCGCGACGGCGAGCTGCGCCAGCGATTGCTCGATGCAGGGTTGGGCGTGTTGTACAAGCCCTTGAAGCCGTTGGCATTGAGGCAGGTGTTGCAACGGATAACGGCGGGTGCCGGGTGGGCCTAAGGCAGGTTGGCCCGGGATCCGGCGTAACGCCTGGATCGGCTTGGCCGACACGACACCGCGACAGCCGCATAGCCCTATCGTCCAATTCAACTCATTACCACCTCGTGCTCTCTTGGCGAGGCGAATGAGTGCCCTTTTCCAAACTCCGTGGTCACTTCTCGCTTTGCGATCTCCATTGCGGCGACCGCATTAGGGCTTTGGCGACGGTGCTGATGGGGGCATATCGGGCGGCATCGATAACACACTCACGTGACGATGGAGGACTCTTCGATGTTTTCGAAACACTTCAGATTCTTGGTTATGGCGGTGTTGTTCAGCGCTATCACGATCGCTTCTCCGTTTGCGAGGGCACAAGCGGCGCTCGGCTCGTACAACATCACACCCAGCTCCGTAACGGTGGCAGGCATTTCATCAGGCGGTTATATGGCCACACAGCTGCAAGTAGCCTATTCAAAAGCGATCTACGGGACCGCCGTGATGGCCGGCGGTACGTACTACTGCGCGCAGGATAATGACGCGCTCTGGGGCGAGGCCTGCGCTACCGGCGTCAGCGTGCCGGTGTCGTCGCTGGTCAGCTATACCAATAAAGAAGCCTCGGCAGGCGCGATCGATCCGGTCAGCAATATCGTCGGCAAGCCGATTTACATGTTCAGTGGCACGCTGGATACGGTGGATTATCAGGCAACGATGAACGACCTGTATCAGTACTACCAAAGTTTCACATCGGGCAGTGAGATCACCTACAACAACCACACCGCGGCAGAGCATTCCTGGGTGTCGCCGGACGCACTCACCGCCTGCCAGTATCTTGCACTGCCGTACATCAATAACTGCGGCATCGATCCGGAACAGACATTCTTGACGATGTTTTACGGCACGCTCCAGGCGCGCAATTCAGGTGCTTTGGGTGGCAGCTTCATCCAGTTCAATCAGAATCCGTTTTGCGCAAATGGAAACTGCGCGGCCCTCTCGATGGATAGCACGGGCTGGGTCTTCGTGCCCAAGAATTGCGCAGCGGGACAGGCCTGTCGCCTGGTCGTGGCGTTGCATGGATGCTCGCAAAATCAGGAAACGGTAGGCACAACCTTCGTGCATGACAGCGGCATCAACGAATGGGCTGACACGAACAATATCATCGTGCTCTATCCACAGACGATCGATGCCTATGCTCCTTACAACCCCTATGGATGCTGGGATTGGTGGGGCTACACCAATAATCACTATGCGCTCAAATCCGCCCCGCAGATGACGGCCATCATGGCGGAAGTCAATAAACTGGCCGGCGGTTCGTTGCAGCTCTGAATGCCGCGTCGCTACATTGCGAAGCCGCACCGTGAGCCGGTGCGGCTTCAATCTCCGTTTTGGTGGTGGCCTTGCGAGCCACCTTCGGTATCCGTCTTCGGGTGAAAGCTTCTGTCACATCACCCGCGCTGGCTCCCCCAGATCCAACGACCGCAGCAACATCCCCGCCTGCGTGCGATTCCTCACTCTGAGCTTCTCGAAGATCGCCGTGACATGCGCCTTCACCGTGCGCTCCTGGATCGCCAGCCGGTCGGCGATCTGCTTGTTGAGCAGGCCTTCGGCGAGCAGGGTGAGGACCCGGGATTGCTGTTCGGTGAGGCGGGCGAGGCGGCTGGCGAGATCAGTGTCGGCCGGATTGGCGGGCAGGACGGCGATGGCGTCGGCGAGGCCGGGTGGCAACCAGGTGCCACAGTCGAGCACGCTGCGAATCGCCTCACCGATATCGGCGGGGCTGGCGCTTTTGGGGATGAAGCCGGCGGCGCCGTGATCGAGCACGCGGCGCACGATGCGCGGTTCGTCGTGGGCGGAGACCACCAGCACGGCCACGCCGGGATGCTGGCCGCGCAGCATGGCGAGGCCTGACAGCCCTTGGCTGCCGGGCATGTGCAGGTCGAGCAGGACGAGGTCGGTGTCTGGTTCGGTAGCCAGGGCAGCCAATACGCTGGCGAGGTCGGCGGCTTCGCGCATGTGGCAACCGGGCAGGCCTTCGCTGGCTGCCAGGCGCAGCGCGGCGCGGAACAACGGGTGGTCGTCAGCGATCAGCAGGCTCGTCATGTCGTTGACGTTAGCGGGCCGCAGCGCGGCCGTCGAGGTCCAAGGGTCACTGGTGTGATGCTGGACTTTCGTACGATGGCGTGTGCGTGCATGCTTGATATGGTGGCGGGATGAAAAAATCCGCCTGTGTGTCCTCCCTGTTGATCTTGCTCGTGCTGTCGGCCTGCGCCGGCAACCCGGTGCCGAAGGAATCCGCAATGCGTGATGTTGACTACGGCGAAGTGCGGGTTACCGATCATCGCGGCCAGGATGATCTGTTGAGCGCCGGGTTGGGGCTGGCTGGTCTGGCCAGCACACCACGGCCGTTTGCCGACGCGTTGAACCCGACGGCGGAGGAACTGCGCCAGCGGGCCATCCAGACCAGCTGGAAAGGTATCGCCGATCTCGGCCCGCTGGGCGGCTACGGCACGGTGTATGGCGGCGTACCGGACGTGCCGGGACGCGAATACCAGGCGTTCGCGCGCATTCCTGGTGCTCGCGCGCCGCATCGCGTGCTGCTGCAGGTGCCCGATCACTTCGATCGGCAGAAGCGCTGCCTGGTGGTGACCGCCTCGTCCGGCTCGCGCGGCATCTATGGCGCGATCGCGCTGGCTGGTGCGTGGGGCCTGCCGCATGGTTGCGCGGTGGCCTATACCGACAAGGGTACCGGCGCCGGCTATTTCGACTATGCCGACAATAGCGGTGTGGCACTGGACGGTCGACGCGCGAAACGCGGTGAGGCGGAGCTGGAGTTTCAGCCTACGCCAGCGCCCCCGAGCGCGGGCATCGCGGTGAAGCAGATGAACTCCGGTGACAACCCGGAGGCCGATTGGGGCCGGCATGTGATCCAGGCGGCGCAGTTCGGCCTGGCCATGCTCGACCGCGCGTTTCCCGCCGAGGCACCGTTCACGCCGCAGAACACGAAGATCATCGCCACCGGCCTGTCCAACGGCGGCGGCGCGGTGTTGCAGGCGGCCGGTCTCGATCATGAGCATTTCTTCGCTGGCGTGGTGGCGCTGGAGCCGAACGTGTACGTCCCCGTGCATGGTCGCGCGATGTACGACTACGCCACCGAGGCGGCGATCTGGCTGCCATGTGCGCTGAGCGCGGAGCATTTCGCCAAGGTGCCACTGGCACGCGGGCCCAAGGGTGTGCCGATACCGGCATGGCCGCTGCGCTGTTCCAGCCTGCGTGCGCAGGGCAAGTTGAGTGGCAACACCGCGGCCGAACAGGCGGAGCAGGCCCGTCAATATCTGCATGCCCGTGGCTGGACCGACGAAGCGATGAGCACCGCTGCCAGCACCACCGCGTTCGACTTGTGGCGGGTGATTGCCGCGGGTTATGCCTCGTCCTACCTGCGCCGTGGCGCGGGCGACATGCCGTGTGGCTTCCACTACGCGGCAATCGATGCCAAGGGTTTGCCGGCCGTGGCCGATCCCGCCACACGGGCGGCATGGTGGGCGGATGGTTCAGGCATTCCACCCGGCAACGGTGTCGGTCTGCTGGGTGGCACCAGTGTCTCGACTGATCCCACCTTGATCGGCAATGAATGCCTGCGTGGGCTGTGGACCGGCGACGATCACGAGTCACAGGCCTTGCACGCATCCATTGCCGCAACGGCCGCCCGGTTGCCGCGCAGTGACCTGCCGCTGTGGGTGGTGCACGGCGCCAGCGACGGCTTGCTGCCAACCGCGTTCAGCTCCGAGCCGTATGTGGCATGGCTGCGCGACGAGGGCCGTCAGCCGATCTACTGGAAGGTGCCGCACGCGCAACATTTCGATGCGTTCCTGGTGCTGCCCGGTTTCGGTGATCAGCACGTGCCGCTGCTGCCTTACGGTTATGCGGCGCTGGATCGGCTGTGGGCGCACCTGTATGACGGGGCCGCCTGGCCGGCCGAGGTGCCGACACCGGCAGCGCAGCCACGCGGTGCCGGCGCACTCGAACGCAGTACGCTGGGTCTGCCCTGAGCGCAGCCGCGCCTGAATCGACGGATGGCAACCCTGCTGCACCGACCTTGGCTTGGGTTATTCTTGGCGACCCTCGTGCCCGTGCCGTCGCGCGGTGCAGCTTTCGAACTCAAGGATTTTGCGATGACCATCAATGTCACCTTCACCACCAACCGCGGCCCGATCCACCTGCGTCTGCATGAGGACAAGGCCCCGGTCACGGTCGCCAACTTCGTCAACCTGGCCAAGCGCGGCTATTACGACGGGCTGTCGTTCCATCGCGTGATCGCCGACTTCATGGTCCAGGGCGGTTGCCCCGAAGGCAGCGGTCGCGGCGGCCCGGGCTACAAGTTCGAGGACGAGTTCAACGCATCGCTGCGCCACGACAAGCCGGGTGTGTTGTCGATGGCCAATGCTGGCCCGCGTACCAACGGCAGCCAGTTCTTCATCACCCATGGCGCCACGCCCTGGCTGGACGGCAAGCACAGTGTGTTCGGCGAAGTGGTCGATGCGGCTGACATGAATGTGGTCAACGCGATCCAGCAGGGTGACGTGATCGAGAAGGTCACCGTGGACGGCGACGTCGACGCGCTGCTGGCGGCGCAGTCCGATCGTGTGAAGGAATGGAACGCGGTGCTCGACCAGCGCGGTTGAGTTTTTGTTAAAGGATGCAAAAGAAACCGCCGGCCCATGGCCGGCGGTTTCTTTTTGTGCGCGAACGTCATGACAAATGCGGTTTTGCGCGCCTATGATCGGCAGGCTACACACCCATTCACTTACTAACTAACTAAGGAGAACGACCATGTCATTCCTCGATAGTTTGCTTGGAGGGCAGGGACAGCAGGCTGGTGCAGGTTCGATGATTGGTGTGGCGGGCCAGCTGCTGCAGCAGGCCGGCGGCGTGCAGGGTCTCACCAGCATGCTGCAACAGCATGGGCTGGGCGATGCCGTGCAGTCGTGGGTCGGTACGGGGACCAATCAGGCGGTATCGAGCGACCAGCTCGGCCAGGCGCTGCAGAACGGAGGCATGGGTTCGATAGTTCAGGAGGCCGCCAGCAAGATGGGTGTCGATCCCAGCGTGGTGCTCAACGGTCTTTCGCAAGTGCTGCCGCACGCGGTCGATCATCTGACCCCCGACGGTCAGGCTCCGGCGGCTGGGCAGGGCGGCGGTTTCAATTTCGGCATGCTTGAAGGCCTCGCCGGCAAGCTGATGGGCGGCCAGGCCTGATAACGGTTGTGATTTCATGAAAAGAAATCGGCGGGGGTTACCCGCCGATTTCTTTTGTGCTGCCTGCAAATGTAGATGCAGATGCTTCGGCCGGTGGCAGGGATTACTTGAAGACGAACTGCACAACCAGCAGCAGGATGATGGCGCCGAGGATTGACATCAGGAAGCCGGCCGTATGGAACTTGGAGTCGGGTGGCGGTGTGCTGATCATCCTGCCGATCAGACCACCGATCACCGAACCCACGATGCCGACGATGGCTGTCAGCCAGAAGCCGAGGTGTATGTTCGCGTGGAAAACGTGATCGAGGACGAATTTGCCAATCAGACCAACGAAGAAGCCAACGATGATGGACCATATCAGGTGGAACATGGACGCCTACCTCCCTGGATTGCTGTTGAGTTGACCAATTCCACCAGCGACCGTGTGCACATGGTGCGGCGGCGTCCGCATCATGCAACTAGTCGGCTGGATACCACCATAGGAATTTGACCGCGCAAGCTTTTGCGATCCTGCCGAATGCCGCGTCGCCGCATGCTAAAATTCGCGGGTTTGCTGACCTCATCCCCTGACGTCGAGGAACCCATGCCCCAGCTTGCCCAGCGTGTCGGCCGCGCCAAACCCAGCGCAATCATGGTGATAGCCGAGAAGGCGAAGCAGCTCAAGGCTGCCGGCCGCGACATCATCAGTTTCTCCATTGGCGTACCGAACTTCCTGCCCGGCGACCATGTGTATGCTGCGGCGCGCGAGGCGTTGTCGCATGACTCCGGCCAGTACGGCAGCAACCGTGGTGCCGAACCGTTGTTGGATGCGTTCCTGAAACATATCGAGGCGCTCGGCTTCAGTGGCTATGGCCGCATGAACCTCTCCATCGGCATCGGTGCCAAACAGGTGCTGTACAACCTGGCCGAGGCCATGCTCGACGAAGGCGACGAGATCTGCTTCGCGGCCCCGTACTGGACCACCTATCGCGACATCGCAGACATCGTGGGTGCCAAAGTCAATGTGATGCCGTGTGGTGCTGAGCAGAACTACAAGCTCACCCCGATGCAGCTTGAGGCGGCGCTGGCGCGCAAGCCGAAAGTGTTTCTGTTCAACAATCCGTCCAATCCCACCGGCATGGTCTACACGGGCGAGGAAATCGCTGCGCTGGCCGACGTGCTGGCGAAGTATCCGGATACCTGGATTGTCACCGACGACATCTACAACTCGATGGTGTTCGACGGCATCGGTTACCACAATTTCGTGTTCGCCAGGCCCGAGCTGCGAGAACGGCTGGTCTTCGTCGACTCGGTCTCCAAGACCTACGGCATGCCGGGCTGGCGCGTTGGCCTGATCGCCGGACCGGAGTCGGTGGCCAAGGCCGTGACCACGCTCAATTCCAACCACATCACCAGCATTCCCGAAGTGATCACGGCGGCTGCGGTGGCAGCGTTTTCTGGTCCGCAGGACATCCCGCAGGCGAAATGCGCCGAGTTCGCCGGCAAGCGCGACACCGTGGTCGCTGCGCTCAGTGCGATCCCCGGCGTGATCTGCCCGCGACCGCAGGGTGCGTTCTATGCGTTCCCGGATATCTCGGTGGCATTCGGCAAGAGCCACAACGGTACGAAGATCAGCAGCGATGTGGATTTCTGTGCCGCCTTGCTGGAAGCCAAGGGCGTCGCCTGTGTGCCGGGTTCGGCATTCGGCGAGCCACGCGCGATGCGAATTTCGTATACCTGCCCAACGGCACAACTCGCGCCGGGCCTCGCCCGCATCACCGAGTTCTTTGCCGAGTTGAATTGACCGATCAGTTCCAGCCCGCATCGCTGGATGCGGGTGTTGCCTTATTCTCCCAAGGAGTTGCCACGATGAAAGCCCCCGTTCGAGTTGCCGTTACCGGTGCCGCTGGCCAGATCGGCTATGCGCTGCTGTTCCGCATTGCTGCAGGTGACATGCTGGGTCCTGACCAGCCGGTGATCCTGCACCTTCTGGAAATCACCCCGGCGCTGCCTGCGCTGCAGGGCGTGGTGATGGAACTCAACGACTGCGCGTTCCCGACGCTGGCTGGCGTGGTGGCCACTGATGACCTCAACGTCGCCTTCAAGGACGTCGACTACGCGCTGCTGGTCGGCGCGCGTCCGCGCGGCCCGGGCATGGAGCGCAAGGATCTGCTGGAAGCCAACGGCGCCATCTTCGGCCCGCAGGGCAAGGCACTGAACGATCACGCCAAGCGTGACGTGCGCGTGCTGGTGGTCGGCAACCCGGCCAACACCAACTCGCTGATCGCCCAGCAGAACGCACCGGACCTGGATCCGAAGTGCTTCACCGCGATGGTTCGCCTCGACCACAACCGCGCCTTGAGCCAGCTCGCCGAGAAAACCGGCAAGCACAACACCGACATCAAGAAGATGACGATCTGGGGCAACCACAGCTCCACCCAGTACCCGGATCTGCACCACGCCACGGTGGACGGCAAGGCGGCGTTGTCACTGGTCGACCAGGCCTGGTACGAGAGCGATTTCATCCCGACCGTGCAGCAGCGCGGTGCGGCGATCATCAAGGCGCGCGGCGCTTCCTCAGCTGCTTCGGCCGCTTCGGCCGCGGTCGACCACATGCGCTCCTGGGCGCTGGGTACGGCCGAGGGCGACTGGGTCTCGATGGGCATCCCGTCCGATGGCTCGTATGGCATCGCGCCGGGCGTGATCTACGGCTACCCGGTGACCGTGAAGGACGGCAAGTACACGATCGTGCAAGGCCTGGCGATCAACGACTTCTCGCGTGCCCGCATGGACGCCACCGACAAGGAACTGCGCGAAGAGCGCGCCGGCGTCGAGCATTTGTTCGCGAAGAAGTGAAGTCAGGATGACTTCATCCCGTGCAGGCCATGGATGGCTGGTGACACGGGATCCAGCGACTCGTAACGGGCCGGCTCATGCCGACCCGTTGTCGTTTCCGCAGTGACGAAAGTCGGGTGCATTGCTGCGCTGCGTCTGTTCTGGCCTTGGACGCTCTACGGCGGGGCGCCGATCCAGGTGACCTGTCGACACTGGATGATCCGCAGGTGCTGGAGGAAATCCGTCGTGCGCTCGAACAGGGCCTGGAGCAGTGGAGCTAGATGCAATGCCTCGAAGGTCATGGGGCACGGGCATGGCTGCGGTGCGCTAAAATGGATGTTTTCCGTGGAGCAGCCCATGACGAAGATCGCATCTCCTGGAGCGCGTTTTCGCGCTGCCTTGGTGGAGGAACAGCCGCTGCAGGTGATCGGCGCGATCAACGCGAACCATGCGCTGCTCGCCAAGCGCGCCGGTTATCGTGCGATTTACCTTTCCGGCGGTGGCGTGGCGGCCGGTTCACTGGGTTTGCCGGATCTGGGCATCAATACGCTGGATGACGTGCTCACCGATGTGCGCCGCATCACCGACGTCTGTGACCTGCCGTTGATGGTGGATATCGATACCGGCTTCGGCCCCAGCGCATTCAATATCGCCCGCACGGTGAAGAGCCTGATCAAGTTCGGTGCAGCCGCGTGCCACATCGAGGATCAGGTCGGCGCCAAGCGCTGTGGGCACCGGCCAGGCAAGGAGATCGTATCCGCCGATGAAATGGCTGACCGCGTGAAGGCTGCAGCAGACGCGAGGACCGACCCGGATTTCTTCCTGATTGCACGGACCGACGCGATTGCCGTCGATGGTGTGGATGCCGCGATCGAGCGCGCGGTCGCCTGCGTCGAGGCGGGTGCTGACGGCATCTTCGCCGAGGCCGCCTACGACCTGCCGACCTATCGCCGCTTCGTCGACGCCGTGAGGGTGCCGGTGCTGGCGAACATCACCGAGTTCGGCAGCACGCCACTCTTCAGCGTGGACGAATTGCGCACGGCCGGCGTTGGCATCGTGCTGTATCCGTTGTCGGCTTTCCGCGCGATGAACAAGGCAGCCGAGAACGTCTACACGGCGATTCGCCGCGATGGCCACCAGCGCAATGTGATCGACACCATGCAGACGCGCGAGGAGCTTTACGAGCGCATCGGCTATCACGATTTCGAGAACAGGCTCGACGCGCTGTTCGCCAGCAAGAAGGCCTGAACGCGCCATTCTTTTCGTATGCGCGATGCCCATCGCATCGCCATGTATCAGCAAGTCTCAGGAGAGTTATCGATGAGCGAGCAAACCCTGCCCAAGGCCAAGAAATCTGTCGCGCTGTCCGGTGTGGCGGCGGGCAATACCGCGCTGTGCACGGTCGGTCGTAGCGGCAATGACCTGCATTACCGTGGCTACGACATCCACGATCTGGCGGCCAAGGGCTGCTTCGAGGAGGTGGCGTACCTGCTGGTGCACGGCGTGCTGCCGAACTGGACCGAGCTGAACAACTACCGCGCGCGCCTGAAGCGCCTGCGCGGCTTGCCCGCGCCGGTGAAAGCTGCGCTGGAGCTGCTGCCGGCTGCTACCCATCCAATGGACGTGATGCGCACGGGCTGCTCGGTACTCGGCACCGTGCTGCCGGAAAAGGACGACCACAACGTCACCGGTGCGCGCGAGATCGCCGACCGCCTGATGGCCAGCTTCGGCTCGATGCTGCTGTATTGGTACCACTTCAGCCACAACGGCAAGCGCATCGAGACACAGACCGATGACGACTCGATCGCGGCGCACTTCCTGCACCTTCTGCACGGCAAGAAGCCGAGCGACCTGCATGCTCATGCGCTGGACAAGTCGCTGGTGCTGTATGCCGAGCACGAGTTCAATGCCTCGACGTTCGCCGCGCGCGTGATTGCCGGTACCGGTTCGGACATGTACTCGGCGTTGACCGGTGCGATCGGTGCGTTGCGTGGCCCGAAGCATGGTGGTGCGAACGAAGTGGCGATGGAAATCATCGCGCGCTACCGCAGTGCCAATGATGCGGAGGCCGATATCCGCGCACGCGTCGAGCGCAAGGAAATCATCATCGGCTTCGGCCACCCGGTGTACACGGTGTCCGATCCGCGCAACGAGATCATCAAGGAGATCTCGCGCAAGCTGTGCACCGACGGCGGCAACCCGACCCTGTTCGAGGTATCCGAACGCATCGAGAAGGTGATGGGCGACGTCAAGAAGATGTTTCCCAACCTCGACTGGTTCTCGGCCAGCGCGTACCACATGATGGGCGTACCCACCGCGATGTTCACGCCGCTGTTCGTGATTGCGCGCACCTCAGGCTGGAGTGCACACGTGATCGAGCAGCGCGAGGACGGCAAGATCATTCGTCCCAGCGCGAACTACACCGGTCCGGAAGACCAGGCCTACGTGCCGATCGACAAGCGCTGATCCGAAGGGAGCGACAATCAAAAAGAAAGGGGCCGCAAGGCCCCTTTCTTTTTGTTGGGTTAATGGCGATGGGCTACGGTCGCTAGTGCGACGCATTGGTGATTGATGTAACACGAGTGATACAACCTCAGAATAATTGTAGATTTTTAATTTAAGCCCATGATCTTTGGAGAAATGTTTTTGAACGACATGTCGTATGAGAGGAGTTTGACGAAAAAAGGATGTAACACGAATGCTTCACCTTGCTCGCCGATGCGCTTGATCCTGTCGAAATTTGTCGGGCAAGAATGAAGCTAAGTGATTGATATTGCAGAAATCGCGCGTGAAATCATAAGCGCGCCCCTGATGGCACGCAGTTTGCGGGGCGTAGCTGCTGTACATGCAAGGCCAAAGATGTACATGCAAAGCAAAGCAGGGGGTCATCGCGGTAGTCCGGGAGGAATCTCCTTATGCGCAAGACTCTTCTTTTCACGGCACTGATGCTTGGTTTGGGACTTGCTCTCCCGGCCATGGCCGACAACAACCACAACAACAATTCGAATCAGGGCAACACGAATTCGAGTACGCATACCAACTCGAGTACGAATACCAAGACCGTTACCAAGAATGTAAGCCTGAGCGATGTGCAGAGCTCCGGCTTGGGAACCGCCGCAGCCGACAACGGTGCGACCGCCAACGCCACAGTCAGCGATTCATTCAACAAGACCGTCGCAGTAGCCAATAGCGATCTCGAAGGTTCGGTCAGCGATGTCTCGGTGTGGGGCATTGGCAACAGCGCCGTGAATAACGGCAACGCGAATGGAGCACGTGGCGGCAGGGGCGGTAGCGGCAACGGCGGCAATGGCCCTGGTGGCAAGGGCGGCAGCGGCGGTAGCGGCGGTGACGCGTTCGCCAAGAGCGGTCGTGCCGGCGGGTCGGGTGCCAGCAGCGGCGATGCTGGCGCAGCCAGTGTTGCGGCGGGCGCGGGTGCCTACGGTAGCGACGGTGGTGATGCCTGGGCCAATGCCAGCCATCATGCTGGTACGGGTGGAGCTACGGGCGGTGCCGGTGGTAGCAGCACGGGCGGCAGCAATACGGCTGGAAGCGCGAGCGCTACCAGCGGCAATTCCTCTGCGACGGGCGGTACCAGCGGTGAAGTCGCCAGCGAAGGTGGTGCTGGTGGTGCTGGCGGGGCCGGAGGCGCAGGCATGGGCGGTGCGGGAACCGGTGCTTCTGGCGGTAACGGCGGTAACGGCGGAACCGCGGCAGCCGATGCTGGCAGCTTCGACATGTCCAACACCATGGATAGCACAGCGGCCGCGGCCGCAGGCATCACGACGATTGCCCAGAACAGTGGCGCAGCTGCTCTTATCCAGCAGGGCGTGACTGTCCAAGCCAATCTGACTCTGGGTGGCCATTGAGTGAGTGACGGCTGATCAGCAGGGTGGAGCACGCATCGCCCCACTTTGCTGTGCGTATCGACCGGCCACTGTACGCGACCGGTCGATACGCAGTCGTTTTTGATGCGCCAAACGCAATCGGAGAGGTGTCATGTCCTTCATGAGGCCCGTGATGAGGGTGATGGTGCTGTGCTTCGCTGGGGTGCCCGCGTGGGCGGTTGCTTCGAACCCGCCCGGGAGCGCCAGCGCCACGCAGCATGTGGTTGGTCAGCAACAGCAGGTGGCTGTTACTGCCCCTGCACATCCGATGTATGTCGATGGCTTGGGGCTGGCAGTGAGCGCCGATACCCTGGGTCAATACAGCGGCGGCACGAACATCCATAACAACCAGAACATCACCGGTGCAGTGACAGGCAACAGTGCGACGCAGGTGGTGACCGGCGCGAATGCGATCAGCGCGGATTCTTTCAGTGGCGCGGCGGGGTTGTCGACGGTCATCCAGAATACCGGCAACAACGTGCTGATCCAGAACGGCGTTATCGTCAACGTGCAGTTCAAGCAATGAAAAAGCTGCTGCCATCGCTTGCGATCATGTTTGCGTTGGCATGCCCCGGTGGCCTGCTGGCCGCCACGGTAGTGATCAACAATGGGGTAGGGCAGAACTACAGCTTGCACCTGACTACCCTGAAAGAAGCCAAATTCAGGAACACCATCCGGCAGAAATACGACTTCAGCTGCGGCTCGGCGGCGGTGGCCACCTTGCTGACCTACCAATACGGCTATCCGCTCAGCGAGCAGACGGCGTTCGCGCAGATGTATGCGCACGGCAACCGCGCGAAGATCAACAAGGAAGGATTCTCGCTGCTGGATATCAAGCAGTTTCTGCAGGCCAATGGATTCGAGGCCGACGGATTCCGCGTCCCGCTGGAGAAGCTCGCACAGGAGCACCTGCCAGCGATCGCGCTGATCGAAGACAAGGGCTACCACCATTTCGTGGTGATCAAGGGCTTGCTCTACGGCCGCGTGCTGATCGGCGATCCCGCCCTGGGCACGCGTTCGATCCCGCGTGACCGCTTCGACAAGCTGTGGAAGGACAAATTGCTGTTCGTGATCCACGACCGGCGCGATCTCGCGCGCTTCAACACGGTGAGTGACTGGCGTGCGGCACCGTTCGCGCCAATGAGCGCAGGTGTTGACCGACGCTTGATGGACTACCTCACCATGCCGAAGTTCGGGCCTGGGCAGTATTGAGATGATGAAATGCAAAACAAATTGATAAGTGGTTTCCGTATTGTCCTGCCACTCTGCCTGCTCGGGAGTGCCGGTGTCGTGCATGCCGTGCCTGGAGAGGGAGCGGGTGAGGCGGGGGGACAGGCCTCGTCGCTTCCAGCCGGCGTAGCGGCAGATGGGAGTGTGGCTGTCGCCCATGCGCAGCCGGACATCGCCGGCCTGGGGCAGCCGGTCAGTTATGCCAGGCTTGATGAAGTGCGTGGTGGCTTTGACTTCGGCGATGGCCTGGTGGCATCGCTCGGCATCCAGGAATTGGCGTACATCAACGGCAATCTGGTGACGTCCACCAGCATCAATATCCCGAATATCGGGCAAATCACCGCCCAGCAAGCGACCGCATTGGCGTCGGTGCTCAGCACCGTGAACTTCGTGCAGAACGGGCCGGGCAACCCCACCGCTTCATCTTCACCGATCCAGAACGCTGGCTTGGCGACGGTCATCCAGAACTCGTTGAATAACCAGTCCATTAGCACCCTCACCACACTCAACATTTCGGTGAACACGCTGGAAGTACTCCATGAGCTGAACCTGCAGAGCACCTTGCAGGCAGCACAACAACTATCGCTGTCGCTTGGGCATTGAGCATGCCTGTGCCGTTGCCTGCGCGGGCCATGTCAGCGCCAAAGATTTCATTCACCTCGGTTTGGCAAGGGGAACTGTAGTGGAGCGCAAACGCAGGCGGTGGATGTACTCGGCGGGCTGTGCTGGGTTGATCCTGTTCGGCGGTTGGGCGGGTGCGCAGGAGGCACCCACGCCAGCGCCGTCGTCGGGGTCCGATGGCACGGCATCTTCTACAACACCTTCTGCGGCGTCTTCTACGGTGATCCGCAAGCAACTGCAGGCGCAGGACGCGCGGATCGATGCGATGCGCAGTCAGATTGATGCGCAGGTGGCACAACTCGACGCGATGCGGAAGCAGCTCGCCCAGCAGGAAGCCGACTACAAGAGCTTGCGCCATGCGGTGGGGATGGATGTACTCGCCCAGGAGCGTGGCGGCAATCTGAATACCGGCAGCGCCAGTGCATCGACACTGCCGATGCCGGATGCCGATGCCACGCAGCAAGTCAGTGCCACGAATTCACCGCCGGTCGGGGTAGCGCCGCCGACGGATACCCGTCCCCCCGAGGTCGCACCGATCACCAATCAGCCGGGCGTACTGACCCCCAAGGGCCACATCGTGATCGAGCCGTCGTATCAGTTCGGCTACTCCTCCGCCGATCAGGTCGACCTGATCGGCTACACCATCATTCCTGCCATCCTGATCGGTCTGATCGATATCCGCACGGTGCGGACCACCACCCAGACCACCACGCTTACCGCGCGCTACGGAATCACCAATCGCCTCGAGGTCGAGGTGCGCGTGCCTTATGTATGGGACGGGAGCAACATCGTCAGCCGCGAGGTCTTCACCGGTGCGGCCACGAACAATGTATTGAGTTCCAGCGGCAGCGGCCTCGGCGACATCGAGGCGACCGCGCGCTACCAGTTCAATGACGGCGGTGCGGACAAGCCGTACTACGTCGGTTGGTTCCGTTTCAAATCACGCACGGGAACCGATCCTTTCCAGGTGACGACCGACTGTCAGCAGCGTTGTGTGGAAGACGTCACCGGCACGGGTCTTCCACTGGAATTGCCTACCGGCTCCGGTTTCTACTCCTTGCAACCAGGTTTGACCTGGCTGCTTCCTTCCGATCCGGTGGTGTTCTTCGGCAACATCAGCTACCTGTACAACGTCGAACGACACGGGGTATGGGAAAACCTGGTGTTGGGCAAGCAGTACCTCGGCAATGTGAGTATCGGCAATGTCGCCGATGTGAGCATTGGCATGGGCTTTGCCCTGAACGACAAGGCCTCGCTGAGCATCGGCTATGACCAGAGTTTTATTGGCGTCACCAAAGAGATGGGCCAGACCGTACCCGGTTCGACCAAGGTCTGGCTGGGCCAACTGCTGATCGGCGGTTCCTATCGTTTGAACCCCAAGCGGACGATCAATTTCACACTCGGTGCCGGCGTCACCCGCGATACGCCCGATGTGCTCGTGACGGTGCGGGTGCCGACGCTGTACTGATGAGCCGGCCAGACGGGGCATGCGACTGGCTTGCCGCGAAGGTTGCCCACCTTGGCCTATAGCCCTTCGGCCTGCATGGCGGCCCTGACGCCGGTATCGGCATGCATGCGATGGACAAAGCGCTCAAGGTGATCGAGACCGTGCAGCTCGACTGCCTTCGCCCTGGCCCAGCGGTGCGCCACGAACAGATAGGGATCGGCGATCGAACGTGTACCGACCAGCCAGTCCTGGTTTGCCAGCTGTGCATTCAGTCGTTCGAAATAGTTGCGCAACTTCGACTGTGCCGTGTCTTGCAACTCGGCGTGCTGGGCCGTATCGGCAATGAAGCGCTCCGGTCGGAACAGCGGTTTGAACGCCGGGTGCACGTCGGAGTTGAGGAAGCCGAGCCAGCGATTGACCTCGGCGCGACCACGCGGTGAACCGTCGCCGCCGAGCCCTGCCGCAGGGAAGCGATCGGCAAGGTAATTGAGGATCGCGATATTCTCGGTCAGTACCCAGCCATCGTCATCGACCAGCACGGGCACCACTCCATCGGGATTGAGTTTCAGGTATTCCGGTGAACGCAACTCGGTGCGTGGCACTTCCTCGATCTGGTAAGGCTCGCCGATCCATTCCAGCACGATGTGGTCGGCCAGCGAACAGACGCCGGGCATGTAGTAAAGCTTCATGGAAACTCCGGATGAGGGCATGTACGGCGCCAGTGCCGAGCGCGCTTGTTGTTGGGTTCAGGGCGCTGAGTCTGCCGGATGGTAATGCATTGGCTTGGTTGACTTCAGTTCGTCGATGGCAACGATGCGCGGCGCCGCCGCTGCTTCAGCCAGCCGCCGCCGCATATGCCCAGTACCAGCATTACATCGACTATGCAGTTCAGCCAGCCGTGTACCTCGAACCAGCCATTCAGCAGGTGATCGTGCGTGATCATCCGGCTGGCCGTGAACGCAATCGCACCAGCACCGAGGTACATGATGATCGGGTAACGGCCAATCAGTTTCAGGATCAGCGTTGAGCCCCAGACCACCAACGGCACGCTGATCAGCAGGCCGAGGATGACCAGTCCGAGCTGCCCACTCGACGCGCCAGCGATCGCCAGCACGTTGTCCAGGCCCATCAAGGCGTCGGCGGCGATGATCGTGCGCAGTGCGCTCCCGAACGTGGTGGTGGCACTTATCGCCGGATTACCGTCGCTGTCGTGGCGCAGCAGTTTCCAGGCGATCGGCAGCAGCAGAAGGCCACCAACCAGCATCAGTCCCGGCAGCTTGAGCAGGTAGACCACTACGGCAGTCAGTGAGAAACGAACGGCGACAGCGCCGAAGGTGCCCCAGAACACCGCTTTTCTCTGCAGCGCCTGGGGCAGGCGACTGGCTGCCATGGCAATAACGATGGCATTGTCGCCGGCCAGCACCAGGTCGAGCAGGATGATGGTCAGCAGGTCGGAGAAAAAATCAGTAGTGAGGAAGTTCATGCGGAATCCATGCGCGTAAGACAATGCAGCAGACGCGGGCGCGCGTGGCCCGTGACTACCGCAAAAGTCTCGTTCGCAGCATGACTGCCGAGGTGACCGGAGCGAAGCGTCGCTCGTGTTGACGATCACCACACCGATGCAGGCGAGCCTGCGTCGGGAACTACTCCCTTTTGGGAATCAGTATTCGTGCATTCTCGATGCCGTCATGCATACCAGTCAAGCCAAACCCCCTTGAGGAAAGGCCTTCTTCGACTACAACGTGTCGGGAACACGTACCGTCTGTCGCCTTCCACAATTTCCTGTTTTCAACAAAATTATCGGCGGTCGAGTGGCGAGCGCGTACCTCGCTGACACGGTTAAGGCACTCGACTGTGGTGACACCGGGCCAAGCATGAGCGTGCCCCTTTGCCTCGGCTCCGTCGCCGGTTGCCACGCCTCTTGCCTGGCACCATGTTCCTGCCGTACGGCCTGACCAAGCTTTTGATGAGCACGCCCGATGGAACCACGAAGAGGCGCGAATCACGGCCCTGGATTTGGGGCGCGAATGCAGGCCCAGGCTGGGTCACGCCAGGGAGGGTGCGTTACAATGACGAGCTAGCTAGTGCAATTTCTCGATCGTGCCTTTGTCACGGGTGAAACTACGCCTTGGTCGCCGGCACGGGTACTCCAGCTGTTGGACGCGCGCGGGCGCCACTTCCATCCGCCCGGGCGTGCGCGGCCATGGCCCACGAAACTGGCCACACGTGCCGATCGAACAGTGGCGCGCGCGCCGAGTGTCGGCCTGAGGTCAGCCGGGCGTTTATCTCTAAGGTTCTTGATATTTATGAATACTGTCTACCGCCAACCCCTCCTCGGCACGTCGCTGGATTATTTCGATGCGCATGCCGCCGTGGAGGCGATCCAGCCGGGCGCCTATGACGCGCTGCCATATACCTCGCGCGTGCTCGCCGAGAATCTGGTGCGCCGTTGCGATCCAGCAATCCTCACCGAGTCGCTCAAGCAGCTCATTGAGCGCAAGCGCGATCGCGATTTTCCCTGGTTCCCGGCGCGTGTGGTGTGCCATGACATCCTCGGCCAAACGGCGCTGGTGGACCTGGCCGGCCTGCGCGATGCGATTGCCGAACGCGGCGGCGACCCGGCCAAGGTGAACCCGGTGGTGCCGGTGCAGTTGATCGTCGATCACTCGCTGGCGGTGGAGTGCGGCGGTTTCGACCCGAACGCGTTCGCGAAGAACCGTGCGATCGAGGATCGCCGCAACGAGGACCGCTTCCACTTCATCAACTGGACCAAGAAGGCGTTCGAGAACGTCGACGTGATCCCGCCGGGCAACGGCATCATGCACCAGATCAACCTGGAGAAGATGTCGCCGGTGATCCAGGTGCAACACGATGATCAAGGCAGGGGCGTGGCCTTTCCGGACACCTGCGTGGGCACCGACAGCCATACGCCGCACGTGGACGCGCTCGGCGTGATCGCCATCGGCGTCGGTGGTCTGGAGGCGGAGAGCGTGATGCTCGGCCGTGCCTCGTGGATGCGCCTGCCCGACATCGTGGGCGTGGAGCTCACCGGCAAGCGGCAGCCCGGCATCACCGCCACCGACATCGTGCTTGAACTCACCGAGTTCCTGCGCAAGGAAAAGGTGGTCGGCGCGTACCTGGAGTTCCACGGCGAAGGCGCGGGCAGCCTCACGCTCGGCGATCGCGCGACCATCTCCAACATGGCGCCCGAATACGGTGCCACCGCCGCGATGTTCTTCATCGACGGCCAGACCATCGACTACCTGCGCCTCACCGGCCGCAGCGACGAACAGGTCAAGCTGGTGGAAACCTACGCCAAGGTCGCAGGCCTGTGGGCCGACACGCTTACCGCCGTGCACTACGAGCGCACTCTGACATTCGATCTGTCTTCGGTGGTGCGCAACATGGCTGGCCCGTCCAACCCGCACAAGCGCCTGCCCACGTCTGATCTCGCTGCGCGCGGCATCGCCGGTGAGTGGACGGAACAGCCGGGCCAGATGCCCGATGGCGCGGTGATCATCGCCGCCATCACCAGCTGCACCAATACCAGCAATCCGCGCAACGTGATCGCGGCGGCCCTGCTGGCGCGCAACGCGAACGCGCGCGGTCTCACCCGCAAGTCGTGGGTGAAGAGCTCGCTCGCCCCCGGCTCCAAAGCGGTGGAGATGTACCTGAAAGAGGCGAACCTGTTGTCCGAGCTGGAGCAGCTCGGCTTCGGCATCGTCGCGTTCGCGTGTACCACCTGCAACGGCATGTCCGGCGCACTCGATCCGGCGATCCAGCAGGAAATCATCGATCGCGACCTGTACGCCACCGCCGTGCTGTCCGGCAACCGCAACTTCGACGGTCGCATCCATCCGTATGCCAAGCAGGCCTTCCTGGCCTCGCCGCCGCTGGTGGTGGCCTACGCCATCGCCGGCACCATCCGCTTCGACATCGAGAAGGACGTGCTTGGCATCGACGCCAACGGTCGGTCGGTGACGCTCAAGGACATCTGGCCGAGCGACGAAGAGATTGACGCGATCGTATCCTCCAGCGTGAAGCCCGAGCAGTTCCGCAAGGTCTACGACCCGATGTTCGCGCGCACGGGGAGCACCGGCACGAGCGCCGCGCCGCTGTATGACTGGCGCGCGCAGAGCACCTACATCCGCCGTCCGCCGTACTGGGAAGGTGCCCTTGCGGGCGAGCGCACACTCAAGGGCATGCGTCCACTAGCGGTGCTCGGCGACAACATCACCACCGACCACCTGTCGCCGTCCAACGCGATCATGCTCAACAGCGCCGCGGGCGAGTACCTCGCCAAGATGGGCCTCCCGGAAGAGGACTTCAATTCGTACGCGACCCATCGCGGCGACCACCTGACCGCGCAGCGTGCCACCTTCGCCAACCCCACGCTGGTCAACGAAATGGCCGTAGTCGATGGCGAAGTGAAGAAGGGTTCGCTGGCCCGTGTGGAGCCGGAAGGCAAGGTCATGCGCATGTGGGAAGCGATCGAGACCTACATGGAGCGCAAGCAGCCGTTGATCGTGATCGCCGGCGCCGACTATGGCCAGGGCTCCTCGCGCGACTGGGCGGCGAAGGGCGTGCGCCTGGCGGGCGTGGAAGCGATCGCGGCCGAAGGCTTCGAGCGCATCCACCGCACCAACCTGGTCGGCATGGGCGTGCTGCCGCTGGAGTTCAAGCCCGGCACCAGCCGCAAGACGCTGGGCATCGACGGCAGCGAGACCTTCGACGTGGTCGGTGCGCGCACGCCGTGCGCAGATCTCACACTAGTCATCCATCGCAAGAACGGCGAACGCGTCGAGGTGCCGGTGATCTGCCGCCTCGATACCGCCGAGGAAATTTTGATCTACGAGGCGGGCGGCGTGCTGCAGCGCTTCGCGCAGGACTTCCTCGAGGCCTCGCAGGCGGCCTGACCGCTTGCAGATCCGCGGGCGATGCCACGCGGCTGCGCTTGCATGAATGCGGGTGCTGCCTAGTCACCACAGGACCATATCTACATGGCACAGCTTCCTCAGATCCGCGTTCCCGCTACCTACCTTCGCGGCGGCACCAGCAAGGGCGTGTTCTTCCGCCTTGAGGACCTGCCCGAGCTGGCGCGGATGCCGGGTCCCGCACGTGATGCGCTGCTGCAGCGCGTGATCGGTAGTCCCGATCCCTACGGCAAGCAGATCGACGGCATGGGTGGCGCCACCTCCAGCACCAGCAAGACGGTGATCGTGTCCAGGAGCAGTCGCCCGGACCATGACGTGGATTACCTGTTCGGTCAGGTGGCCATCGACCAGGCCTTCGTCGATTGGAGCGGCAACTGCGGCAACCTGTCGGCGGCGGTCGGCCCGTTCGCCATCGCGGGTGGCCTGATCGATCCGGCGCGCCTGCCGCGCGACGGCATTGCCACCGTGCGCATCTGGCAGGCCAACATCGGCAAGACCATCATTGCCCATGTGCCGATGACCGGCGGCGCGGTGCAGGAAACCGGTGATTTCGAGCTGGACGGTGTGACTTTCCCGGCAGCCGAAGTGCAACTGGAGTTCATGGATCCGGCTGCCGAGGAAGAGGGCGCGGGTGGGGCGATGTTCCCCACCGGAAATCTGGTCGACGACCTGGAGGTGCCGGGTGTCGGCACGCTCAAGGCGACCATGATCAACGCCGGCATTCCCACGATCTTCGTCGAGGCCTCTGCGATCGGCTACACCGGCACCGAGCTGCAGGACGCCATTAACAGCGATGCCAAGGCGCTGGCGATGTTGGAGACCATTCGCGCGCACGGCGCGTTGCGCATGGGCCTGATCGGTTCGCTCGACGAGATCGCCACGCGCCAGCACACGCCCAAGGTGGCCTTCGTCGCCAGGCCGGCCGATTACGTCGCCTCGAGTGGCAAGCCGGTGACGGCGGGCGACGTCGACCTGCTCGTGCGTGCGATGTCGATGGGCAAGCTGCATCACGCCATGATGGGTACTGCGGCGGTGGCCATCGGCACCGCAGCGGCCATTCCAGGCACGCTGGTAAATATGGCGGCAGGCGGTGGTGAGCGCCAGGCGGTGTGCTTTGGCCATCCGTCGGGGACGTTGCGGGTGGGCGCTGAGGCGGCACTGGTTGACGGTACATGGACCGTTACCAAGGCGATCATGAGCCGAAGCGCGCGCGTGCTGATGGAAGGCTGGGTACGCGTGCCAGCGGGGTGAGCCCGCAAGGGTCGGAGGGACTAACTTCTGTCACGCGACATGGTTGGGCAACTTCGACAAGCTTTGCGTCACGCGATAGGTTGGAACCATCAGACACTATGATGGTTTCCCTGTTGCCAGGAGACGAGCACTCATGAGTGCGCATGATATCCGCTCCGCCAAACGTCCCGATCCCGACCAGCCGATGGTCGACATCGCCAACTATGTGGCCGATTACCGGATCGATTCGAAGGAAGCCTACGCCACCGCGCGCTACATGCTGCTGGACTCGCTGGCCACGGCCATGATGGCCATGAAATTTCCCGAGTGCGTCAAGCACCTCGGCCCGGTCGTTCCGGGCGCGAACCTGCCAGGTGGCGCTCGCGTGCCGGGTACCAGCCATGAGCTGGATCCGGTGCAGGCGGCATTTGCGATCGGCACGCAGGTCCGCTGGCTCGATTTCAACGACACTTGGCTGGCGGCGGAGTGGGGCCATCCGTCGGACAACCTCGGTGCGATCCTCGCCGTGGCCGATTACCTCAGCCGCAAGGCGGAACGCGAAGGTGGCACCCCGCTGACCGTTCGTGACGTGCTGGGCTACGCCATCAAGGCACACGAAATCCAGGGCTGCTACGCCTTGTTGAACAGCTTCAACCGGGTCGGTCAGGACCATGTGATCCTGGTGCGCCTCGCATCCACCGCGGTCGCTACCGCGATGCTCGGTGGCGACAAAGAGCAGATCACTACCGCTGTGTCGCACAGCTGGATCGACAACGGTGCGTTGCGCACCTACCGCCATGCGCCGAACACTGGTCCGCGCAAGAGCTGGGCCGCTGGCGATGCCTGCCGTCGCGCAGTCACCCATGCGATCAATGCGGTTTATCGCGGCGTGGTCGGCTATCCGTCGGCGCTGAGCGCGAAGACCTGGGGTTTCTACGACGTTGCGTTCAAGGGCAAGTCGTTCGAGTTCGAACGCCCGTTCGGCAGCTACGTGATGGAGAACGTCCTCTTCAAGATCAGCTTCCCGGCCGAGTTCCACGCGCAGACTGCAGTGGAATGCGCCATGCAGCTGCATACCCAGGTGGCAGGCAAGCTCGATCAGATCGAGAAAATCGTCATCGAGACCCAGGAGGCCGGTTGCCGCATCATCGACAAGACCGGCCCGCTGGCGAACTACGCCGATCGCGATCATTGCATCCAGTACATGGTTGCCGTGCCACTGATCTTCGGTCGTCTGGTGGCCAGTGACTATAACGATAATGTGGCCGCCGATCCGCGTATCGATGCGCTGCGCGACAAAATGACCGTCGTCGAGAATCCGCAGTTCACCAAGGATTATTTCGACCCGGCCAAGCGTTACATTGGCAATTCATTGCGAGTGTTTTTCAAGGATGGGAGCAGCACGGACAAGGTTTCGATCGATTTTCCGATCGGCCATCGCAAGCGTCGTGCCGAGGGTATCCCGCTGTTGCTGAAGAAGTTCGAGGCTGCCATGCAGGGCCATCTGCCGGCGCACCAGGTCAAGGCAATCCTGGCGGCGACGCAGGACCCGGCGAAGCTCGATGCGATGCCGGTGCAGGAGTTCCTGGGTCTCTTCACGTTGTAAAGACGATGTGAGTGGAACATTAAGGCAGGGCGAGGGCGGCGGTTGGCACCGAACTTGTCACGAAACTCCGCCACTTCCGTAAATTCATGAAAATCGGATATCGTAAGTTGTAGATCGCAACCAGAACCGCACGTTAGAGTTGAGCCGCCAGATTTTGATTGCCAGAGGGCTTTCCTGAACAAACGCTCACTGGGGTCTGGTAGTCAATATGTTAAAGTGTCATTGACTTAACGATTTTGCTACACTCCCCTTCGCTTGTCGCATGAACGCCAAGCAGGGGCTTTAAAAGCTCTGAATGACGTATTCAGTTCTGACGCGCGATTTCCGGTTGGGATTGAACGGACGCGAAAAAATCTAATAAATGAGGAGACACCTGATGAAACGTAAGGGCTTGTATTTTCTGATCGCGCTGGCCCTGGGCGGCGTAGGTGCCGTTCATGCGCAGGACGCCACGGCTCCGGCCAGCACCACCACTACTACCACCACCACAACCGATACGATGACCTCGACCTTTGATGGTCGTTGGTACATTGCGCCGACCATCGGCGGTTACTACAACGACGACAAGCGCGACACCAACAGCCGTCAGTTCTATTACGGCCTGGGCTTTGGTCGTTTCTTCACTCCAAACATCTCGATCGACGCGTTCGTTGACCGCACCAAGCGGAAGATCGACAACGTTGTTGTTGAGGGTGCCGGTCCTGGCGTAAGCGGTCACAGCCAGGATTCGTGGGCCAGCACCAACGTCGGTGCAGCCGCCCGCTTCTATGCTGGCGACTGGAACGCTTGGCGTCCATACCTGCTGGCTGGCGTGATGGGTAGCCATCACCAGAGCATCTATGCGAGCGGCTGGTCACCGGCTGCCGAACTGGGTGTTGGTGTATCGAAGTCGGTCACCGACAGCACGGATATCCGTGTGGAAGCCGGCTACCGCTACGACTGGGACGACAAGACCAACCCGGCCCGCAACGGCTATGGTGATCAGTTCCTCGGCCTGAGCATCGTTTCGCGCTTTGGCGCCCCGGCAGCAGCTCCGGTTGCCCCGGCTCCGGCCCCGGCTGCTCCTGACTGCTCGAAGACCATCGTCAACGGCGTGAACCTCTGCGACAACAAGTGCCCGAACCTGCCGGAAGGCACGGTCGTGGGTCCGGACGGCTGCCCGCAGAAGGTTGTGATCGACCTGCGCGGCGTGAACTTCAAGTTCGACCGCCCGAAGAAGGGTGAGACGAACATCGTGAAGTCGCTGGCTGAGCCGACCAAGGACTCGCTGTCGGTTCTGGATCAGGCCGTCGACACCCTGCAGCGTTACCCGCAGGTGCACGTGACGGTTGCTGGTTACACCGACTCGAAGGGTACCGATGCGTACAACCAGAGCCTGTCGGAGCGCCGTGCACAGATCGTGTATAGCTACCTGACCAGCCATGGTATCGACGCCAGCCGTCTGGAAGGACCGATCGGTCACGGCAAGAACGATCCGATTGGCGACAACGCCACGGATGCCGGTCGCGCCCAGAACCGTCGTACGGAGCTGCAGGTTCAGCAGTAATCGAACCTGAGTAACGCAGTATGAAAAAACCCGGCTTCGGCCGGGTTTTTTTTGGCTGTCATTCCGAATGCGGCATATCCGCTACTCGACACTGATCCATGACGCGCAACATCACGGAATCCTTGTCGCTGCAGGCGTCCGGCTTATACCCTAGCCGGATGTCTCGCTCACCTATCCGTTCTGCACGCACGACAGCATCCACGACTCATGCACCGCGGCATGGCTTGGCAAGAGTTTTATCCAAGCTGGGGGCATGTTCGCGCAGCCAGGCCGAGCAATGGGTACGCGAGGGCAGGGTAAGTCTGGACGGGCGGGTGATACGTGATCCCTACCACCCGACACAATTGGATCGACAGCAGATTGCCGTCGATGGCAACGCGGTGAAATCGGCCGAACGCGTCTATGTGATGTTCAACAAACCACGCGGACTGGTCGTCAGTGCGGCCGATGAGCATGGCCGCGAGACGGTCTATACCGCGCTAGCCGCCGCCGGGCTGCCCTGGCTGGGACCGGTGGGCCGCCTGGACAAGGCCAGCGAGGGATTATTGCTGCTCAGCAACGACACCCTCTGGGCAGCTGGCATCACCGATCCTGTCACCCATCTGGACAAGACCTATCACGTGCAGGTGGCTGGCCAGCCGGACGCTGCCGTTCTGGCGAAGATGCAAGCCGGGGTCGACGATGCCGGTGATTTTCTGAAAGCCACGCGGGCGACGCTACTGCGCGTAGGCGAGAAAAATGCGTGGCTCGAAGTGGTATTGGACGAAGGCCGCAACCGGCATATCCGCCGTTTGCTGGCCGCATTGGGTTTCGACGTGCTGCGTTTGATCCGGGTGGCGATCGGGCCGCAGGTGTTGGGCGAACTGGCGAAAGGGCAGTGGCGTCAGCTCACTGCAGATGAAGTTCGGGCGCTCGATACGCGCAGCAAGAGCGCAGCTTGATCGTCCTGTTCTATGGAAGCGGCTTCAGCCGCTTCCATAGGGTGGCTTGAACGGTTACGCGCCAATCACGCCCAGCTGGCGACCAACCTTGATGAATGCGGCAATCGCGTGATCCAGATGCTTGCGTGTATGCGCGGCGCTCATCTGGGTGCGGATGCGCGCCTGACCCTGCGGCACCACCGGATAGAAAAAGCCGGTGACGTAGATGCTTTCTTCCAGCAGTCCGGCAGCCATCGCCTGAGCCTTCTTCGCGTCATAGACCATCACCGGCACGATAGGATGCACGCCCGGCTTGATGTCGAAGCCGGCGTTGCTCATCTCTTCGCGGAAATAACGGGTGTTTTCCTTGAGCATGTTGCGCAAGTCGCCCGCACTGGCAAGCATGTCGAAGACCTTGATCGCTGCCGCGACCACGTGCGGTGGCAGCGAATTGGAAAAAAGGTACGGGCGTGAACGCTGACGCAGCATCTCGATCACTTCCTTGCGGCCGGTGGTGAAGCCGCCAAGCGCGCCGCCCAGCGCCTTGCCCAGTGTGCCGGTGAAGATGTCGATCTTGTCCATCACGCCGTGTACTTCGGCAGCGCCACGGCCGGTGTCGCCGAGGAAGCCGGTGCAGTGGCATTCGTCGATGTGCACCAGCGCGTTGTATTTCGCGGCCAGTGCGGTGATCTGATCCAGCGGCGCGATGAAGCCGTCCATCGAGAACGTGCCATCCGAGGTGATCAGCTTGGTGCGCGCACCGGCGGCGTCAGCAGCCTTGAGCTGGGCTTCCAGGTCGGCCATGTCGCTGTTGGCATAGCGAAAACGCTTGGCCTTGCACAGGCGAATGCCATCGATGATCGAGGCGTGGTTCAGCGCGTCGGAGATGACCGCGTCCTCCTCGCCCAGCAACGGTTCGAACAGGCCGCCGTTGGCGTCGAAGCAGGCGGCGTAGAGGATGGTGTCCTCGGTGCCGAAGAAGTCGGCGATCTTCGCCTCCAGCTGCTTGTGCAGATCCTGGGTGCCGCAGATGAAGCGCACGCTGGCCATGCCGAAGCCGTGCGTATCAAGCGCGTCTTTCGCGGCCTGGATCACTTCCGCGTTGTCGGCCAGGCCGAGGTAGTTGTTGGCGCAGAAGTTCAGCACCTTGCGACCGCCTTCCAGCTCAATCTCGGCGGACTGCGGCGAGGTGATGATGCGCTCGGCCTTGAACAGGCCCTGCTCGCGTATGGATTCGAGTTCGCTGGTGTAACGCGTCTGGCCGGGGTAGCTCATGGTGGGTTCCGCATGCGGGGAAAGCGCCCATTGTGAGCCTTTCGCCGGCAGCGGAAAACCATTGACAGCACCGCGAGGGCTGTTGGGCCTCCGATATGGTCAGTGCAAGCCGAAATCGGCGCGCGTGGTCTTGCCCTTGTCGTCGATACCCTTGGCATCCAGCTTGGGTGCCGAGACGAACACGCGCTTGTCGTCGACCTTGCCGCGCAGCCATTGGCGAACTGCGTCGGCACGACGTTCGGCAAGATGACGCAAGGCATCCTGGTCGACCGTCACATTAGCCTGCAACAGTTTTTCCATCACGCCCGGCGGCTGCGACTTGGTCAGGCCGATCAGGTCGCGCGGCTTGGAAAACTTGGCATGCTTGTAAGCCTTGCTGAGGTATTTGTTGTAGTCATCAGGACTGAGCTTGGACAGGACGGAAACATCGCTCTCGTCACCACCCTGGTCCTTGGCCAGCTCGTGCGTGATCAGCTGCTGCATCATGACTTTGCGCAAGCCGTTCTCGTCGAACTGGGGGTCTGCCCGGCCAATGATGTCGAGGCTCAGCGATGGCTTCTCGGTGAGGATCTTGGCGATCTGGGTCAGCCGTTCCTGCGCCTGGGCATCGAGCACGTTCGAGCCCGGCGCGAACTCCACATAACCGAGATCCTGATGGTTGCCGCCCATCGCCGAGGCGATCAGCCGGAATGGCGAGGTGACTGCACGCCCGATCAGGTTCACGAAGGCGTGCCAGATCAGGCTGCCGAAACTGAAGTGCGGATCGCTCAGCGAACCGGTCACCGGAATATCGACATCGATATTGCCTTGCGAGTCCTTGAGCAGGGCCACCGCCAGCTTCACCGGCAGATGGCTGATGCCGTTGCCCTCGACGCGATCGCCGAAGGTCAGCTGGCTCAGGAAAATATGGTTGTCCGCATTCAACTTGCCCTGGTCGAGCGCGTAATGCACGTCCATGGTGAGGCGACCCTTGATGATCGGGTAGCCGGTGTACTTGCTCGAATAGGGCGTCAGGTGCGTCAGCTCGACTCCATCGGCTTTCCCTTTCACATCCAGGAACGTCACTGGCGTCAGCGGGTTGATCGTGCCGTCGATATTGACCGGTGCATTGTCATCGAGCTGGCCCTGCAACGTGAGCGGCGCCGGCGGTCCGCCGCTTGCCGTGCCGAAGGCGCCGATCTTGCCCGCGAGCTGGGTGATGTTGGCGGTGTAATTGGGCTTGATGAAGTTGTCGGTGTAGTTGAGGTTGCCGCGCGCAAGAATGATCTGACCAATATGGATGACTGCTGGCGGGGTGGCGCTGCTGGCAGCTGAGCTGGGTACGGCGGCGGTGCCGGAGGCGGCCGGATTGGTAGCGGCCACCTGCGCTGCATTGGACGCAGCAGGCGCGTTGTTGGCCTGTGTCACCGAAACCGGCGCTGTCTGCGGACTGGCCACCACATCCTGCAGGTTCAAGCGGCCGTTGCTGTTGACGATCACGCGGGCATAGAAATTATCGAGCGCCAACCCTCCAACCGATACTTGCGCTGCACCCTCGCCGGTGCGTACGTTGACGCCGGTGGCTGCCAGTGAATTCCAGCGCAGAAAATCGTCATTGGTGAGATTGTCCAGCACGTTCACGCGGCCCAGCGTGAGCTGACCCTGATAGCTCAGCAGAGCTTCCGGCTTGTGGTCGCGATAGCGCACCCGTCCCTTCAGGCTCAGCAGTGCGCTGTCGACGTGCACGTTGAGCGGTACCTTAACCATGGATTGCAGCGGCGCCACGTTCAAACGGGTTGCGGTGACGCGCAGGTCGGCATTGAGCGGTTCCGGCCGCACGGAGCCGGTGACGCGGTACTTGCCCTGATCGATACCGCCGGCCAGGTCCAGCTTCAGCGGCTTATGCATGTCGTCGGACAGGTCATTGATGCTGAACTTGTCGGCATTCACCGTGATGCGGCCAGCCTTGCCTGCAACCGCCATGTCCTTATAGGCAAAGCTGCTGCCATCGATGCCGAGATGCGCAATGCTCCAGTGCCATGCCGGCGCCACGGCTTTTTTGCCCGCGGCATGATGCGATGGTGATGACTTGGCCAGGTCGGTGAGATCGATGCGCCCATTGCGATAACGCTGGGCATCGATCTTCAAGCCCTGCAGGTTGAGGTTGCCCAGACTCGCCTGGCTGCTGGCCAGGTCCAGATGGGTGATATCGGCATTCAGGGCTTTCCAGGCCACGGGCGTGCGGTTCTTCTGCTGCAGAGAAAAGTCGTTCACCGCGAGCTTGCTCGCATCCAGTTGCAGGTTGAACGCGTTGCTCCAGTCGGCCACGAGCTGTCCACTCGCATCCAGGCTGCCGTGGCTGACCTGCGCATTCAACATCGATGGCGCCATCGCAACGAGTGGTGGCAGGCCAACGCCATTCAATGCCGCCTGGCCGATGAAACGGCTCTCGCTCAGGTGCAGGGCGCCGCCGAGATGCAGCGTGCCGCCAGCAAGCCCTGAACTCAAATCGATGTTGGCTGGCGCTGCGCCCAGGGTCGCGAGCCCGCGGATCGTGCCATGCAGATTATCCAGCGACAGCCGTGCCGGAGTGGGGCCGCTCAGGTCGGCATAGTCGATCTGGCTATTCTGCAGGGTCAACGTGGCAATCCGCGCATCGGCGGCAGGCGATGCCGGCTTGGTTGGCGTCTTGTCGGCACCAGTCAAAGCATCAAGGCTGCTATGACCGCCAGCCAAGCTGGTGTAATGCAAGGTAGTCTTGTCGAGTGCGATGGCATCGAAGTAGTAGCGCGACACCAGCGGCTCGACATCTGCCAGCGTGGCACTGGCATGACCCAGCTCGACGATCGGCGAGCCGTCATGATTGCTGATGGCGAAATTGTCCAGCTGCAGGTTGCCGCTCAGTTTCAGTTGCTGGGTCGCATTCCGATCGATGAAATCCAGCTTGAGCTGGCCGGACAGCTGGCCGCTGGGAATCGCTACCGGCAACGGTGTCGGCACATAGCTCAGGTAGCGGGGCAGATCCAGGTGATCGATCTTGAAGTCGATCGCTGACTCGCGGCTGTCGGCAAACGGCTTGGTTTGTCCGCCGATGTGCAGCGGGCTGCCGTCCACCTGCATTGCCAGCAAAGGCTGCACGAATACGTCCGTGTCATGCGGCAGGTTGGCGATAAACGGGATGCCGAGTTCAAGCTGGTCGATCCGGTGACTGGTGCTCAACACCTTGTCGTCGAAGCTGATGTCGCCGTTGTGCACGCTGATGTTGGACAGCGAGAAGCGTGCAGGCGGGGCATTCGGTTGCGCCGGTTTGCCGGCGAAGCGTTCGATCAGGTCGGAGAAATTGAACTGCTGTGCCGCCGTGCGCGTGATGTGCAACTGCGGATGCTGCACGGTCAGCTCATCGAGCACTGGCGCCATGCGGAACAGGGACGCCCATGAGGCGTTGACGACGACCTGGTCGATATCGACGAATG
>Ga0302311_10000681_pt1 | contig 41276 bp, 35 predicted proteins | sample III_Palsa_N1_3_FD_200449 | JGI IMG/M metagenome (GOLD analysis project Ga0302311, IMG submission 200449) | Peat permafrost microbial communities from Stordalen Mire near Abisko, Sweden - III_Palsa_N1_3 | ecosystem: Environmental > Terrestrial > Soil > Palsa > Peat permafrost | place: Sweden... | reverse complement strand
GTTTGCCGGGAACTGCAATCTCCTGGGGATTGGTCAGGACATCCAGCAGGACGGGTCCGGGGGTGGCGAAGGCGCGGCGGACGCTGTCGGTCAGGGTGGCCGGGTCGGTGACGCGGATGCCGGTCAGCCCGAGCGCGGTGGCGACGGCGGCGAAGTCGGGGTTGTCCAGAACGGTGCCGAACTCGGCCAGCCCCGCCTGTTCCTGTTCCAGTTTGACCATGCCCAGGCGGCGGTTGTCGAAGACCACGAGTTTGACCGGTAGCTGGTAGGTCTTGATGGTCATCAGGTCGCCCAGCAGCATGCTCAGTCCGCCGTCACCGCAGAACGCGACGACCTGGCGGTCCGGTCCCCACAGCTGCGCGCCCAGGGCCTGGGGCATGGCATTGGCCATCGACCCCAGGTTGTAGGAGCCGATCAGCCTTCGGCTGCCGTGCATGGTCACGAAGCGCGACAGCCACACCGTGGCCATGCCGGTGTCGGAGGTGAAGATCGCGTCGTCGTCAGCGCAGGCGTCCACGGCCGCGGCCAGGGCCTCGGGGCGGATGTCGTGGTCGCGGTTGTCGACTTTGCTGCGCAGCAGTCCGGTCCAGCGCTTGGTGTCGTATGTGGGTTCGGCCAGGCGCTGCTGGCCGGTGCGCCAGGTGGCGAAGTGGTCGCGTGCGGAGTCCAGGTGGGCTCGGTCCGGCTTGGCGTCCAGGTGGGGCCGCAGAGCGCGCAGGGTGGCGCCGACATCGCCGGCCAGTCCGGCGTCGATGGGAACGCGCCGCCCGAGGTGCTGCTCCTGGGTGTCGATCTGGACGACCCGGCAGTCAGTGGGGTACCAGTCGCGGTAGGGGAAGTCGGTTCCGAGCATGAGCAGGGTGTCGCAGGCTTCGAGTGCGCCCGCGGCGGCAGGGTTGCCGATCAGGCCGGTCTGGCCGACCTGGTAGGGGTTCTCCCCCTCGAAGCCCTCCTTGGCCTTGAGGGTGAGCACCATGGGCGCTCCGGTGTGCTCGGCCAGGGCCAGCACTTCCTCCCGTGCGTCGCGGGCACCCCGGCCCACCAGCAGGGTCAGCTTGGAGGAGGCGTTGATGATCTCGGCCGCCTCCAGGATGCCGGGCTCGTCGGGCCGGGTGAGTTGGCGGGCGCGTGGGAAACGGGCGGGACGGTCCTGCGTCAGCTCCTGGTCGCCCAGGTCGCCGGGGACGGTCAGCACTGCGACGCCGCCGTGGCCGATCGCGGCGCGTACCGCGGATTCGAGCAGGCGGGGCATCTGATCGGGGGAGGTGACGGTGGCGCGGTAGACGGCGACGTCGCGGAAGAGCAGGTCGTTGTCCACCTCTTGGAAGTAGTCGCTGCCCATCTCCGCAAGCGGGACCTGCCCGGCGATGGCGAGGACCGGTGTGCGGCTCTTGGCGGCGTCGTAGAGGCCGTTCAGGAGGTGGATCGCGCCCGGCCCGACCGTGCCCATGCACACTCCGAGAGTGCCGGAGAGCTGGGACTGGGCGCTGGCGGCGAACGCGGCGGCCTCCTCGTGCCTGCAGCCCACCCACTCCAGGCCCGCGGTGGTGCGGATGGCGTCAGTCAGTGGGTTCAGCGCGTCGCCGACCACGCCGAAGACATGGCCGACGCCCAGTTCCTGCAAGGCGTCGATGATCACACGGGCCACGGTTCGTGCCACGGGAAAGGTCCTCCGGTTCATCGGAAAGTCAGCTGTGCGGGTACGGAAACGCGGCAGGTGGGAAGCCGAGCAGGGCTGTCCGGTTCAGACGGTGAAGCGGTCGGGGTCCGCAGCCTTCCAGTCAGCCACCCAGGACTCCGGTGCCTGGTGCAGCAACTCGCCCGTCCGCAGGGCCGGATACAGCTCGGCGTAGGAGCGGACGGTCACCGGGTCGATCCGCCGAAGCAGCATGTGCGGGCTCAGGTCGCAGGGTTCCTCCACGCCCATTGAGGCCATGATCTGCAGGGCACTCTTGACCGTCGCTTCCTGGAAGCGCTGGACGCGGCGCGACTTGTCGCCAACCTCCAGGGCGCGGGCGCGTCGCGGATCCTGGGTTGTGACCCCGACCGGGCACGTGTTGGTGTGGCAGCGCTGGGCCTGGATGCATCCGACCGCGAACATCATCGCGCGGGCCGCATTGGTGTAGTCGGCCCCCTGGAGCAGGCGCTTGACCAGGTCGCTTCCCGTGGCGACCTTGCCACTCGCGCCGATCTTGATCCTGTTCCGCAGCCCTGTCCCGACCAGGGCCTGGTGCACGATGGTCAGGCCGTCGGTCAGGGGCATGCCGACGTTGTCGGCGAACTCCAGCGGAGCCGCACCGGTACCGCCCTCCGCGCCGTCGACGATGATGAAGTCCGGGGTGATGTTCTCCTCCAGCATGGCTTTGCAGACCGCGAGGAACTGGCTGCGGGAGCCGACGCACAGTTTGAACCCGGTCGGCTTGCCGCCGGACAACTCGCGCATCCGGGCGATGAAGGCCACCAGTTCGCGCGGGGTGGAGAAGACCTGGTGGAAGGGCGGCGAGACAACCGTCCTGCCCTGCGGGACCCCGCGCACCTGGGCGATCTCCGCGTTGACCTTGGCGCCGGGCAGCACCCCGCCGATACCGGGCTTGGCACCCTGGCTCAGCTTCAGCGACACGCACCGCACCTGGGCGTGGGCGGCCTTGTCGGCGAACATCTTCGGGTCGAAGCCGCCCTGGTCCGTGCGACCGCCGAAGTACCCCGTGCCTATCTCCCACACCAGGTCGCCGCCCGGCCGCAGGTGGTACTCCGACAGGCCGCCCTCGCCGGTGTCGTGCGCGAAGCCGCCCAGCGCCGCCCCGGTGTTCAGCGCCAGGATCGCGTTCGTGGACAGGGCTCCAAAGCTCATCGCGGAGACGTTCAGCAGCGCCATGTCGTAGGGCTGGGTGCAGTCCGGACCGCCGATCCGCACCCGCGGCGGGTCCGTGCGGACCTGGTGCGGTGCCATCGAGGGGATCAGGAACTCGCTGCCGGTCCGGTAGAGGTCGCGTTCAGTGCCAAAGGGCTCCTCCGCGTCGGTACCCTTGGCGCGTTCGTAGACGATGCTGCGGGTGTCGCGGTCGAAGGGCCTGCCGTCGACGTTGCGCTCCACGAAGTACTGCTGCAGCTCGGGGCGGATGTCCTCAAGGGCGAACCGCAGATGGCCCAGTACCGGATAGTTGCGCAGTACCGAGTGCCGACGCTGGGTCAGGTCCCACACCGCCAGTACCAAGAGCGCCGCCAGGGGCACCCCCGCCAACCACCACCAGGGTGACGCGGCCACCGCTGCGATGACGGCGGCAACCGCAAGAAGACCCAGCAACGCGACCCACAGGATTCTCAGCACAGCATTCTCCTGTCCCCGATCGCTTGCGGTATACGCACATGGCATCCCCGACTTGTCCGGCTCCCCCGATTCGGTGCCGGGTGGCGCCAGGGCCCTGGGGCGCAGGCGGCGGGGTGGGGTGCCCGGGCCAGTCGGATCGGTTCAGGCCTCGGGCGGCCTGCTCCCTGGTCTCTCGGTGGCCAGGCGGGCCTGCTCGGCCCGGTGGCGCACATCAGGGTCGGCGAGCAGGACCGAGGCCAGGGCCTCCTCGGGCACGAGGTCTTCGATGGTGCGGGCCATGCCCTGGAGCCATCCGGCCACCGGCGTGCTGTCCGTGACCACGGCCAGGGGTACGTGGATCGCTCGGCCGACCCGGGTGGCATGACTCCCGCGGCCTTCGAGCACCACCGCACCGCGCACGGCAACGCGGACATGCGGATTCTGTTCCTGTTGGACGCACTGGCCGCCCGGCTGCACGCGCATCCCGCCGTGCTCACTGTCTCCGGGCTTGCCCGCGAAGCTCTGCTCGCCCTCACGGCCGAGGAGGCGGACACCGGCGGGCGGGCGCCGGAGGCGGTCGACCGGCTGCACGCGGTCGTCGTCGACGAGCTCACCGCGGCGCCCGAGCAGCCGCTGCATCTGCCCGGAGCCGGCCGACGACCGGCTGCGGGCGCTGACCGGCATCCTCTACGCCGATCCTGCCAATCAGCAGACTCTCGCCGAGCTCGGTACGCGCGTCGGGGCGAGTGAGCGTACGCTCAGCCGGCTCTTGGGAAGGAACTCCGGATGAGTTTTCACCAGTGGCGCACTCAGCTCCGCGTCCACCCCGCGCTCACCCGGCTCGCCGCGGGGAAGTCCGTCACCGATACCGCCCTCGTCTGCGACTGGGCCAATCCGACGACCTCCATCAAGGCTTTTGCCGCTCTCGTCGGCGAGAACGTGGGAGCGGATGTTCACGCCCTGCTCGCCCAGGCCGACGCGGAGGAGGCCGCAGACCCCGGGGCGTTCTCGCGGGCGTCCGTCCGTCGCGCCGGCCGACAAGGCGTACTCCCCCCGCGCTATCCGGGCCTACCCGGACGACGCGGTATCCGTCCACCGTCTGGCCTACACCTCCCAGGGAAGGGGACGTCTCCCCAGTGTCCTCAGCCTGCTGTCTTCACCACCAATGACGTTGTCTGGCCAGGCGGACAACGCCGACGGCTACGGCAGGCGACATGGACGCCTGGCCGCCCTGGAGCGGGCCGGCCGCCTTGATCGACAGCGGTGCCCCGCACGTGGTCCTGGGCATCGGCGCTGTCGACTTCCGCGAGGGGAACAAGAAGGCGGTTCGTGACGGGAGACGGTCTCCCGGCTCCGGACCACAAGCGGACCGGGGCCGGGAGACCTGGGTCAGCGAGCCCGCGCCATCGGCTTGTTCGCAGTGGCAGTCGCCCGCTTCGCGGTCGTGGCCGGGCGCTTCGTGGTGGAGTTGGCCGCCTTTACGACCGTACGCGGACGCGTACTGACCGGCGCGGTCCGCGACTGGACGACACTTCGCTTGACGGCACCCTTCTTGGCGGTGACCTTCTTCGCGGGCGCTTTCTCGGCCAAGGGCTTCGACGTTGCACGCTTGACCGAGGCCCTGACGGGTGCGCGCTTGACGTCGGCCCGCGTGGCAGCTGCGCGCGGCACGGTGCTCGTCTTCGCCGGCGTCTTGGCTGAGGTCTTCATCGCCTTCTTCGCTATGGCCCTCGTGGCGGTCGGCTTCATCACGGCGCCGCCGTTCTCGGTCACGTCCTCGATCGCCTTCAGGGCGGTCTGGATCGACTTGATCCCGTTCATCGCGTTGCGCTTGCTGGCGTAGGCGACTGACCTGGCGATGGCCACCCCGTTCCCGGCGACCATCTCGAAGCTGAACTTGCCGCCGCGCTTGCGGAGTACGAACTTGGCCGGCATTGCTGCCTCCTTGCAGACGGTGTCGGCCGACGGCCGAACTTGATCCGTGACTCAACGATCACATTCCGTCCGCATCCGTGCATCAAAGGCGGCGATCTCCCGCTCGTCCCGAGCCCGCCAATCGCCACTGCGGGGCACACAGGAACCACAGGCTGAGGTAAACACGGGAAGCCGCCGATGTCGTCGGACCCCTTGGCTCACAACGGTTCTCGGCGGTTGGTCAATAGGCTGCGGCCCGCGTCCGCCGGGACTGGCCCCGCGGTTCTCCTGTGCACCACACGGTCAAAGTCACGTTCATTCATTTGGAGTATCCCCCGCTTCCCCCACCAAGAAAACAACCCCCGCAATCGAAGCGAAGTGGCTGAGTGAGGTAACCGACGACCCGGACCACTCCGGCGAGCAGCTCTGGTCTGGAGGACATCCACTTGCCGCTCCGGACCAGCGGCTGCCGACGAGATCGCCCGACGAGTGGCCTGTCAGAGCATTCCACCGCCCGGGCAGTGCCAGTGCCATCAGCACGAGTGGCTGGACCGGCTGGGAGTGGCAGCGGAATTCGCAGACGGACTCATTTGTCGCGGCGAACGTCCGCACCGCGCCGCAGCGCTTGCCGGTCGAGGTCAGCTGAAAAGTGCGCGAACCGGGCGGCACCTGGGTCCCGAATGCCTCGTTCGGCAAGGATCTGCCCGACCTCCTGACCGTCGAGCAGGACCGACCAAGCTGGTGTGGTGGTCTTGCTGCGATTGCGCAGCCAGCTGCGGAGCCGCGCCCGCTCTTCATGTGGCGCTGCTTTCGACTGCAAGCCCCAGGCACTCGTTCGACGTCAGCGGCGGCTCCGCCCACCCCTCCTCCCCCGGGCCAGTAGGGGCCCCCGCTCCCCTGGCAGCGAAGCCTGGGCGGTCGCGCAGCCGCCAGGGGTGGCTGGGCCCCGCACAGCGCGCCTGGCGGCCGCGCCGGGCCGGGTCATGACCCTGCGGGGGTTTCGGCCCCACCGCCTTCGGCGCGTCGGCCCCGGGCCGCCACTCCCTCGCCCCGGCCTCCCCAGCCGCGTAGGAGGCGTCGCGAGGGCCCTGACCTGCCGTGACGCGGATGGCTCCGGCTTCGGGTGCGGGTGCGGGGCGCCGCCGCCTAGACTGCCAGCTCCCGTGGTATTACCGGCTGGTAGGGGGTCACATGGCAGACGACCGAGTGCACGCGTTCGACGACGACGTGCTGGCGGACCATGACGCGGTCGGGCTGGCCGGGCTGGTGCGTTCCGGTGAGGTCAGCCCGGGCGAGCTGGCCGCCGCGGCGGTTGCCCGCGCCGGGAGAGTGGACGCGGCGCTGGCGCCGGTCGCGTTCGCCGCGTACGAGCAGCCGCGGCGGGCGCTGACCGGCACAGGGACCGCGCTGTTCGGGGTCCCCACGTACCTCAAGGACAACGTGGACCTGCGGGGCATGCCGACCGGTCACGGCACCGCGGCCTTCCGGGCCCGCCCAGCGCGGCGCAGTGCGCGCTTCGCCGAGCAGTTCCTCAGTACCGGTCTGGTGGTCCTCGGCAAGACCCGGCTGCCGGAGTTCGGCCTCAACGCCTCGACGGAGTTCACCGCGGCCGAGCCGGTCCGCAATCCGTGGCAGCCGACGCACTCGCCGGGGGCATCCTCCGGCGGCTCGGCCGCCATGGTGGCGGCCGGTGTGGTACCGATCGCGCACGCCAACGACGGCGGGGGGTCCATCCGGATCCCGGCGGCCTGCTGCGGCCTGGTGGGCCTGAAGCCGACCCGTGGACGTCTGGTGGCCAACGAGCAGGGCCGGCGGCTGCCCATCGACCTGATCACCGACGGGGTGCTCACCCGTTCGGTCCGGGACACCGCTGCCTTCTTCGCGCAGGCCGAGCGGTACCACCGCGACCCGGCGCTGCCCCCGCTGGGGCTGGTCGAGGGGCCCGGGACCAGGCCGCTGCGGATCGGCCTGGTCCTCGACTCGCCCACGGCACCGACCGACCCGGCCACGCGCCAGGCAGTCGAGCGGACGGCAGCCCGGCTGGAGGCCATGGGACACCGGGTCGAGCCCATGGACCTGCCGTTCGGGCCGCAGTTCGCCCGGGACTTCACCCGCTACTGGGGCTTCATCGCCTTCCTGATCGCGGTCACCGGCAAGCTCCTGCTGGACCCCGGCTTCCAGGCCGGGAAACTGGACGGGCTCACCTCCGGACTCCGGCGCGACTTCCAGCGCGAGTTCCCACGGGTCCCGGGCTCGCTCCGGCGGCTGCGGCAGGCCCAAGCGGTGTACGCCGGCATGTTCCACAGCCGGGACGCGATCCTGTCGCCAGTACTTGCGCACGTGACGCCCCCGATCGGCCACCTCAACCCGAACGTCGCCTTCGAGGAACTGATGCGCCGCCTCAATCAGTACGTGGCCTTCACCCCGCTGAACAACGTCACCGGCACGCCCGCAATCGCCCTGCCCACCGGGCAGACCAAGGACGGCCTGCCGATCGGCGTCCACCTCTCAGCAGCACACGGCCAGGACCGAGTACTGCTGGAACTGGCCTTCGCACTGGAGGCCGACCAACCATGGCGCCGCATACAGGACCGGCAGCCAGCCATATGACGCAGCGTCAGTAACCCTTGGCCGGGAGAAACGAGCCCTCAAGCTGTCCCCGCCCCCTGCCGAGGGCACCTGGATCATCACCGGTACCGAGGCAGCCCTCTCACTGCCGTACCAGCGCGGTGAGCACCGGGAGCATGAGGAAGGAGCGACGTCCCCCCGCGCTCTCCCCTGGCGTCCCCGCGATCGCCGCGGGCTGTCCGCGCTCCCTCGCCGTCAGATGGGATGCCCGAGAGCGGGTAGGCGTTCCATCCGACGGTCCCGGTTGATTCACGCAGGGGAGGTACTTCGAATGAGCACGAACTCCATTCGGGCGACAGGCTGGGCGCAGACTTTTCCGGTAGCCGATGGTGTGCGGGCAAGCCGCCATTGGACACGAACCCACCTGGACACCCTGGGCTGGAACCAGTGGGCCCCGGATGTCGCGGACGCGGTCGAACTGACCGTCTCGGAACTGGTGACCAACGCCCACCTGCATGCCCACAGCGCTGCCCAGCTCGTCATGACCTGGGACAACCGCTACCTGTACGTCAGCGTCCACGACGCCTCCCACCACCTGCCCACCGCCCCAACGCCCGAGGACCCTGACGACACGTCCGAGAACCCTGACGACGACCTCGCCCTCGGCGGCCGCGGCATCATCCTGGTCGACGCGCTGACCGACGCCTGGGGCATCCAGCGGCAGGCCGCCGGAAAAACCATCACCGCAGTCTTCCGCGGGCCGATAGCTCTGCACTGCGACCCCCCGTGCCCACCCACCAGCGGGAGGAAGTGCCCATAGCCCCGGTACGCTCGTCGCCCATCCGCATACCTGTCGGCGACGAAGAGTCAGTGGCGCTACCGCGTCACTACTGCCCCTGAAAGATCTCGGAGAGGGAACCGTGTGCTGGAGAACCGCGGGCTGGAGATCATCATCCTCGCAGTCGTCGTCCTGCTCCTGTTCGGCGCCAAACGCCTGCCCGACTCAGCGCGGGCTCTGGGCAAATCGCTGCGCATCCTCAAGTCCGAGGTGGGCGCCATGAAGGCAGAGAGTCCCCACGTCGAACCGGGCGAGCCCGTCGAAGTGGCGAAAACGATCCAGGCCACTGCCGAACGCGCAGTCGAAACCCCACCATCCAGTGACACGCGCTCACCTGCCCGGTGACAGGCCGACCGCTGTCGCGCCCGCGTTCGCCCGGACCTCATCGCGGCGGGCGCCTTCTGCACCGGCAACCGGGTCGGCGACGACACGGCCCTGCTGGGTCTTCTCGTACCCACCGGACATCCCGATACCGCGGAGAGCGGAATATCCGATCCCCGCGCTCAACCCTCGAAATCGGCGAGTCGCAGACGCTCGTCCAGGCGGGCATCGATCCAGGACAGAATGCGCTGCACCTCCCCGGCGTCCTGCCTTGACCGTGCCGCCCGCAGCAGTCGGACCGCCTGCGCCAGAACATGATCCAGCCCGGCAGCGGAAGCGGATCCCGTCGATGGCGTTCCCGCGGGGCTACTGACACCGGGCGTCAACCACCGGGCGTGCCGCCGTATCCGCCGCTTCCGGAGACCCATGACCGCACCGCCTCATTCTCTATGAGTCAATGACAACCCCGGGTTCCTTCAGGTGTCCGGAGCTACCACAGCCGTCAACCCGTGCTGCAGATCGCACGGGCATCCACAGCTTCACGGGGTACATGAGAGACGAGGGGCCGGCAGGGAAGCCAACGTGCCACCCGCACGCATCCTCCGGGCATCCCGCCGGCCCCCTCGCGCCACGCAGAGCGGTGGACAGGAGCAGATGCTGCCTCTGGCCGCAGCCCGGAGGCCGGGCCGGAGATACGCGTGCGCCGGGGGCGCACCGGGTGGGTGCGCCCCCGGCGTCCAGGTGCGGCTATGGCGTGCGCGCGGTCACCATCGGTACCAGCGGCCGCCTCCGCCGCCGCTGCGGGCGAAGAACCCAACGACCCACAGGACCAGCACAATCACCGCCACCCACCACAGGATATGGATCGCGAAACCCGCGCCACCCAGGAGCAGGGCGAGCAGAAGAACCAGCAGAAGAGCACCCATTGTCATCATCCTCCTTCAACACGCTGCTGCCCCCGGCCACCAAGATGATGCACGGCTGTCCACGCCGGAACTGAACGCAGCCAGTGCACGGGCTCACCCGCTGCTCCCTCGCCGGAGCCCCGGCAGAGGACAGCGCCGGGGCGTGGACGCGCCTTGCGGTGCGTGCCGGGCAGGGGTGGGGCAGCCCACACGGGGTAGGGAGTTCGGCAACGCGTTCAGAGCTGGATTGCGGGCCGCCGTTCCGCAGCATTCCCGGAGGAATCCCATGGACGTCAGCACTCGGCAGCTCGTACCTGATGGGATGTCAGAAATGTGGCACGGATTGCAATCCGACTGGATCCGTCGCCTTGCCTCGCAGCGGCTGACGGGACCGGCGTCGTGATCGATCCCAAGCACCCCTCTGGAGATTCCCGCACACCGGCAGCCGGCACGTGGGACGAGCGTCGCCCCGGGTCCTGGTTCCTCATCGGATTCCAGCTCAGCTTGGGAGCCGTCCTCGCCTACCTGCTGGTCCAGGCCGTTGAGGGGATAGCAAACATTGTGATGCTGTCGCTACTCGCTTTGGTGATAGCGATCAGCGTGGACCCCTTCGTACGAGTGCTGACCCGCGCGGGCCTGCGCCGTGGCCTCGCGGTTGCCGTGGTGATCCTGGGCCTGGCACTTCTCCTGGCCGCCCTGTCCCTTCTGTTCGTGACCCCCGTGACCGACGAGATCAACGCCCTCAGCCACAACATCCCCGTGTGGCTGCAACAACTCCAGGACCACCAGTCCACGTTGGGCAAGCTGGAGGACAAGTACCACATCGTCGAGAAGGCCAAACAGCAACTGGGCTCCGGCGGCGGCAGCACTGTGCTGAACGGCCTGCTGGGAGCTGGGCAGCTTGTCGTCACCACCGTCACCGGACTCTTCCTGGTCGTCACCCTGACCATGTATTTCCTGGCCGGCCTGCCCACGCTCAAGACCTTCTGTCTGCGCTTCATTGCCGGCAGCCGTCGCGCACACGCGGCCGAGCTCACTGACGAGATCCTGCTGCGCACCGGGCGGTACATGCTGGCCAACGTCGCCACTTCTGTCATCGCCGGTGTGGCCACCTACGTCTGGCTGCAGGTCTTCGGTGTTCCCTACCCGGCCGCCCTCGGCGTGTTCGTCGCTGTCCTGGACCTGGTTCCGCTCGTCGGCTCCACCATCGGTGGAGTCATCGTCTCACTTGTGGCTCTGGTCGTCTCCTGGCCAGTGGCCATCGCCACTGCCGTCTTCTACACCGTCTTCCGTATGGCCGAGGACTACCTGATCACTCCCAAAGCCATGCGCTACGCCGTGGAGATCCACCCTCTGGTCACAATCCTGGGCGTCGTGGTCGGCGGGGACCTGCTCGGCCTGATCGGTGCGCTCCTGGCGATACCGATCGCGGTGGCAGCGGGCCTCATCCTCGACGACGCCGTCTTCCCCCGCATCGCCGCCCGCTGAACCCACTTCACAACCCCGGGAACGTACACCAGGTGGAGTCGCGTCGGACCGCTTACGGCGGCGTCGACCGGGTCGTGGACGCGCAGCAGTAGCGACCCGTCAGCGGCCAGGACGCCCGCCCGCGGCCCCCGGGTCTGCAGCGACTGCTCGGCCGCCCAGATGTGTCCGATCACCTCGCACACCACTTCTTCCTCTCCGCCCGCGACCTCGGGCGGCTCGGCGCGATGATGCTGCAGAACGGGCGGTGGGACGGCCGACAGGTGGTACCCGCGTCCTGGGTGGCCGAGAGCACGTCGATCCAGGTCGACCGCGGCGCCGGGGCGCAGCTCGACTACGGCTACCTGTGGTGGCTCCCACGGCTGTTGGGGCGCGGCTCCTTCCTGGCGATCGGCAACTTCGGCCAGTACCTTCTCTGCATGCCGCCCGGGCTGGTGATCGTGCACCTGCGGGCCGTCCCCGACGACATCGTCCTCGCCCGCTCCCGGGGCACCAGGCCGGCCCCGATCGACTCCGTGAGTCCGCAGCAGTTCATGAAGGTGGTACGAGCGGTGCTGGCTGCGCTTCGGCCCTGACCACAATTGAGGTCTTCCCGTAGCTGAGGAGGACGTACTCGTCCTCCCCAGCGCAACGCCCTCGAACGTGCGGGCGCACGGGCCCTGGACGCGCTGGGCCTTGGCACGGACGTCGGGGTCGCGGATGAAGACCCAGCACCGGTACTGCCAGGCTTGAGCGCGTCCTGGCACAACCAGCGGCGCACCGTGGACGCGGAGACACTGCCGGTGATCCCGCGCGCGATCAGTCGGCAGCCAGCTCGGTAGGACCAGTGCGACAGCGGGCGCACCGGTCCCTGCGGGTAACCGGCAGGCAGCTGGCGGTGCCGCACGACGTCCCGGACGGGGGTGCCCGGGACCGCCGCTTCCTGGCCTGCCTGGCGTGGCCCGCGAGGCAGGCGCGCAGGGCGTGCGAGTTCGCGGCGCACGGCAGTGGACACGGCATGGTCGACCGCGCCGCCGACAGGCGCGCCCCGGCTGGTGAGCGGACTGCTGGGCGGGCGGGAGCTGCGGGTCAAGGTGTCGGCCCGCCGGCTGCCCGGGGTCAGTGCTCTGTCGTGAGGGTTTCGATGTGGTCGAGTATGGCGTCGAGGGCTACTTCGAGGGGTCTGACCTCGCGCTGGATCTGGGTGAGCAGCAGGCCGCCTTGGAGTGCGGCCAGGGTTGCCAGGGCGAGGTCCTCGGGGTTGCCGTCGAGTGCGCCGCGCGCGTGCATGGCCTGCAGGCCCTCGTGGATCGCGGCCTGCCAGCGCAGGAACCCTGAAGCGACGGCGAGGCGTGCCTCGGGGTTGTTCTCGGCGACCCCGCTTCCCAGTGAGCCGATCGGGCAGCCGCCGCGGCACTGGAGACGGCGCTGGTATTCGACCAGGTGGTCGCGCCACTGCCGGAGACCGGCCATGGTGTCCAGCTTGGCGAAGTGCGGTTGCTGCAGTTCCAGGACGGCCTGGGTCTGGTACTCGATCACGGCCAGCAGGAGGGCCTGCTTGTCGTCGAAGTAGTGGTAGACCTGCGAGCCGCTGACTCCGGCTGCGGCCCGGACGTCCTCCAGCGTCGCCTCGGTCACGCCGCGTTCGTACATCAGCTGGGCCGCGGCGGCCACGATGCGCTGCCGGGTCTCGTGGCCCTTGCGGGTGAGCCGTCGTGTCCGGGTGCTGTCCATGCCTGCCAGACTAGCACTTTCTGGACTGGACAACCCATTTTTCTCCGTGCAGTGTGGGTCATGCAACCCACTCCGGGCGCGGCAGGCGGCCGGACCTCCGGAAGGACACGGACATGGAACTCACCGGCAAGATCGCCCTGGTGACCGGCTCGACGGCCGGGATCGGTGCCGAGACGGCCAGGCTGCTGGCGGCGGCAGGGGCCGAGGTCGTGGTCACGGGCCGCAGCGCCGAGCGCGGGGCTGCCACCGTCCGAACTGTCACGGACCACGGAGGCCGGGCGCGCTTCGTCCCGGCCGATCTGACCGATCTGGACTCGCTGCGACGCCTCGCCGACGAGGCAGGAGCCGTGGACGTCCTGGTCAACAACGCCGGCGTCTTCCCCGGCGCCCCGACCACCTCCCAGGACGTCGAGTCCTTCGACGCGGCGCTGGCGGCCAATGTCCGGGCCCCGTACTTCCTCACGGCGGCCCTCGCGCCGGGAATGGTGGCCCGGGGCTCCGGCAGTATCGTCAACGTCAGCACGATGGCAGCCCGGGTCGGCATGCCGGGACTCTCCGTCTACAGCGCCACCAAGGCCGCACTGGAGTCGCTGACGCGGACCTGGGCGGCCGAGTTCAGCCCGGCCGGTGTGCGGGTGAACACCGTCGCTCCTGGTCCGACCCGCACCGACATGGTGCTCACCGCCATGGGCGAGGAAGGCGCCCGGCAGATTGCCGGGACCACGCTGCTCGGGCGACTCGCCACACCCCGCGAAATCGCCGAGGTGATCCTCTTCCTTGCGAGCGACCGCGCCGCCTACCTCACCGGCGCCACCATCGCCGCCGACGCCGGCCGAACCGCAGCCTAGAAAGCCGATGGAAGTCCCACCGAGGCGATGGCTGCCCGCCCTGTGGTGAACACGGGTTCTGTTCGCCACGGAGGGCGAGCGCGTCATGTACAACGCCTGGTACGTGGGATCGCGGGGAATCCCGCAGCGACGGCGGGGTGGCGTGGTGCCGTCGTTGATGCCGCGTTGGAAGCCAGGGGGCGCGCGTGTCGGTCCGGGGTCGAGGAGTTGCGCGAGCGGATCGCCGGGCTTTCGCCTGGGCCGGCGGGTCGCCGCTACCACCGGTTGCCGCCACGGGCCTCGATGATGATCAGCCGGGGGCGCTTCTGGAGCGCGAGGACGGTGCGGGTGCCGCCGTGTGCCGAAGCGGAGACGAGCGGTGCCTCTCGGTGCCGCCCAGGCTTCGATCCAGCAGGTAGCGTTCCGCCACTGCACTCCGGTGTCCGGCTCCTGCTGCCCGGGCCGCTGCCGGTACTGACCGTGTGTGCCGGTGCTGTCGTGCTGGTGCCGTCGACAGGAAAGGCCGAGCACCCCCGAAGCGATCACCGACCCGGCCCCAGCCCTGACTTGTCTGTGCCCGCCGCTGCCGCAGCCGAGTCTGGCTGGGGCAGCGGCGGGCACGGAGCGTGGGCGAAGGGAGGTCTGCCGTTACTGCGGGCCTACTTGATGGTCCATTGCTGCAACGCCGAACCCGTGTCGGGCTGCTGGGCCACCGGCGCACCGTTCGCCGTCGAGGCGGCGGTCAGTAGCAGGCCGCTGTTGACGTTGGTGATGGTGTAGGCGCCGGAGAGAAGCTCGCTCACCTGCCAGTCCATGTCAGTACTGCTGGAGCAGGGCCATTGGATCACGGTGGTGCCGGGTGCAGTGAAGGCCCCGTTGTCGGCGCCGCACTGGCCCGAGGAGCCGTTGGTGATGGTGTATGAGCCGTCGGGCTGCCGGGCGAAAGTCCAGTTCTGGTTCTGCCCGCCGGTCAGCGCCGAGGTGTCCATCTGCGTACCGTCAGCCTGCGACGAGCCCGGGTCCTCCAGGGCCTGGCCGGACAGCGAGATGGTGTGCGTGCCGGTCAGGTCCCCGGCCAGGGGGTTGACGGTCCAAGCGAACGTGGCCGAGCTGCTGGTGCGGCCGGAGGATGCGGTGACCCTGGTGGTGTACTTGCCGGCGGTGGTCGGTGTGCCGGTGATCAGCCCGGTGGGGCTGATCGTCAGCCCGGCCGGGAGACCGGCCGCTGCGTAGCTGAGCTTCCGGCCGATCGAGTCGGCCGCGTTGACCTGGACCGATGCGGCTGCGCCGACGTTGATGGTCTGGGCGCCGGGGGTGTAGACGCTGACCGTCTCCGGGACCGACCCGGCCTCGGTCAGGGTCACGGTCTGCTCGGCGGCGGAGCGTGTGCCGCCGACCGCATTGTCAGTGGTGTTGGTCCAGCTGCGGGTCGGGGTGGTCTCGGCGAGCCGACCACTGACTGAGGACAGCCCCAGCACCAGTTGGCTGTAGCGGTTGACCAGCCGGTAGGTTCCGGTCCGCGCGCCGGTGCGGGGGTCGGTGTCGGCGATGACGAACCACTCCTGGCCGACGGTGGGTCCGCCCGTGCCGACCGCGGTGACGGTGGGCCTGGTGCCCCAGGCCCGGGTGGCCGTCGAACTGGAACCGACGCCCAGCGCCTGGTGGGTGGCGGCGTTGATGATCTGGTAGGAGCCGTCGCCGTTGCTGACGAAGGACCAGTCCTCCAGCTGCGAATGGTCGCCGGTGCTCTGGGAGGTGGTGACCGAACTGCCGGAGACCTGGGCGAGCACCCGGCCGGTGCCGCTGCTGATGCGGTAGGTCTTCGCCGGGTTGACCGGAGCGGCCGCGGGCCCGGACGAGTTGATGGTCTCGTTGGCGTACTCGCCGTCGGAGCTGTTGCAGTCGATGGCGCAGTAGGAGCGGAAGGACTTGCCGACGATGTTCTGGCCGGTCAGGCTGGCGCTGTCGAGGAACCAGCGGTACCAGGAGGTGTCGGTGTAGTTGCCGGTGTCGCCGATCAGGTGCCACTGCTGAGTGGCCAGGTTACTGGTGGCGTATATCTGCTGTGCGACGGCGCTGCTGCCCAGCGCCGACTCCGGCTCGCCGAGGTAGAGGCCGAGGTAGGCGTCGTAGGTGATGTTCATGAACGCCAGCAGGGTCGGGGCGGGTAGTTTTCCGGCGGCGACCTGCTGGTCGGTGGTTCCGGTATTGGCGGGGTTGTAGTCGTCCGCGGCGGGCACGTATCCGTTCGGGTAGGTGGAGCTGACCGGCTCCATGTCGCTTTCCAGACCACCGATACCGGGCTGTGACCAGCTGCCGTTGTACCACTTCTGCCAGCTGCCGGACGCCATCTTGCCGGCGATCGGGGCGCGGGCGACGTGCCCGAGCCAGACCGCGCTGCCGGCGTCGCCGCCCTTGGGGATGATCCGGGAGGAGTAGTAGACGTAGAAGTACCCGGAGGCGGTGTCCACGTACAGCCGCGGGTCGCCGTCGCCGTAGTCGTAACTCTGGCCGGGGTAAGCGGTGTTGTCGCCGCGCACGGTGCTGTAGGGCGACGTGACGGCGTGGCCTCGGATGGTCCACGTCCTGCCCTGGTCGGTGGATTCGGCGTAGTCGATGGAGTCGTAGTGCAGTCCGTCGCCGAAGGGTTGCGGGGTGAACTCGTTGTGGACCAGGCCGTACCAGTTGCCGGTGTCCGGGTCGACCCACACGCCGAGCAGGTCGCAGTAGTTCGCTTCGGCGTAGCCGGAGCCGGAGGGTGCGTCGGTGGCTTCCCTGCCGGTGGGGCTGTTGTTGCAGCGCCAGGTGGTGTCGGCATTGGAGCCCTGGGCGTTGGCCGGGCTGACCGCATTGTCGAGGGTGTTGTCCGCGGTCGCGGTGTCGAAGTCGGTCCCGGTGTAGAAGTCCCACGACCGGGGGTCGGTCGCGCCGTACAGCGAGTGGGACGACTGGTAGTAGAAGGTGCCGTCCTTGTCGATGAACGGGCTGGCCGGGGTGTCGTCGGGATTGGGGAACGACTTGGTTGAGCCGACGCTGACGGTGTAGGAGGCACCGGTCGGGGTCGATGACGCCATGGCCGGCATCGCTGTGCCGACGGCGAGGAGAGAAGTGGTCGCGACTACGGCCGCGAACGCCCTTCGAAGACGTGACAAGGGTGGTCCCTTCTGGAGTGGGTCCCGTTCCGGCGCAGGCCCACAACGGCAGGGTCCATGACCATCAGCAGGACTGGGCAGGAGCTGTCGTCGCCGGGGAGCCGGTTGGGCGATGGCGTCGGGCGACTGCGTGCAGTACGTGGGCAGCCGTATACCGCTGCGAGGACACTGCGTAGCGAAGAGCCCCTGAATAATCAGAATTGCTTGGACAATGGCAATTCCGCGCAGGACCGCTCATGCAGGGACAGCTTGAAGTCGGGTTCGACGCCCTGTCAAGACCTTCCGTCCGATGCGGCGCCGCACTGTCATCCCCTGGTCCTTCGCGTCGGCCCAGTCGGCGGCACTCCTGCGGGTGCGGCTCCCGGCACGTCGTGGCCTCGGACTCCGCCTTCTCGTCAGCGCTGCTGCTGCCCGCGGAAGACCGACGGCGCAACCCCCACATGCCGGGTGAACACCCGGGTGAAGTACGCGGGATCGGGATATCCGACCTCACGGGCGATGCGGGAGACCGGACTGTCGGTATCGGCCAGCAGCGCCTTGGCCCGGTCGATCCGACGCCGCATCAGATACACCGTGGGAGTGGAGCCTGTGGCCTGACGGACCGCCACCGCCAGGCTGTCCCGGGAGACCGCCAACTCCCTGGCGATCGAACTGATCCGTACCGGCCCCTCAGCCCGGTCGAGCAATTCCAATGCCCGTACGCCCAGGTCACGCCGGGCGCGCCCGGGGACGGCCGCCTTCCGCCGACCGGTCCCCACAGCATTGATCAACGCATGCAGGGAACTCGTGGCGGCCACGTGGCCACTGAGTGACTCCGGCCGGGCGAGCAGGTCCAGGAGCCGGACGCACTGGGCGACGGCCTCAGCGGCGTCCGTCGGCTCCACGACCGGGCAGGCCGCGCCGAGGTAGCCCAGATCGGCGTAGCTCCGCGCTGCAGGCCCTTCGAACAGAATCCAGTATTCGTCCCAGCCGTCCGTCGACGGGCCGTAGGAGTGCCGCACGCCGGGGGGCAGCCAGAAGAACGATCCCGGCTGCACCTGGTAGCTCCCGGGATGGCCCTCTAGTTCCAGGGAACCGGATCCCTGGAACACCAGGATCCCGGCATAGCAGTTCAGGGTGCGTTCCACTCGGGAAGGGAGCTGATCCAGGATCCGACCGGCACCAGTCACAGCAAGCCCCAACGCCCGCACCCGCTCCGGCGGGGTGCGGTAGTGCGCGACAGCATCCACGCGGCCACTCCCGTCGACAATCGTCCAAGTCTTTGCCGAATACGTGCATTCTCCCATGGCCTGGTTCGCGTGGACCATGTCGGTATGAGCATCGGACACCACCGGGTCCTGCCGGCCGCTCTCACCTCCAACGGTCACCGCCTGGACAGCGGAGACCGCAGGCTCGGTCGGCTGGAACCCGTCCCTGAAGCGGAGCGCCACAATCTGGCCGCACTGCGGGCCCGTTTCGCCCGCGCCGGATACCTCTATCTACCGGACTTCTTCGAGCGCGCGACGATCCAGGCCTTCCGGGCCTACTACTTCGCCACCTTGGCGGAATGCGGACTGATTCGCCCGGGCTCCGATCCGGTCGCGGGCCTCGCGGCGTCCGTCGAAGATCTGGATCGCGGACGGCTCCGCTCGGTGCTGTTCAAGCAGATCGTCCCCGGCCCGCAGTACGAGAACCTGTGCCGGGACCCCGCACTGGTCGGCTTCTACGAGTGGTTCCTCGGAACCGATGCGGTACACCTGCACCAGCGGAAGATCATCCGCCACATCGGCCCCGGCGAATCGGGTATCGGCACCGCCACCCAGGCCCACTACGACCTCGTCTACCTGCGCGAGGGCACCGACCGGGTGATCTCCTCCTGGATTCCCCTGGGTGACTGCCCGATCGCCCAGGGCCCTCTCATCTACCTCGAAGGCAGTCACCACCGTGTCCTGGCCGACGAGGCAGCCGGCCGCCTCCGCCGCCCCGCCGCGTCGATGACCGCGGACCTGCCCGCCCTCGCCGAGGAGTACGACTCCCGCTGGCTCCTCACCGACTTCACCGCCGGTGACCTCATGGTGCACAGCCCGCACATCATTCACGCGTCCCTCGACAACCAGGATCCCGGCCGCCGATTCCGCCTCTCCACCGACATCCGCTACCAGGCCGCATCCGACCCGCTCGACGCACGCTGGCAGAACCACTGGCACGACCAGGACGGCCTGTGAAGCCGCGCGTCCACTGCAGCCTGCTTACCCTTCCTGCCGGAATGCCGATTTCCGACCGTCTCGCCCGCATAGCCCGGGCCGGCTTCGACGGAGTACAGACCACTCCGCCCGAGCCCGCCCAACTGGCAGGCTTCGCAACAGCTCTGGATGACTCCGGCCTGGCCGCCTCCGGTTGCGCCCACGTTCCGGAGGACGACTCCGCTGAGCCGATCTTCGAACGCGCCGCAGCGGCAGGCATGGTGAGCCTCAACGCCCAGGTGGACGGCTACTGGCGCGACGACTCATGGCAGGACACCCGAATCCGACACCTGCTCGACCTCAGCGAGCAGTACGACCTGCCGTTCTTCCTCGAAACCCACCGCCACCGCCTCACCCAGGATCTCCGCCATACCCTCGCACTCATCGACCGGCATCCGGATCTCCTCCTGTGCGGGGATTTCAGCCACTACACCGTCATGGCCGAACTACGCGCCCCCTGGCCTCCCGAATGGGCAGCGGGCCTCCGCCACCTGGCCCGCCGCTGCCATGAGGTCCACCTGCGGCTGAACAACGGCCAGAACATCCAGGACCCTGTGCCCGCCGTCGGACCCGCCCAGCGTGCGGAGTTCGAGGCCCTGTGGCGCGCCGCACGGGACAGCTCCCCCGATGTGCTGTTCACCACCGAACTCCTTCCCGCCGACCTGGGCTACGACCACACCGACCTCAAAGGCGCCCCGATCGGCGACATTTGGACAGACAGCCTCACGCTGCTGGCGCGCACTGCTGATCCCCGGTTCCGGCTGGTACCAGCTTGATCTTTGAGAGCACTTCACGTAACTGGCGGCGGCTTCTGGGCGCTGCCGGTACCCCAGGGGTGCCTCGGGCTGTTCTGATGCTCGTGCGCCTTTTACCTGGTGCGGCGGGTGGTGACTTCGGCGCGCAGGTACTCGCTGAAGTCCTCCAGTCGGCTTCCGGGGGTGAACACGTGGTGTACGCAGGCTCGGTGCAGGACCTCTGCGTCGGGGGCGGGAACTATGCCGCCGACCACGACCACGATGTCTGCGGCGCCCTGAAGGCGTAGTCCCTGGGTGATCGGTGGGATGGTCGTCAGGTGGTTGCCGGACAGGCTGGAGATCCCCAGCACGTCCGCGTCCTCCTCGATGGTGCTCCGCACGATTGCCTCGGGCGTCTGGTTGCCGAGGTAGACCACCTCCATGCCTTGGCTGGCGAGGTAGCGGCTGACCGTCATCAGGACGCGGAAGTGGGAGTCGAGGCCCGGTTTGGCCATGACGACGCGGATGGGATCCGGGGGTGCCTTCATGGGATCGGTTGCCTCCAGTGCCCGGCGAGCTCTCGGAAGACGGCGCAGCATTCGCCGACCGTTGCTCCGCTGCGTGCGGCGGCCAGCAGGTGCGGCATCGTGTTGCTGCCGCTGGTGGCTGCTTCGGTCAGGTGCGTCAGGGCAGGGTGTCGGCACTTCCCGCCGTGGGACCGGGTCTACGCCTTCTTCCGCCGCTGGAGCAAGTAAAGCGAAGACTCCACACGCCCCGGTGCGAGGTCATGTCCGGTGCGGGTACGGGTGAGTCCCCTGGCACGGTGCCAGGGGACTCCTTCGTGTCCGGCTCAGGTCAGAGGTTGACGCACGCCGAGACGTACTGGACGAGGCCGCTGACATCGTCACTGACGTTGGCGAAGCCGCACCAGTTGTGCGGGCCGTCGTTCGAATTGAGCGACCAGGATTTCGCCGGTGCCCAGCCGGAACCGGACACCGAGGTCGAAGCGGTGTACTGATGCGGGTTCAGCTCGCTCTGATCCTCGGCCCAGTAGAAGACCGTGGCGCTCACGCCGGGCTTCACCTGGACCGTCATCCCGGTGACGGTGTCGCCGTTGTGGGTCAGGCCGAAGCAGACCTCGGGGGCCGAACCAGTGCAGCTGTACGAGGTGACGGTGGCAGCCGACGCGCTCGTCATACCTGCAGTGCTGATGCCGACCAGGGCCAGGGCGAGCAGCGAAGCGCGTGTTGCAGCCTTCGAGGACAGAGAAATGCTCACTTTGATTCTCCTTGTTTTGACGTATTCGGGCAAACGGATTGGAATGAGCAATGGGTGGATTGCTATCCCGGGTACCCGTTCGTACCGTGCTAGCGATTACCGCGTACCTAAGATTGATAAAAGGATCTATACGGCGCACGAGCAGCCAGCAGAAGGTAGCGCCGGTGGTGACGGACTCGCAGGACGAGCCGCCACGGTCCGTCGGAGTCGAAGTGCTCTGACTCCGCTACCTGCGGTGAGCCCGAACTATGACGAGTCAGAGCGTGCCAGGCCTGCTCACCCACGGCCAGACCTGGTTCCCAGTTGACGGCAGAGGGGGTCCGCAGTGCCTCTGATCTGGTGGGATAGAAGTTCATGTGACGGCACGGCGGGACGATGGACAGGGAGCAAGCCAACTACTGCTCATCTGGTCCTGAACGCCCGTGCGCCGCCGACACCGATCTGCGCCAAGAGATCCAGCGGTCTGGCGTGACTGATCGTTGGATCTTTAGTTGATCTTGTTTGTGGGCTGGTGTTTCGAAGATTGAACGGGAGGGTTTTCGGGCTCTCTGGTTCCGGTTGACGCCTCTCTTGATCGTCTATCTGCTGCGGATGGTCTCGGGCGAACTCTTGGCCTGCTGCTTCTTCCTGTTGCGGTGGGAACCGCGGGTTGTGCGGGATAGAGCGGGGTTTTTCGTAGTTGTACCTTCAACTCCGAAAGAGGCTGTGGGTTGTTGGCGCCGGTGTCCGGTTCGGGGCGGATATCTGGGTGCTGCTCATCGTCGTCCTTGGTGGTGGATCCCTGTCCACAGGAGATCGGTGGTTGGTGGTGCGAGGCGGGGCAGGTCGAGGGCCTGGGCGGTGCGGGCGAGGAATGCGGTGATGGCGGGTCGCTTCCGGGGACGGGGCCGCGATCATCTTCGCAGCCACCTCGGGGTGCACTTGGGCCCAGTTCCCACCGTGTTTCTGGCCGTCCGGGCCGACTGCGCACCGGCGCTTCACGGAGTGGAGCCGAGTCCGGGTCTGGGCCAAGCTGCACCGCCTGGTCCTGGATGAGCTCGGCGCCCGAGGAGGTCTGGACTGGTCGCGCTGCGCGGTCGACTCGGTGAACATGCGGGCCGCGAAAAGGGGGAGCTGACAGGTCCGACTCCTGTCGATCGGGGCAAGGACGGGTCGAAGATCCACATGCTCACCGAACGCACCGGTCTGCCCCTGTCAATCGGCATCTCCGGCGCGAACCTGCACGACAGCCAGACCCTGGAGCCGCTGGTTCGCGGCGTCGCACCGGTCCGCTCGCGCTGCGGACCACGGCGACGCCGCCCCGCCAAGCTCCATGCCGATAAGGCATACGACCACGACCACCTGCGGCGATGGCTCCGATCCCGCAATATCACTCCACGCATCGCCCGCCGCCGGATCGATTCCTCCGAGCGCCTGGGCCGCTACCGCTGGACGGTGGAGCGGACCGTGGCGTGGCCCGCTGGTTGCCGCCGACTCCACCGCCGATACGAACGCGAAGCCGAAGACTTCCTCGCCTCCGCTGGGATCGCAGCTGCACTCATCTGCTATCGCCGACTCACCGAATGAGATGACTTCTTAGGACGGCTTCGGCGCCAGGCGGGCCCCAGTGGGCGCCGGTGATGTCGAGGCGGTCCTTGACCAGGTGGCGCATGCCCCTTCGATGATCCCCGTCGCGATCGGAAGGCCTTCGTGCAGCGCGGTGTCCTCGCCACCTACGACCCCGCTCTTCCCCCGGACCTCGCCGACCAGCTGTCCCACGACACGGGCCGCCTGGTTCGCACCGCCGCGATTCAGCACCCGAATCTGCCGCTCGCCAGAATCCGCGAGCTGCTGACCGAACCGAGCGTCATAGACTGGTTCGTCGAAGCGGAGACAGCGAACCCGTCGCTACCCGTCAAGGGCATGCACCACATCCTCGACGAACAACTCGTCCGCAACGGCTACCAGAAGGCGGACGAAGGGCCGAGAACGCCCCTGTCGCCAAGTAGCACGACAGGGCCGCCACACGTCGCCGACAGCGTTGGCCCGGGTCCCGGGCAGTGCCGCCGGAGGACACGACCAGGCCGCCATCCTCAACCCCGATGGTCGAAGGCCTGCCCCGGTGGGCCCTGGCCCTACCCCGGGCCAGGGCCCACCGGGGCAGTCCCCACACACAACGGGGCCGGTCCGCATGACCACAGTCCTTGGCACGATGCCCAGTTCCGGGAGGCAATGGAGGCCCGGGTGGGACAAGCTCACCGCCGGACAGCCGACGCCCCCACCAGATCCTCAGGCTGCTGGGGCCAGGGTGTCGCGGCTCGGAGCCAGGAGCCGACGGGCCTGCTCCACCGCGCGGGCGGGCTCACGGACCCCGGTCGAAACGCAGAGGGTGTAGTGGAGGTCCTCACGGCGGCGTTCGATGTCCGCACCGCTGTGAGTATCGTCCAGTGCTTCGAGTTCGTTGAGGAGGCGGCGAAGCGCGGCAGGGTTGTACAGAGGCATGGAATGCTCCGTCAGGTCGTTGCTTGGCACGGTGGGAAACCGCTGCAGGCCGACGCTGGACCACAGCACGGGAAATCCACCAACATGCTTCAACACGTTTGTGGTTGACCCGGCAACACCTCGTCCGAACGAGGTGGACTGTTGACTCAATGATAGGCGGTCCGCACCCAGGAGACTGCCATTGGCAAGGGAGACGTCCGCCACAGAGTGCGGTGCCCTCAGCAGTCTGACGGGGCGTCATGTGTTCCTACAAGGAACAAAAGCAGCAGCCCACTGTTGCGACGCGCGGCGCAAGCACGGAGCGCGGGTCAGGCTGAGCGGCTTGTCGGCCGTTGCCTGCCGGTCCTGGCAACCTTCAGGGCCCACCTTCCCCCCGACCGGCTCGACGAGGTCGGCCCCCAGCTCGCCAGACTCCCCCGAGGTCCAGCTGTGTGTGTCCGTCACCGGCACGCACAACCTCGTCCTCTCCGTCCGGCAGCGCTCCCTCGCCGACATTCAGCGACTGGACGCCGCTCTCGCTCGCAGGTTCCCCAACCTGCGAGTGGCCGAGCGCCGCGTTTCGCTGCGCACCGTAAAACGCATGGGCCGGATCCTCGACGCGGACGGACGCGCGGACCGCGCCGTTCCCGTGGACGTCTGGCGAGACCCGACCCCTGCCTCCTGCCGACAACGGCCGTTCAGACCGCCCTGCGCGCGAGAAACGTCGGGTAACCGCACTGGGTGCTCGATATTGCCCCCCCGGGGGGCCGGCTGGTGCGTCGGCACGACGTCACCCCGCAGCGCCGGCGCGGCCCCGGCTCTGGTTGATCTGCCACCGCCGGGCCGCCTGGCGCGTCACGCCGTCCTGCGCGCGCTTGGCGTCAGCCGCGCGCCGGACCGCACGTACCTCGGCCGCGGCCTGCGCGCGGATCCCGTCCTCGGCCGCGCCAGCCGTGCGCGCCTGACGGCGCTCGGCTCAGCGCCCGGTCAGCAGCAACGGCAGGGTTCCGGTCAGCAGCAGGGATGCCGCGGTCGAGAGGAAGGCGCCGCCGACGACGGCGCCCATGACGGTGAACCCCTACGGCGCCAACCCGCCGATCCTGCGGGCGTCTTGCGGTCGGCCGACGGAATACCCGACCCGGACCTTCTGCCCAATGGCGCCTTGGAAGTTCGTCTCCATCCGACGCGGAACGCCCTCGTCGTCGACGATGGCCACGACGCTGGAGCCGCCGCCGCGCGCGGCGGCGCTCACCTGCGTCACGACCCCCGCGGCATGGCGCCCACGCCCGGCCCGCCACTGGCGCACGCCCTGCCGGCCGGCGGCGGCCCAGGCAGCCGCCCCTATGCCTCCTGTGAACAGGACCCCGGTGTCGATCAGCTGCTCCACCAACGCTGTCCGCGCCGAACCGGCGGGCGAGTGTGCCGACGGCCGGGTGTGCAGCATACGCGACCAACCCCGCAACTCACCGCCCCATGCTGATGCCAGCGCCCCCAGAGCAAGGTCAAGCAAGCGTGTCGATTGCCGGCAATCCGTCAGAGCCAGCCGCGCTGCGCGGCTTTGATGCCGGCTTCGAAGCGACTAGCGGCGCCCAGGCGTTCCATGACGGAGGCCATGTGGCGTCCTACAGTGCGGCTGGAGATCCCGAGCCGCTGACCGGCTGCGTCATCGGTGAGCCCGGTGCCGAGCAGGCGCAGCAACTCGCGCTCTGTGTCGGTGAGTCCGGTCTGCGGGTCGCCTGGGCGGACGGCTCCCAGGGGGACGGCGGTACTCCAGGTCTGCTCGAACAGGTTGACGAGGGCGGCGATGATCCCGGGCTCGGTGACATGGAGGGCACCCTTGCGAGAGTCCATCGGGTCGATCGGTACCAGGGCGTTTGCCCGGTCGAAGATTACGAGGCGCTGAGGCAGAACAGGCGCGGTACGGACCTCACCGCCGCTGCTGAGCAACCAGTGGCCAAAGGCCGTGGTGTGCGGGCAGCTTCGGGTAGCTTCCTGGTGCAGGCTCTTGAGGGCGACGCCACGCGCGAGCGCTTCTGTGTCGGTTTCGCGGGCTGCGGCGAGGTCCTCGGGCCGCATGCTGGAGCCGGGGTGGACGCCCAATACCTCGTGCTCGACGACACGGCCGAGCTCTTCGAGGCGGGTCTGGATGGCGTCCATTCCGAGTAGGCGTTCGCCGTGGGTGGCGCGTCGCTCGGCACGTTCGGCGACCATGCGGGTTACGGTGGCACGGCTGGAAGCGAGTTGGGCCCGGCGAGCGGCAAGGTCCGCCTCCTGACGTGCGAGCACGTCAGCCAGGCCAACCTCGGGACTGACCGCACGCATCTGACCGGGGTGCTCGCTCGAAGCCCGCACCAGCATTATCTGCCCGAGCTCTTCGAGGCAGTCGTGGACCTGTCCCGGTGTCAGCGCGCAGTGCCGCGCGAGTAGTTCCACTCCGAGTTCGGGGCAGTCGAGCATTGTCTGGTACACCGCTGCGGCAGCAGCCGTGAGCCCGAGCGCTTCCAGCATGATTTCCCCCTGGGTTCTGCACGTGTCTCCACGGTCGTGTGCATATCGTCGCAGGCCACCGAGCGGCGCTCAAGATCGATTATGCGGGCTTCGTTGCAGTTCACGGCATATGAGGCAGGTTTCCGCCTCGTGATGAACGGGCCGGCCGGGCCACTGCGTCCGCAATCCGGACGCGCGATTCCGTACGGCCGTAGCTTGTCAGGTCCACTACAACATGTCTGCTTCCGGACTGTCCGCTTGGGGACACCCTGCAAGCCTTCCCGGGACTCCGGTCTGCGGCGAAGCTATTCAACGCCAGCAGGGAACAGCCCGAACGGCAACCGGACGAAGCGCCAACCGCGGGGCGCCAGATCCGGATCGAACACCAACTAGCTATGCCAGATATGGAGAACTCGCCATGGTCCGCACCCGAATCGCCCTGGCCGCCGCGGTCGCCACTCTCACCGTCGGCACCGTCGCCCTGCTCCCCTCCGCCGCTGTCGCTGCGGCGCCTGGCACCACAGCGACTGCCCGGACCGCTCTCGCATCCGCTGCAGTCGCGACCGCCACCCCCGACACCATCCAGTGGGGCTGACTTGCCCGATGGATATCATCCACACCAGCCTCCCCCGCCGCCCCACGGCCGGACTTCCCCCGCCGGGTGAGGCGGCAGAAGTCCTCGATGCACTGTGGGCCCACGCCATCCCCGACGATGGCCTGGAGCATGCCTCCTGTCGCGCCCAATCCGACCGCGTCGACCTCCTGCTCTACCTGCTCACCCGGCCCGTCGGCGCTTCCGACGCCCACACTCCGCACTACAGGGCCGAGGCATTGCTCACTCGCAGCTGCCTGGCTTCCCCACTGCTGCGGAGCCGCTATCTGCCGCCGCATCCGACGGCGTAGGCCGGGAGAGCCGGCTCGCCTGACCGGGTCGACGACCGCTGTTCCTGCAGGGCAGCCGTCCCACTCGCCCGCTCCTCGGTGAAGATCCGATTGGGCTGCCTGACGACCGAGGTCGCCTTGCAAAGCCCCGGGCGCATCCGCGCCTCAACCTGCGCCCGCAAGGGTTCGCGCCCAGGCCGGGCGGCTGTTCCCGCAGCACAGCCGGTATCCGGCCGGCAGGCCGAGCTGGGTCGCTCCATCCACTTGTGCACCACCTACTGTGCTCCGCCGCGAGGAAGGTATGTCATGAAGATGCTCAAGAAGTCGACTATCAGCACACTCGTTGCCGCCGCCGCCGTCTCCGGGCTGTCGGTCCTGCCGGCCCACGCCGACGCCCCTGCCGTCCACGCAAGCACCGCAGTCACGACCGTCGCCCGTTCCCACACCACGGCCGCGCACCGCCAGGCGACCCTCAAGGTGGACAACGTCACCCTCACCGTCACCAGCCCCGACTTGCCCGAGGGGCAGGCGTACTCGGCGGCGCCGGGCGATTCCATGCAGGTCGCGACGATCCAGCAGGACAATCCGTTCCGGTCACTTACTGTGCGGGCGGTCCCCTTTGGCGAGACGCTCCCTGAGACGAGTTTCCCGATCTCCCAGGCGGCGGACGCGACGGCCTGGCGCCAGTCGCTCCACGGCACGGCCGGCCCCGAGGCCACCCTCTTCGGGCAGAAGGTGCCCGGTGTGGTGCTGCGGTCCACGATCACGGGGATGAAGGGTCACGACACGACGGTCGAGTCGGTCGTCTGGGTCGTCGTCAAGGACAGCCGCACCTGGGTCGTCACACTCGGGCACGACCGGGCAACCCTGCGGGGCGGCTTCGGTACGCAGCTGACCGTCACCGGCGCGGACACCAAGGCGAGGACCACCGTCGACGTTGCCGCGCTCACCGCCTCCAAGGCCGGAGTCAACAAGACGGCCAAGAGTGGCTCGCTCCAGATCCACACGAACAGCGTTGCGCTCGGCGGCAGCATGGGCCAGCCCTCCTGGTGGAACTCCACCTGCGACGGCAACGGCGGCCCGCTGAGCATCAGTGGCACTTTCATGGGTCTGGAGGTCTGCGGCGGTGGCAGCAGCGTGGTGGAGCCCGTCCCCGGGGTGGGCCAGTATGAATGGCAGTGCGCCGAACTGAGCGACCGTTACCTCGTCCAGCGCTACGGTCTGACCGGGCCCGGTGGCAATGGCAACCAGGAAGCGGCCAAGTGGTACAACGCCTACCCCAACACCTTCGACCTCTACAACAGCGGCGACGCCACGCCGCCCGTTGCCGGCGACGTGATCAGCTTCGGGGTCGGCGGCACCGGGGTGGGACACACCGGCGTCGTCTACAACTCCACGGTGAACAGCTCCGGCAACGGCACCGTCTACTTCGTCGACCAGAACTGGGCGGGCGACAACGGCTACCACACGGTCGCCGTCACCAACTGGACGATCCCGGACATCACCGGCCAGGGCGGCACTGTGCAGTGGATCCACAACCCGAGCGACGGCACACCCACGCAGCCGTCCACTGAGGTCGCGTTCAACGCGAATGGCAGCAACATGCTGTACACGCGTGACTCCTCGGGGACTCTGGTCGATACCGACGAGGGCATCGACTCCGCGACCAGTCCGTCGATCGCCAAGCTCACCGACGGCTCCTACGAGGTCGCTTGGCGTGCCAGTGGTAGCGGCCTTCTCTACCTGCGCAACTCCAGCGGCACCCTGGTCAACACCAACGAAGGCGTGGCCGCCGGCACCAGCCCCGCCATCACCGCACTGCCCAACGGCGGTTACGAGGTCGCGTTCAACGCGAACGGCAGCAACCTGCTCTACACCCGCGACTCCTCCGGCACCCTGGTCAACACCAACGAGGGCATGGCCACCGGCACCAACCCCGCCATCACCGCACTCACCGACGGAAGTTACGAGGTCGCATTCAACGCCAACGGCGGCCTGCTCTACACCCGCAACTCCAACACGAAGTCCCTGGTGAACACCCAGGAGGGTGTCCAGGCGGGCACCAGCCCCGCCATCGCCGCCCAGTAGTACCCCACCCTCGCCGGTCGGCGCGCTCCACCTGAACCGCGCCGACCGGACACTCGGACCGACACAGACGCCCAAGCCCCGACCGTCCAGTCCCACCCGGGGACATGGGCATCGGGATCAGCGATGGGCAGACCGTCCGACATCAACCGGGCGACAGACGTCCAGGCGCTGACGGACAAGCAGGGCCCATCACTTCGCTGCGCTCCGATGCTGCGTTGGTCCCGGGAAGCCCCAATCACCAAGCGTTGAACCGCTACCGCGGTGCCTCCGTGCCGAACCGGGGCGCACCGCACCACGGCACTGATCCCCGGCAGGCACGCCCCTACATCACTCTGAAGGAAGCATCTGACATGAGCAGCATCCGCAATCGCCGGACACTTGCCGCGGCGTTGACCGCCTCGGCCACCATCCTGGGCCTGGCTCAGGCGCCGGCCGCGCTCGCCGCCACGCACAAGCCGGTCCTCCCGACGGTGAAGGTCTGCGGTGAGGGCGCCACAACGACTCGTCCCAGCGGCATGATCCTGACGTGCGCCGACAACGGCGAGAAGGCGGAGCGGCTGACCTGGAAGAGTTGGACCGCCACCAGTGCCACCGCCACCGGCCTGGTCGCGTGGCGTGCCTGTACCGCGGACTGCGCCCACGCCAAGAAGTGGGAGACCGCGACCACGCAGTTCACGTTGAGCGACCCCAAGGCCGAGCCGGGCAGCGGCACCCTGTTCACCAAGCTGACGCTGCACACGACCGGGGTCACCCCGAAGGGCTTCATGCGGGACCTGTCCTTCAACGAAGCACCTGTACCGTCCGTGCCTGCCATATCCAAGCGGTCCGCGTTGAGGCTCGCTGTCAGTCCGGCAACCGCGCCCAGCGGCACCCTTGGCTACGCACAGATCGAAGGCTACTGGAACGCAGCCGGTGGCCCGTCGAGCGCAGCCGAGACGGCCGCCGCGATCACCGGCGCGGAAAGCAGCTTCATCCCGGGCATCATCCAGCAGGGCGTGGACTACTGTGGCAGCGGCTCCGACAGAGCCGGCTGGGGCCTGTGGCAGATCACCTGCGGCGATTCCGAGCCCACGTACGGCAGTAACTTCCAACTGCTCGACCCGTGGAACAACGCTGAAGCCGCCGTCTCGAAGTACACCGCTGACGTCGCAGCCGGCTACAACGGCTTCGACCCCTGGTCCACCTACACGTCCGGCGCCTACACCAACTTCCTGCAGAGCGTCACCCCGGCGAGCGGCCTGACCGACCCGGGCGAGTACACCCAGGACGGCTCCACCCCCAATGGCACCCCGTCCGCTCCAGCCGCCGCTCCTGGCAGCACGTATGGCCCGGCCATGCCCGGATCGCCTCAGCCGTCCACTGAGGTCGCGTTCAACGCGAGTGGCAGCAACATGCTGTACACGCGTGACTCCTCGGGGACTCTGGTCGATACCGACGAGGGCATCGACTCGGCGACCAGTCCGTCGATCGCCAAGCTCACGGACGGCTCCTACGAGGTCGCTTGGCGTGCCAGTGGTAGCGGTCTTCTGTACCTGCGCAACTCCAGCGGCACCCTGGTCAACACCAACGAAGGCGTGGCCGCCGGCACCAGCCCCGCCATCACCGCACTGCCCAACGGCGCGTACGTAGTCGCATTCAACGCGAACGGCAGCAACCTGCTCTACACCCGCGACTCCTCCGGCACCCTGCTGAACACCAAGGAAGGCGTCGCCGCCGGGACAAGTCCCGCGATCGCCGCCCAGCCGGGTGGCAGTTACGAGGTCGCGTTCAACTCGAACGGCAGCAACCTGCTCTACACCCGCGACTCCTCCGGCACCCTGATCAACACCAACGAGGGCATGGCCACCGGCACCAACCCCGCCATCGCCACACAGTCGGACGGAACCTACGAGGTCGCATTCAACGCCAACGGCGGCCTGCTCTACACCCGCAACTCCGGCAGCGCACTGCTCAACACCAACGAAGGCGTCGCCGCCGGCACAAGCCCCGCCATCGCCGCCCAGTAGTACCCCAGCCTCTCCGGTCGACGCGCTCCACCCGAACCGCGCCGACCGGACACTCGGACCGGCACGGACACCCAAGCCCCGCCCCGCAGCCTGCCCCAGGCTGCGGGGCGGCCGCCGTTGACTGTTGGCAATTGCCACTAAACCCCTCCCGAACTGGGCGTTTGCCCATGGGGTCGGCCGCTGCTCGACCGGCGACCTCGGAACCCTGCTGGAACTCACCTCACCTCGTCTTCGTGCCCATCCAAACCGCCATCGCACGGCCCCGGAGATATGACTCCCCGTAATGGGCTTCACGGAAGTTGAGCCAGGACCTTCAGATGCTCGACGAGGTCACGGCCCACCGGGAGTAGCACCGGATACCGCGGGGGCGACCGGATCGGCCTTCGGCGGTGGTGGAGGGTTCATCGGCTGGGGCGGCGAGGCCGGTCCGCGGTCCCGCGGATCCGCACCGTGCGCTTTCCGGGAACTGGGGACGCCTTGGGTGACTGAAGCCGTTTTGTCCGGGCCCGGGACTGTCATGGTGCCGACCAGTAGCATGCGTTCCAGGAAGCTCGAACGGCTGTCTGTGCACTGCCCCATGCACGTTCACGAGAAGCTGGAGAATCCCTCATGCTCCGTCCCCGCCCGCGCATCCCGCTCCTGACGCTCGCGGTCGCCGCTCTGATCGGTCTGCCGGCCACCGCCGCGACAGCCGCCCCGAGTGCCGCGCACCTGCACGTCACCGTCTCCCCCGCCACCACCCAGACCTACGACGGAACGGGCGTCACGCCCAGCCGTGCGGTCAGCAGCGCGCTCGCTCTCGCGGCGAAGTACGGGTACACATCCGCCGAGTGCCCCACAACGTTCCTCGACGACGTCGGCTGGCCCACCGGATGGGCCGCCCAGGTGACCTGCACTTCCTGAGCCACCCGCCGCCAGTCATTGACCGGGGCTGTACGCGACGCCTGCCGCCCGCAGCCCCGGTCCCACCGGATCCGCGATCTGCGGACAGCACTGAGCAACCGCATGCCGGGCAGTAGCGGTGCGGCGGGACAGGTGCGGCCTTGGCGCGCGAGCCCGGGGACGGACCGCGATCCCGGATCCATGAGCGAAGCGCCGGGGATGTTCCGATGCTACGTCGGTGGAGCCAGCCGTGCTGGTCGGGCCTGCGCGGTGTTCTCGGCCCGGCCGCGTTCACGGCGGAAGCCCCAGCACATCGAGCCACGCGCGTGGCCCAGGAGGCCGTTGCGGCGCTGGTTGCCTGCTGATGTGTCCTTCTCGGCGCACGGGTTGGACAGGGCCGGGATCGTCCTCGCGCGTGTTGTCCGCCACCACGAGGCTGCCGCAGAGCCGCGAACCGCTGGGGAGTTGTGTCCGCGTGTCGAACACCGGATGCACGAACACCTGCGTGCTCCTTGCATCCGGGGCACGCCGCACCCGGCATTGTCACCCGACGCGACAGTCAACTGGCTCCAAGCCGCTGACGGCCCATCAAGTCCGATGACCCGGTAAACCCAACACGCTAGGTGATGACCTCATAGGCGAGGGCGCCCAGACTCTTGTCGTCCGCTTGTTCTTGCGCCGTATCCGTTGCCAGCCAGGACCTGTGCGGCAGGCAGGCAGCCGCCCCGGGGCCCGGGTCACTGAGCCCGATTCATCCCACCTGGACCGTTATCGACGGGCCTCTAGTGAGGGCACGGCCAAGATTCGACATATAACATGTCACACCTTATTGCTTCGCCGCATGGCGCGTGAGACCGTCCCTGACAACGCCTCCACGATCCATACCCGAGGCGCATCCACTGTTCCCCACCAAGGAGTGACAATGCGTCAGTTATTTCGAATACCCACCATCGCGGCTGTGTTCATCGCCGCGAGTACAGCCGTCGCCGGGTTCGCAGCCGCTCCGGTCTCCGCCGCCCCCACGGCGAAGACCGGTCAGCAGGTCACCCAGGCTGCCGCCAACCAGGGCATACCCCCGACCGGCAGAACCCTCGGCCCGAACACCGACTCGGCAGCCCAGACCCAGCGCCTCGCGCCAGCCCAACTCCCGCCACGCCCACCGCAGTCAGCCGCACCCAAGGCGCCCGCGTCCAAGCCCGCCGCCTCCCGGACCGGCGTCGCCGCGACCGCCTCCTGCACCCCGGCCGACTTCAGCGGCCAGTCCGGCTCTGCCCTGGTCAGCTTCATCGAGGGCTCAAGCCAGGACTGCATCAGCTCGCTCTTCCTCACCACCGGCAGCGACGCCGCCGGGGTGTTCAAGGAGAGCCAGATGATCGCGGTGGCCGACGGCTTCCAGAGCGCCGCCTCCTCCTACACCGGCGACAACTCCACTGGCATCTACCAGCTGGAGTACTTTCTTCAGGCCGGGTACTACGTGCAGTACTACGACCCCACCGATGTCGGTGCCTACGACGCCTCGCTCACCAGCGCGGTGCAGGCCGGCCTCGACGCCCTCGTCGCCAGCCCGCACTTCACCGACGTCAGCGACGGCAACGGCCAGGTCGGCGGCGAGGCGATGATCCTCAGCGACAGCGCCAACCTGCAGGCCCGCTACATCGACACGTACAAGCAGGTGCTCAACGGCTACAACAGCTCTTACGACTCGTCCTGGTACATGGTGAACTTCGTCAACTCCGTGTACACCCCGATTTTCCGCGGCCACCAGAACCCGGCCTACGTCGCCGCAGTGACCGCAGACCCGAGTCTGATCACCACACTGGACAGTTTCGCGCTGAACCACAAGGACCTGCTGGGCACCAGCAACTCCTTCCTGGAGTCCAACGCCGGCCTGGAAGCTGCCCGGTTCATCGAGCACCCGGCCCTGGTAGCCACGGTCAGCCCGCTGATCAAGGGCCTGATGGACATCTCCTCGATCACCGGCCCGACCGCCCCGCTCTGGGTCGGCGTCGCCGGGATGGCCGCCTACTACGACCCGGCCAACTGCTCCTTCTACGGCGTCTGCGACCTGCCGCAGCAGCTCAAGGCCGCGGCGCTGCCGATCAGTTACACCTGCGACTCGACACACAGCATCCTCGCCCAGAGTCTGACCGCGGCCGACCTGTCCGCCGTCTGCACCAGCCTGGAGAACGAGGACGGCTTCGTCCACAACCTGGTCAAGGACGACGGCCCGATCCCCGGCCAGTACGAGAACTCGCTGCAGATGGTGGTCTTCGCCTCCCCGCAGGACTACCAGACCTACGCCGGCGGAATCTACGGCGTGAGCACCGACAACGGCGGCATCACCCTGATCGGCGACCCGACCAGCCCCACCAACCAGCCGATCTCGCTCACCTACCAGGACGGCAACGACGGCTTCACCGCCGGCATCTGGAACCTCAACCACGAGTACACCCACGCCCTGGACGGCCGCTACGACCTGAAGGGCAACTTCACGCAGCAGACCGCCGTACCGGACGTGTGGTGGATCGAGGGCGTGGCCGAATACGTCTCCTACACCTACCGGAACGTGACCGACGCCGGCGCGGTGGCCGAGGCCCCGAAGCACACCTATGCGCTCAGCACGCTCTTCCAGAACACCTACCAGAACAGTGACCAGACCCGCACCTACCCGTGGGGCTACCTGGCCGTCCGGTACATGTTCGAGAAGCACCCGGACGTGATCCAGGCAATGCTCAGCCACTTCCGCACCGGTGACTACACCGGTGGCTACGCGGTCTACAACTCCATCGGCACCGCCTACGACGCCGACTTCAACACCTGGCTGGACGCCTGCGCCGCCGGCGCCTGCGTGGTGGGCGGCACCCCGACCGCTGCCTTCACCGCCACCCCCTCGGCACAGACCGTCCAGTTCACCGACCAGTCCACGGAGTCCAGCACCGGCAGCATCTCCTCCTGGGCCTGGAACTTCGGCGACGGCACCAGCTCCAACAGCCAGAACCCGTCGCACACCTACAGTTCGGCCGGCACCTACAACGTCAGCCTGACCGTGACCGACACCAACGGCCAGACCAGCACCATCACCCAATCCGTCACCGTCAGCAGCCTCACCGCCTGCGCGGCCGCCGACACCCGGGTGCTGGACCAGAACTGCTTCCGGGCCGACCAGTCCGCGACCGCAGGCAACCTGGACTACTACTACGTCTACCTGCCGGCCGGCACCACCACCCTGAAGATCACCAGCACCGGCGGCACCGGCACCGCCTACCTGCTCTACAACCCCAACAACTGGGCCACACCTGGCGCCTACACCAACGGCTCGACCAACAACGGCACGGCCCAGGGCCTGACCGTCACCAACACCACCGCCGGCTACCGCTACATCAGCCTCTACGCCCAGACCACGTTCAGCGGCGTCACCATCTCCACCCAGTACTGACCACCACGCCCCGTCCTCCCGACACGCAGCAGCTGCGGCCCGGAGCACCCAGCTCCGGCCACCGCCCTGGCCCGCGGGCCTGGCCAGTCAACGGCTCCGTCGCTGACTCGGGCAACGGCTCCGTTGCTGACCCGGGGTGGTGACGGAGGGTGGCGTCAGCCCGGGATACTCGCAGGTCAGAGCCGCCTTTGCGGCCTCGTGGTCCAGATCGGGGCCGCGCGTGAAGGCGTGCAGCCGCGGCAGGACCTCCACCTGGACCTGGGTGGTCCAACCGGCCAGCGGCACCGCGTTCCCCCGCTGGCGGGGGCAATGCGGCGACTCCGCAGCGCTCCGCACTCCCTCGGCCGATCACCGAGCGGGCCCGGTCCACGGCGTGGGAGACCCCGCTCACCGCAGGCATGGCGGCGGCTCCGGCCCGAACTGGTGTCAGTTCCCCAGCACCCCAGCCCACACCATCATCACCGCCGCCGAATTCCCGCAGGCGCCGCTCCTGCGGGTCAGCCGTTCGACAGCAGCCGGGACTGGATCCTGGCGATGGTGGCCTGGCTGATGCCCAGCCCTGCCCGGACGAAACCGTAGAACGAGCCGTAGGAGGCGTTCGCCTGCTCGAATGCCGCGGTCAGGTAGTCGGCCTGTACCCCCAGCATGGGCTCCAGCAGTGAGGGGTCGGTCACCAGGCCGGCCTGCTCCAGCTCGGTCAGCTGTGCCTGGTTGGCCGCGGAGAGGTCAGCGTTGGAGGCCAGGTAGTCCTGGTAGACAGTGGACGCGGGAACGCCCAGGAGAGTGAGCAGGATCGCGCTCATCCAGCCGGTGCGGTCCTTGCCCGCCGAGCAGTGGTAGAGGACCGGTCCGGTGCTGTCGGCGATATTGGTGAGTGCCGTGCCGAACTGGGCGCGGGCGGTTGGATCGGTCACCAGCCAGCGGTAGTAGGCCGTCATGATCTGGACATTCCTGCCGTCGCCGAGAACCTGCTGCTGGACGGCGGGGCCACCTTCGATCGTCTCGTTCAGCAGGGTGTAGAGGTCCGACTGCGGGTTGTACACAGGCAGGCTCACATAGCTCGCATCCGGGGGGAGTTTGTCCGCAGCGGCCGCGATCTCATCAGGCCCGCGGAAGTCGATGACCGTCAGCGGACCGAGCGCGCCCAGCGTGGCGACCTCGGCCGGGCCCAGTTTGTTCAACGCGTCCGAGCGGAAGACCAGTCCGGTGCGCACCCTGGCACCGGTCCAGGTGGTGTAGCCGCCTATGTCGCGGGCGTTGGGCGCGTCGGGAAGGTTCAACGACGGCCCCTGCGCCTGAGCGGCACGGACAGCGGCGGCCGGAGCCGCCGGTAATCCGACCACCGCTTGGGCCGTCAGGGTCGTCGCGAGCAGCGCGGCCGTGAGCGCCACTCCTGCTGCGGTACGGGCCACGGTGCGGGACGTTCTCATGGGTGTGTCCTCTCCGGGGTGGTGGGGGAAGCCAGGCAGAGAGTGCCTCGGGCAGGCTAACACTTAGCTGCAGAAGATGCATTAATGCAGTCTCTGTAGTTATGTGGAGCTCGGAAGCCCTCTCCCCCGGGGCATAATGAGTGGATGGATCAGCAGGTCATCGGGCTCCGCGAACGCAAGAAACGACAGACCCGCGAAGCGATCCAGGCTGCCGCCTTTCAGCTGTTCACCGAGAACGGCTTCACCGGCACCACCGTCGACGACATCGCAGCCGCCGCCGACGTCTCACCACGCACCTTCTTCCTGCACTTCGCCTCGAAACACGACCTGATCCTCGGGTTGCTCCCGGAGAAGGTCGAGGCGCTGCGCCACCGGCTGCAGGGGTACCCACCCGACGCCGACCCCCTGGAGATGGTCCGGGACGTACTACGTTCCCTCGCCGCCTCTTTCGACGGCACCCAGCGACTGTCCCTCTTCGTCGGACTCGCCGAGGCCGAACCCGTCCTGCGTGCAAGGGTCCTGGAGCAGCTGGACGTGATCGAGAACGTCCTGGCCGAAGCTGTCGGCCAGCGCCTGCACACGGATCCCGACACCGATCTGCGCACCCGGCTGATCGCCTCGGCGGCCACCACGACCGCACATATCGCCGTGTCGGTATGGCATCGGCGCGGCGAGGTGGACGACCTGGCCTCGCTGATCGAGCAGGCCTACGACCTCACCACCGCCGGCTTGGGGACGCCGTCCCCGCCGGCCGCCGGGCCGCGCCGACAGCGGGGCGAGGGCGAACCCTGAGGGGTTCAACAACAGCGCTGGCTGTCACGGATTGTCAGACCCTCGCGCCATGATGCGCCCATGACTCTCACCAGCGACCTGAAGAACCTTCACTCACCCATGTCCAGGTTCCTCCACGAAACGCATCCGCAGCTGCCCCGGCTTCTCAGTGGGCGGCAGGTAACGCGATGCCTGCATTGTTCCCTTTGCCCTGCAGATTGCCCCAACTGCGCGTCACCGCCACAGGCGCGAGGTCGCGCGATATTCCACGTGCCGCCCCGCCGCTCCTGTCAGGATGCCTGGCATGACGATGCGTGCACTCAGCTTCGGGGCGATGGCCGACGCGTACGAGCAGTTCCGCCCGGGATATCCGGTCGAACTCCTCGACCTGGTGCTGGCGTACGCGAGTCGGCCGGTGCGGACCGCCCTGGAGATCGGCGCCGGAACGGGCAAGGCAACCCGCCTGTTCGCCGAGCACGGGGTCTCGGTCACCGCTACCGAGCCCGACGAGGCAATGCTCGCCGAGCTGCGCAAGCACGTGCCGGCCGGGGTCAAGACGGAGCGGGCCGCATTCGAGGAGCTGCCCTTGGGCAAGCGGTATGAGTTGGTCTACGCGGCGGCGGCGCTGCACTGGACGAACCCGGCGGGCCGCTGGCCGCGAATGGCGGCGCTGCTTGAGCCCGGCGGTGTGTTCGCCTCGTTCGGCGGCCCAATCCGGCTGGCCGACTTGGAATTGGCCCAGGCCGTCCAGAAGGCCCAGGCACCGTTCCTGGACACCGACGAGATTCCGTCCCCTGATGGCACACTGCCCGAGCAGGCCATGCAGTGGCCGGGAACTGAACTCCAGCAGTCCGAGTGGTTCACCGACGTGCGGCAGGCCGAGATCGAACGGCGGCTCACGATGACTGCTCGCGAGTACATGGACCACCTGTCGACCATCTCGGCCTACCTGATCCTGTCGGCCGCGGACCGGGAGCAGGTGTTTCGCCAGATCCGGGGGGTGCTTCCCGCCACGGTCGAGCTGAACGCTGACCTGACTGTGCACCTCGCCCGCCTCCGACCGCAGGAGTAGCACCACGCAGGCAGCGGGCACCGATCGGCGCCCACTGGCCAAGCAGCCCTTCGGTTGGGTGCTGGCAGCCCTCTCCTGACAGCGTTCAGCCCGTGCCCTACGCCCTGCCTGCGGCGATCACCCGTGATCCTGACGGGATCGCCGGCCCGCTCGCTGGGGCGCGCCGGATGGCGTTCTACCAGGGCTCGGCCATGTCCGTGCCGGCGAGGCATTCGAGCGGCTCCTGGACGTGTGGTGATGTCGGGCGACCAGCGACAGCCGCCCCGACCGTGAGGCATGCGTCCGGGCCGCCAGCGAGGGGGACCTTGCCCACGACCACCTGGGACGAGATCGCGCGCCGCCGCGCCGCCCAGGGGGACTGGGTGTCCGACGGTTACGACGACCAGCGCCGGGGCCGGCCAGTCGTCCCCTCGCCCCAGGTCGGCGACTTCCTGTTCGTTGCCCCGGCCGAACTCTTCTTGGTGGTGATGGCCCCGCTTCGTGACCCGGCTCCGCCCGAGAGGGCCGCTCTGGGCGGCACCGGGAGTCAGTTGGTCAGGCCCTCGAGGATCCTGCGACCGGCCGGCCAGTCGCCGATCCCGGAGGCGCTGTTGAGGTGGCCGAGTGGTCCGGCGTCAATGAAGTCGGAGCCCCAGGCGTCGGCGAAATGGCGGGCGCGCTCGGCGCTCGTCCACGGGTCGTCGGTGCTGGCGACGACGATGCTCGGGAAAGGCAGGGGCGCCAGCGGGAGGGGGGCGAAGGTGGCGATTGCATCAAGCCCGGCGTTGTCGACGTCGACCGGGGCAACGAGCAGCACGCCCTGGATGACGACGCCATGCCGGGTGGCCCAGTGCGCGACCGTCGCGCAGCCGAGGCTGTGGGCGACGATGACGACCGGGCCGGTCTGGGCCCGGACGGTCTCCTGGAGGGTCCGGACCCAGTCGTCGAGGAGCGGGGCGTCCCAATCGGCTTGCTCGACGCGGACGAAGTCCGGGTTCGCCTGCTCCCACAGGCTCTGCCAGTGTTCGGGTCCTGAGTTCTCGTATCCGGGCTGGATCAGGACGACGGGTTCGGCGGTCATGACGGCTCTCCAATCGCAGGCTTGGAACGGCGAGCCTAGTGCGGTGACCGCGTCGGTTTCGCCGAGTTGGCGGCTCGTGCGGCCGATGAGCTTCCCAGCCCGTTCGGCAGGGCGACGCGAGCTGATAGCCGGCGATGACGAACTGGTAGACGCCGTGTTCGTGGGCGATGCCTGCGCGCGGGCGGCCGGCCTGGGCGGGTTACTCGTGCACGCCGGTCTGGATCTCGGCCCAGACGTCCTCGATCGGGGTGCTGGTGACGCGGGCGTAGGCCTGGGCGGGGGTGGCGGCGCAGCCGGCCAGGTGCAGGATCAGGTCGAACACCTCGCCGTTCTCTGCGCCCGGCTCCACGCCTCGCGCTGTTCTGCCCGCAGGACGAGCACGGCGTCCTGCGGGCGATCCGGATCGGAGAGTGGAGGCGAATCGAAGCGAGTCCGGGAGTCACTGGTCGCGCCTGAGCGTGATCAGTGTCAGTGAGCAGTGAAGTCACCCGTGTGTCGGTGCTGCATGTCATCATCTGCGTGTGATCGAGCTGCCGAAGAACGCCATCCATCCGTGGATCCCGTCCGTCTCCGAGTCGTGGCGGCGGATCGACGCGTGGTTGGCGGAGCATGCGCCGGCCAGTCTCGCGGGGCTGCGTTCGCCGGCCACGAGCGAGGCCATCGCGCGTACTGAATCGCTCATCGGGATGCCGCTGCCCGACGACCTGCGCGAGTCGCTGTTGTGCCACAACGGGGAGGACCGCTTCGGCAGTGCTCTGCCGTGCGGTCAGCTCTTCCCGGTCGAGGAGATCGTGGTCGCGAACCACAGGCGCCTGGAGAACTGGGACCGGGACGAGCCGGAGATGGAGGAAATCCCCTGGTGGGGCGATGGCTGGGTGCCCTTCGCGGGGGACGGCGTCAGCCCCTACTACATCGCTTCACACCCCGGCATGTGGCACGGCCACCTCGGTTTCGCACCCCATGACGATGGCGCGGGTTTCCTCGGCTGGCCTTCGCTCGGCGCCTGGCTTCACCACGTGGCGGAGGCCATGGAGCGCTTCGACCAGCAGTATGCCCATGCCGTTCAGCCGCCGACGTCGCGCGGCGACGGAACACTCAACTGGTGGTAGCCGTGGGCGCCCCCATGTCCTGCTTCGCCGTCCCTCCCGCAGGTCGGCCCGCGCGTTCGGCTTGTGCTCGGGTGTGGGCGAGCCGGTAGGACTGCGTGCCGGTCTGGATGGCGGGTGCCGGCGGCGTCGCTGTGGGCGGGCTTCGCGCCCGCCCACCATGTGCCGTGGACCGGGGTGAAGCGGTCGGCCCCTCAGACGCGAGGCGGCAGGACCTCGATGATTTAGAAGTCATCTCATTTGGACCAGTAGGCTGCCCTGGTGACGATCGTGGAGCGGTTGGTGCCGGACGGGTTGTGGGAGTTGTTCCAGCGGGTGGTGCCGGCTTCGCC
>Ga0302311_10000679_pt1 | contig 41312 bp, 36 predicted proteins | sample III_Palsa_N1_3_FD_200449 | JGI IMG/M metagenome (GOLD analysis project Ga0302311, IMG submission 200449) | Peat permafrost microbial communities from Stordalen Mire near Abisko, Sweden - III_Palsa_N1_3 | ecosystem: Environmental > Terrestrial > Soil > Palsa > Peat permafrost | place: Sweden... | reverse complement strand
ACCATCGTATTGATGGTGTTCTTCAGTTCGAGCACCTCGCCCTTCACGTCCACCGTGATCTTCTTCGAGAGGTTGCCCGAGGCCACCGCGGTCGTCACTTCGGCGATGTTACGCACTTGGCCCGTCAGATTCGCGGCCATGAGGTTCACGCTGTCGGTCAGATCCTTCCAGGTGCCGGCCACGCCTTCCACCCGGGCCTGACCACCCAGCTTGCCCTCGGTACCGACTTCGCGCGCCACGCGCGTCACTTCCGAGGCGAAGGAGCCAAGCTGGTCCACCATGGTGTTCACGGTCTTGCCGATGCGGAGGAATTCGCCCTTCAGCGGGCGCCCATCGATTTCCAGCATCATGGTCTGCGACAGATCGCCGCGCGAGGCGCCGCCGATCACGCGGGCCACTTCGGTGATCGGCTGGACCATGTCGCCGATCACACTATTGATGCTGTCGATGCAGGCTTCCCAGGAACCGGACGCGTTGGAGAGCTTGCCGCGCTGGGCGATCTTGCCTTCCTTGCCGACCACGACGCTGATGCGCTTCAATTCGCGGGTAAGCTGGTCGTTGAGTTCGACCACGTCGTTGAAGGCTTCGGCGATCTCACCGTCGATGCCGGTCAAATCGAGAGGCAAACGGATGGAAAAGTCTCCGCGCTTCAGAGCGCGTAAGGCTTTCAACATCTGCTTCGGCTCGAGTGTCTCGGCAATCTGCAGCATGCTTACCCCCTAAGGAACGGTCAGTGACAATAAAAGGACTTGGCCGCGGACGGTGTGACCGCGTTGTGACCATCCTATAGAAAGGCTGTGTCCTAGCCTCCTCGGGGAATCCCCTAGGCCATCAGGGGAAAAACCTGAGGCTGGAACGATTCGGGATTTGGCGAGGGGGGAGATCAGAGGCGGCCGGAGGATGATTCAAACCCCGCCGCAAACGAGGGGGAGAGGTGGGGGCAGTTTGCGGCGGGGTTCTATCTTGGTCCGCTGACCTTGATGAAGAGATGGTACCGCGAGGGAGCGCCCGCGCCTATTTAGGGAATTCCTGATATCGGGTGGGGGATTACCCTAGGAGCTGTGGACACTTATCGTAGCCACAAGACGATAGCGGCGAGCGTTATGATAAGTGTCCACAGCTCCTAGGCCGCCGCTTCCGGAAAAACGGCATAAAAAAAAGAGCCTGCGAGGCTCTTTGTCTATCGGGAGAGTTAAACCCCGCCGCAAACGAGGGGGAGAGGTGGGGGCAGTTTGCGGCGGGGTCTTATCTTGGTCCGCTGACCTTGATGAAGAGATGGTACGGCCAGACCGGAAGAATGGGTACTTAGGGAAATCCTGATATCGACCGGGGAATTCATCTAGGAATGCATCATCAGGGCCGAACGCACTTGCTGCAGCAATTCCTCGGCGCGCAACGGCTTTTGCAGCACGGTGACGGCATCATCCTTCACCCGGTTCTTCACGTCGCCGAGACCGGAGATCAGGATCGCCTTGAGATGCGGCTTGATGGTGCGGGCCTGGCGCACCAGCTCGATGCCGTTCATGCCGCCAAGCCGATAGTCCGCCAGGATCAGATCGACCGGACGGGCCGAGCCGATGATGCCTAGCGCGTCATTGCCATTGGCCGCGAACAGAACGTCGAAACCATAGCTTTCCAGCATGTCCACGGCGGCGGCACGCACCACCGGATCATCATCGACCACCAGCACGGTCTTGCCGCGCACCGGCGCCACTTCCTCTTCCGGCACTTCGCGGCCGGCGACGCGCGGCAGCGGGATCTCGGCGGCGGCAGAGCGCGGCAGGCTCAGGGTGACGCGAGTCCCCTGTCCCGAATGGCTGTCCACCTGGATGTCGCCACGATGCTGGCGCATGATTCCCAAGGTCGTGCTAAGGCCAAGGCCCTTCGATTCCGAGCCCTTCTTGGTGGTGAAGTAAGGCTGGAACGCGCTGGCCAGCGTCTCGCGGTCCATGCCCGGACCAGTATCGGCGATCGAGATCAGCACATAATCGCCGGCCACCCGCACCCCGGACTCGGCCGGCAGGGTGGCGTAGGCGGTGGCGATAGTGATGTCGCCTATGCCTTTCATCGCTTCGCAGGCGTTGGTGACGACATTCATCACCGCCTGCCTGATCTGCTCGGGATCGGCATGGGCCTGCCACAGCTGCGAGGAAGGACGCAATTTGAGACGGATGCGCGGACCGGCCAGCGCCGCCAGAGCCGGCGCCATGCCGGCCAGCATGCGGTTGATGCCGGTCGGCACGCAGGAGAGATGCTGGCGGCCGGCGTAAGCGAGCAATTGGCGGGTCAGCACCAGACCGCGATCGGCCGCCTGGGCCATCCCGCGCATCGGTTTCTCGAGCTGGGACTTCTCGACGGCGGGGTCGGCGGCCCGGCGCTCGACCAGATTGACGTTGAGGCGCACGGATTGGAACAGATTGGCCAGATCATGTCCGAGGCTGCCGCACAGGCGTGACAGCATTTCCCATTCGCGCGGCTCGTCGAGCGGATTGGGGTTGTCGGCGGGAATGTCGCGGAAGCAGCTGATGGCCCCGGCGATCATGCCATGCTCGGTCAATGGCAACACGCTGATCAGGATTGTCCGGAAGGACCCGTCGAGCCGCTCGCCGACGATCTTGGCCTCGACCACCGCCTGCCCGGTCTCGATCACATGGGCCACCGGCGAGGCGGCCAGCGGCATCGGCGCGCCTTCCAACGCGAAGAGTTGCTGGAAGCCGGCATAGCGCCCGGCGCGGTCGCCGCGCGGCGGGGTCCCGCCCCACAGACGCACCGCCTGGGCGTTGTAATCGACAATCATGCCGGTTTCATCATGGAGGCACACGGCCAGCGGCAGCCCCTCCAACAGCACGCGAACCAAGGTGTCGGTGCGAGGAAACCCCATCGACCCCGATACCTGGCGTTCCTGAATCATCATGCGCTAAAACTCGATCCGCTGGCGGCGTTATACCATCTCATACACTAGCGAAGGATGATCGGCCTGCGTATCGGGGATTCTCTCATATGGAAACCGGAAACTACCGAGGGTGAGAGTCATCGTGACGCTTCGCCTCCGGCTCAGCGAGTCCGCCGGACGACCGGCGCGGCGCCAGTCGGCGCCGTGAACGTTATCCGATCCTAATGGATCGGATAACGTTCTAAGCCTCGGGCGAAACCAGGCCCTGACGGATGGCGTAGCGCACCAATCCCGCGATGTCATGGATGTCGAGCCGCTCCATCAGGCTGGCGCGGTGCGATTCGATCGTCTTGACGCTGGCGTCCAGGCGATGGGCGATCTGCTTGCTGGAATGGCCCTCGGCGATCAACTGCAGGATCTCGCGCTGGCGCGGAGTGAGCTGGTCGAGCGGATCCGACATCTCGCCCATCTGGCCGAGAAACACGTCGATCACCTGGCGCGAGATGGCGGGGCTGAGGAACAGCTTGCCGTTCGCCACCGAATTGATGGCCAACTCCAGTTCGCGCGGAGCGGATTCCTTGAGAATGTACCCCTGGGCGCCGGCGCGCAGGGCCTGCAGCACATGGCGCTCGCTGGCATGCATCGACAGCACGATGACATGCACGCCGGGATATTCCTTGCGGATCAGGCGGGTCGCTTCCAGCCCGTTGAGGCCGGCCATGGCGATGTCCATCAACACCACATCGGGCTTGTGCTTGCCGACAAGCTCCAGCGCCTCGCGTCCATCGCTCGCCTCGGCGATCACCTCGAGACCGGGAAACTCCGACAGTAGCGAACGCAAACTGGCGCGGATCAGCAAGTGATCATCCGCCAGGAGAAGTTTTACCGACGCGGACTGTCCCGTTTCGACCATGTCGCTCTACACCTCTCCATGAAGGCTAAAATTAGCATAGCGGTGAGGCATAAGAAAACAGTCGCACCCCACTTTGTAAATATTTTAAGCGGAAGCCATTGGTATTTTCCCGTGACAATCCCAGGAAATGCCTGATCAAGCCCCTGGACGGCTTGCTGTAGGGTGATCAGGTTATCGAAGTCCGTCTGGAAGGCACCCATGACCGCATCGCAAGATTTCTCGTTCCGCGACTATCCCGAGGCGGTGGCCCTGCGCGCTCTCGGCTATTTCCATCATCGCAGCGAGCTCGACAGCTTTCTCGAGAAAGCCGGCATGGACGGCGAGGTCCGCCAGCCGCCGGTCCGCCGCGAGGTGCTGGCCAAGGTGCTGGATTTTCTGGTGGAGAACGAGGCCGCGCTGATCCAGTTCTCGCATGCGGTGGACCTGCCGCCGGAAGCGGCCTACGAAGCGCGCCGCCGGTTCGACTGAACCCTGCCGACACATAATTATCACAAGGGAAACATTCGGTTAAGCGGCCCGCCGGTCTGGCGGGCCTTCTTTTTGACCAATGCGTCGAAGATCGGCAAAATCTCACTGTCGCAATTAAAGCAACAATTATGTTCAAATATAGATAATTGTTGCAAATACGGCGCGGCATTATCGTCCTTGCATGTTTCGAACCCAACCCGCAAGGACCTCCATCATGACAACGATCGCTTCCTCCTCCACCGTCACCAAGCCCCTGGTTTCCGCCTTCCGGCCGCTGCAGGAGGCGCTGGCCCCCTATGCCGATCTCATGGTACGCGCCGCCGCCGGCCTGTTCCTGATGCCGCACGGCGCTCAGAAATTGTTCGGCCTGTTCGGCGGTTACGGCGTCGCCGCTACCGGCCAGTTCTTCGAGAGCAAGCTCGGACTGCCCGCTCATATGGCGCTGATCGCCGGCCTGATCGAATTCTTCGGCGGCCTGGCCCTGGCGACCGGCTTCGCCACCCGTATCGCCGCCGGCTTCGTCACCGGCATGATGGCGGTGGCCGTGCTGACGGTCCATCTCCACAACGGCTTCTTCTGGACCGACCTCGGTTACGAATATCCGCTGCTGTGGGGCATCCTGTCTTTCTCCTACGTGATCCGCGGCGGCGGCCGTAAGTCGATCGACGCTCTGATCGGCTGGGAAATTTAAGGCCCGACAGTCGAGAAACGCCGCCGGGACAATCCCGGCGGCGTTTGCTATTTAAGGGTCCCCTTCAATCCCAGAGGATCATCATGGCCATCACCCGCATCGATCCCGGCCCGCGCATGAGCGAGGCCGTCATCCATGGCAACACCCTCTATCTCGCCGGCCAGGTCGGCGCGCCGGGCGCCAGCGTCACCGAGCAGACCAAGGCCGTGCTGGCCTCGATCGAGGCGCTGCTGGCCCGCGCCGGCTCGTCCAAGGATAAGATCCTGATGGCCACCATCTGGCTGGCCGACATCGGCACTTTCGCCGAAATGAACGCGGTGTGGGACGCCTGGGTCGACAAGAACAACCCGCCGGCCCGCGCCACCAGCGAAGGCAAGCTGGCGACGCCCGACTACAAGGTCGAGATCATCGTCGTCGCGGCGAAGGAGTAAAACGGCCTGAAGGCGAACGGGGTCGGAGCGACAGGGAATCATGGCGTCGCGCTGATCGGCGCCTCACCAAACCGCCCCCGTTTATAATTGCCTTCGGCGCCGGAGAGGAGGAACATGCGCGCGTGTGATTGAGACTAGGAGGGACGCATGACGTCCGGTTCCGCTCCACCGCGCGTGGCTGCCCTGGTCGGACCCCATGGCAGCGGCAAGACCACACTGCTCGACAGCATCCTCTTCCTCTGCGGCGCCACCAGCCGCAAAGGCTCCGCCGGCGAAAGCGCCCTCGGCACCGAGGTCGCCATGGCCGGCTGCTCCTATCTCGGCGACCGCTGGACCTTCCTCGATTGTCCCGGCTCGGTCGAGTTCCAGCAGGATGCCCGCAACGCGGCGCTGGTCTGCGACATCGCCATCCTGGTGGCCGAGCCGGAACCCGACCGCGCCGTGATGCTGGCGCCCATGCTGCGCTTTCTCGACGATCATTCCATCCCGCACATCCTGTTCGTCAACAAGGTCGAGGGCGCCAAGGCTCGTCTGGCCGAGACTCTGACCGCCATCCAAGACGTGTCGGATAAAAAGCTGCTCCTGCGCGAAGCGCCGCTGCAGGAGGGATCCGGCATCGTCGGCTTCGTCGATCTGATCAGCGAGCGCGCCTATCGATATCGGCCCGGTCAAAAATCCGAACACATCCCGATGCCGGTGCCGGCGCAGCCAGTCTCGGCCAGCGCCCGTCAGACCCTGCTCGAAAATCTGGCCGATCTCGACGATCATCTGCTCGAGGAGCTGTTGTCCGACATCGTGCCGGAGACGGCCGAAGTCTATCGGCTGCTGGGCCAGGATCTCGCCTCCGACCTGGTGGTGCCGGTCTTCTTCGGGTCAGGCTCGCAGGATTTCGGCGTGAGACGGCTGCTCAAGGCCCTGCGCCACGACGTAATTCCCCGCCCCGGCCATGGCGCCCGCATCTTCAAGACGGTGCATGCCGCCCATACCGGCAAATTGTCCTATGCCCGGCTGTGGAGCGGCCAGATCAGCGAAGGCGCGCCGATCGACGGGCACCGGCCCTCGGGGCTCTATACGCCGGTGGGGATCGGCCTGACCAAGACCGACAAGGTCGGACCGGGCGAGGTCGTCGCCCTCGGCCGGATCGATTCGCTGCAGACCGGCGATCTGGTCGGAGCGGAAAAAACCTCGGATGACTGGCCGGCCTCGTTGCCGGCCTTGTTCTGTCTGGCCCTCGCCGCGGCCCGCAAGCAGGACGAAGTCAAGCTGACGGCGGCCTTGGCGCGACTGTCGGAGGAGGATCCATCGCTCCGCTTCGAGCACGATATCACCACCAATGAGCTGGTGCTGTGGGGCCAGGGCGAGATCCATCTCAACACCGCCCTCGAGCGTTTGCGCAGCCGCTTCAATCTCGAGGTGGCGGGACGGCGAGCCCAGGTGCCGTATCGGGAGACCATTCGCAAGGCAGTCACGGAGCATGGCCGCCACAAGCGCCAGACCGGCGGTCACGGCCAGTTCGGCGACGTCCATATCGACATCGCCCCTCTGCCTCGTAGCGGCGGCTTCGCCTTTTCCGACAAGGTGGTCGGCGGCGTGGTGCCGAAGCAATACATCCCCGCCGTCGAGGAGGGCGCGCGCGAGGCGATGCGGCACGGGCCGCTCGGCTTCCCGGTGGTGGATGTCAGGGTCGTGCTGACCTCGGGCTCCTATCATTCGGTGGATAGTTCCGACATGGCCTTCAAGCAGGCGGGACGGCTGGCGGTGAGCGAGGGCCTGGCCAAGGCCGACCCCGTGCTGCTGGAGCCGGTGCTGGCGATCGAGATCGCCGTTCCCGCCGATTACACCTCGAAGGCGCAGCTGATTCTCTCCAGCCGGCGCGGACGAATCCTCGGTACCGACGCCAGGGAGGGGTGGCGCGGTTGGGACACGGTCGCCGCCCATCTGCCACAGGCGGAAATGGCCGGGCTGATCGTCGATCTGCGCTCGCTGACCATGGGAGTCGGCACCTTCTCCTGGTCCTTCGCGCACTTCCAGGAGATGCAGGGCAAGGCCGCCGATAAAATCATCGAACAGCAGAGAGTAAATATCGCAGCGCAGTAACGCAATCCCGCGACGCGTAGCGCGCAAAACACAAACAAGTCACGGTCACAACGATGGCGCGGAACGAAAAAGATCCTAACTCGTTTTGGGTGAGTTATTGAACGCCCAGGACAAAGAAAAGGATCTTACTATGAAGACCGCCTATATTTTGCCCGTCGTGGCGACCGCCGCCACCCTTATGCTGGCCGGCTGTGGCTCGTCGCGGCATGAACCCGAAGCCGTCGCGGCGGCCAACCCGACCATCACCTATAAATATCACGGCGAGCAGGAGCTGGTGCAGGCCAGCAACAACGCCAGCACCTATTGCAGCCAGTACAAGGCCGCCCCGCGCACCGTCCGCATCGAGCGCGACAGCGATCCGCATGTGGTGGTGTTCGAATGCGTGCCCATGTCCGCGCCGGTCACGGTGCAGACTTTCACCCCGAACACCCCCTATGTCTATCGTTCGGATGAAGAGCTGCTCGACACCTCGCGTAACGCCCGTAACTATTGCGTGGCGCATGGCGGCCAGCCGGTCGAGACCATCACCAACAATCCGGACGGGACCCGCTCGGTTGCCTATAGCTGCCGGTAATTCTTAATATTCGATCTGGTAAGTGAGTCCGACCGAGCTTCCCGGATCATTGTCGATGGTGGTGCCGGTGGCGGGAGTCCCGCCGCCGGTCCCCAGCGTGGTATCGAATTTCAGCTGCCGGGTGATGTCGATCTGCACCCGGGCCTGCGTTCCCCCCGACATCCCCTGCCGCGTGCCGACATAGACGCCGGGCGCGACATATTTCCCAGCCTCGACCATGGTGTTGGTGCTGCCGGTCGCGGTGCTGCTGTTGCTGCTGACCGAGAGACGGTCGATCCCCAGCGTCTTGCGCATCATCGCCAGCGGATCGAAACCGCCACCCGCCCCGCTCATCGACGCGACGGCCTGCGCGATCGAGGCGATCTGCAGCGGGGTCAGCTGCGACATGCTCGAATTGAACAGCAGATGGGCCAGAATCTCGTCCTGCGGCAGTTCGGGCGTGCTGGTCAGCTTGATCACCGGATGATCGGCATAGCCGCCCACCGTCAGGATAGCGTCGATGCCGTTCGAATTGCTTTCGCTGGTTATATCGAGCGTCGGATCGAGCTTGCCGCCTGGGCCGCGCCCGTCGAAACCGATGCGGCCCTTGGTGATGGTCAGGGTCTGGCCGGCCAGACTGAAAGTGCCTTGCCTGAGATCGAACCCACCGCCGACATCGGGATCGTCGGCGGTGCCGCCCACCGTCAGCTTGCCGCCCATCTCGGCGTCGAGCCCGCGGCCGCGCACGAAGATCTGCTCGGGCGCCTCCACCGTCACATCGAGCGCCAGCGCCAGGCCCGGCTGGGGCGGCGGGGCCGGCGGCACGCCCTTCTTCTTGACGTCGAGGGTCGCCACCGACGGCGGCAAACTGTCGGGAATATTGATGTCGGCGCGGCTGACCTTGACCTTGCCGCCCACAGTCAGCTTTTCGGCGGCGTTGCCCTTGATCGTCAGGTCGGCATCCATGTCGGCGGTCAGGAGATCGCTGGCCAGAGGCTGGATATTACGCCCGGTGAGGGTGAGATCGACCGGCATGCCGGGGGCGAGGACATCGATATGGCCCGACAGCTCGAACGTGCCGGAGCCGGACTTGCCCTTCACATCGGTGAGCCGGATCGACGCTCCGTCGGTGTCCAGGCTGCCGCTGATCTGGGCGAAGCGGATCCCTTGGCCGAAATCGCGGAAACTGACATCGTCCAGCTTGGCGCTGCCGGAAATTTTCGGCGAGTCGAGCGTGCCCTGAACGCCACCATCGAGGCTGATCTTGCCCCGCGCCTCGCGCCCGTCGGCGGCCAGCAGCGGATCGAGCAGCGTGAGATCGAACGAGCCCGACACCTGCAGATCGAGCGCGGCATAGGATTGGATCGGCACCGTGCCGGTAACGGTCAACGATCCGCCCTGCCCCGAGTCCAGCCTGGCGTCGAGATGGGCCATGCCGCCCTGCAGATGGGCCTTGGCGTCCAGCGTGGCGGCCGGACCGCCGGCATAGCGCAGATCGTGGCCGGCGACATGAACGTCGCCCGAGGGCGCTGAGGGGTCGCCTTGCAGATGCGCCTCCAGGCTGACCCGGCCCTTGGCGCCGACCAGGGCGAGATCGCCATTCTTCAGCGTCGCATCCAACGCCAGCAGCGGTGCCGCCTGCCCGTCCACATCGAGTTCGGCATTGGCGATTCCAAGCCGCAGCCTTTCGATTCGGGTCTGAGCGCCATAGGTCACGGTGGCCGGAGCCAGCAGCTTGATCGGCTGGCGGGCATAAGTCGCCTGCAGCGAGGAGAGCTGGACCATGCTCTTGCCGAGATCGGCCTGAGCCTCGGCCGCCAGCGTGGCGGGGCCCGAAGACGTGCCGAGATCGGCGGTCAGCTTGACCTTCAGAGCCGAGGTCGGACCGTTGATCTGCGCCGCCGCCTTGCCGGTGATGCCCGAAGCGGCAATGCCGTCGAGCGCCAAAGTCAGCGCTGCCGCTGGATGAGCCAGCGGATCGTCCACCGTGCCGTCCAGCGCGAGATGATCGAGCTTCCCGTCCCCCCAGTCAGCCTGCCGCGCCTCGACATGCAACCGGGCTTGGGGCGTCTTGCCCTCATTAACCATCTCAAGGGCGGCTTCGACCGATCCCTTCAGACTCATCCCGACCAGCGGCGACAGATCGCCGAGATCGGCCATCTTCGCCTGGATCTTGCCCGAGGCCTTGTCGCCTTTCGGCTCGAGAGTGACCGAGCCCGACGCTTCGGCGCTCTTCCAATGGGCCTGGTCGACCACCACCCGGGTCGCACCGTTCTTGCCCAGGTCCGCCTTGGCCGACAAAGCCAGCGGCGCACCCGCCAGTTGGCCATGCGCCTCGATCTTGCCGTTCGGGTGATTGGGCAGGCCGGACGCATCAATCGACAGCGATACCGGCCCTCGCGGCAAACCGGAGAACTCCAGCTCGCCGTCGGCACTGGCGGTGGCCTGGAAATCGGTCTGCTTGCCGCGCACGGTGCCCTTGGCGTTGAGGGTGCCGGCGACGGGAATGCCCAGCTTGGCCAAATCGGGCGACGAGACGCTCCAGCGCAGATCGAGCACGTCGCCGATGGTCCCGCTGGTGCTGATCTTCAGGCGCTCGGCATCTCCCTCCAGCATCTTGCCGTCGAGCGAAATCGAGCCCTTGCCGGTCATCTTGGCGGTCAGGGTGGCCCGTCCCTTCAGAGGCGTGCCGGCCAGTTTGGAGAAGGGCGCCAAATCGGGCACGGCGATGTCGGCGGAGATATCGGGTTTGTCGCTCGGGATCGCCTTGCCGGTCATCCGCAGCAAAGGATGGGTCAGCGAGAAATCGATCGGATGGGTGCTGCTGTCCAGGCTGGTTTCGGCCTTGATCTCGATCGGCGCGGACCCGAGCAGATCGGGCGGCACGCCGCTGGTCCGCAGATGGAACAGCCGCGCCTCGATCGAGGCCTTGCCGTCCTTGCCGTGCAGATCGGCCTCGACCCGGTCCAGCGCCGCGCCGGCGGAAGCGATAGTCTCCACCACCAGATGACCGTCGGCGTCGGGGCGCTCGAAGCGGCCATGCAGATGGGCTTCCAGTTTCGCCGAGGTCCAACTGAGATCCGGGCGCGGAGTCATGGCGGGGGCCTCGGCGGTGGTGTCGAGATCAAGGGTACGGTGGTCGAGATCGATCTTGCCATGGGCCTGGGCGCGCAGATCGCCTGCCTCGACCCGCAGATCCAGCGTCTCGTCCTGGCTCGGGCCCTTGAGGCTGGCCGTGATCTTGAGCTTGCCGAGGTCGGGCAGGCCGGCCAGGTCTGCGACCAGCCCGTGGGCCGGTTCGGAGGCGGTGATTTCGAGATCGGCGCCGCCCTTGCCGTAACCGCCCTCCACGCCATACTCGCCCTCGCCGTCGAGCCGCTTCACCGCCAACCGGGCGCTGAGCCGGGTCGGCGAGGGGACAGTGGCGGTACCGGTGATGGAGAGGCTGGCCGGCGCGCCGGCCACCGCCTCGGCGAGATCGAGTCTGGCGATCTTCAGCGTGTCGAGCGAGACCCGCACCGGCAGCCCGAAACCGCCCGAGGAGGAAGAGGACGAACTCTCCTCCTCCGGCTGACGCAGGATCTGCACATGATCGGCCGAGAGAAGCTGGATATCGGCCGCCCCGCTCACCAGGGCCAGCGGCGACCAATCGAGCGCCAGCCCGTCGAGCACCGCCCAGCTGCCTTTGGAATCGGAAATTTCGGCATGGGCGATGCGCAGATGGTCGGGGAAATGGCCTTCGATCCCACTGACCTTGACCATGCCATCGGTCTGCTCGGCCACCAGCCGCTCCGCCGCCTGATGACCGCCCTCGCCATTGGCCCACATCACGAAGCCGGCCGGCACGGCGATCGCCGCCACCAGAATGACGGCCAGGATGGCGAGCAGGATCTTGAGCCAAAGCCGCATCAGAAAGCCTGCCCCAACCCGATATAGAGCTCGAAAGTGTCGCCTCCCGGCGGCCTGTTGAGCGGCACGGCGATGTCGAGGCGGACCACCCCGATCGAGGTGTAATAGCGCGGCCCGGCGCCGAGCCCGACCCGCAGATCGCCCTTGAAGGGGGTATGGCCGGAATCGACCTGGCCGCCATCGAGGAAGGTGGCGAAGCCCCAATCCGCATAGAGGCGCTGGCGATATTCTAACGTGGCGGAATCGATGGCGGTGCCGCCGATCGGATTCGCGTCGGGGAATTGCGGTCCGATCGACTGATATTTGAAGCCGCGCACGGTGGCGCTGCCGCCGCCGTAGAAACGCTGGTCGGGCGGCAGGTCAAACTCGGAAGCTCCCTCGATGCTGCCGACCAGTCCGCGCACCGCCACCACGCTGCGGCCGGCATCGTCGTTGAGCCCCCACTCATGCAGGTCGAAATAGGACGAGCCGGAAAGCTGCGCGATCAGGAATTCGCGGGTACCACTGCCCAGCGACACGGTCGGAGTCAGATTGAGCGCGGCGCGGACGCCGTGGTTAGGATCCTGCAACGGGTCGCTGAGGCCGGTCGTGTCATATTTCAGCACCAGCGGAAGGCCGGTCAGCAGATAGTCGCGGGTCGTGCCTTCCTGCTCGATGCGCTCGCGCTCGCCGCTGACGCCGACCGAGGCCCACCATTCGCTGGAAAGCTTGCGGTTGACCGAGACACCGGCGGTCTGGGCGGTCTGGTCGTAAGCCTGAAGATCCTGCTTGAGAACGGCGAGATCGATCTGCAGCGACTGGTCGCGATCGAGGAAGTCGGGCCGGATGAATTGCGCGGTGAAATCATAGCCCAGCCCGTTGACGTCAGAACCGCCCAGCCCGGTGGCGGCGGCGCCGAGATTGAGCTGCTCGGCCCCACCGAACAGATTGCGGTCCGACCAGCTGGTCTTGACCAACCCGCCGAGATCGGTCGAATAGGCGCCGGTGATGCCGACCACATGCTTGGGCCGTTCATCGAACGTGAATGTGATCGGGATGCTGCCGTCCGGCCCGATGGTGGCGCCCGTGCGTACCGAGACGGCCCCGAACACGCCGACCCCGGCCAGGTCCTGGCGCGCCTTCTCGATCGCGCTGGGGCTGTAGGATTGGCCGCTTTTCAGCAGCAGGCGCCGGCGAACGAAATCCTCATCCACATCTTTCAGACCCTGCAGCTCGATAGCGCCTATGGTGGCCAGGCGGCCGGCCTCCACTTTGAAGGTGACATCGAGCGTTTGCGCGTCGGGATCCTCGATAACGTCGGGCGTTTCCATCTTGGCCAGGGCATAGCCGCGTTCCTGCAGTGCCTTGGTCAGGCGCGCCGCCGCCGCAAGAATGTCCGAAGCCACCGCCGGCGCGCCCGGCTTGAGATCGAGGTCGCGCCGCGCCTCGTCGGGCAACGCCCCTTCGATCTCGACTCGGCCGAGATGGAACAAAGGGCCCTTGTCGAAGGCGATCTCGACCTTGACCGGCGGATCGGCCGGCACGTCGACCAGGGCATCCACCAGGTCGGGATCATCGAGATCGCGCCCCGAGATCTTGACGGTGATGCTTGCCTGGTAATAGCCGAAACTCTGCAACACGGTGTCGAGCCGATCGATATCCTGGCGGGCGCGAATCTTCAGCGAGAAGGGGCTGATCGCGGCCTTGTCGTGCAAGGCGTTCAGCTGCGAGCTGGCCTGCAGCGTCGAATCGAGATCGCCATCGCCGGTCGAGGCGAAGCTGACGTCATAAGGCTGGGGATCGGCGGCCTGTCCAGAGGACTGGGCCGCGGCGATCCAGCCCAGCACCAGCAAGGCCTTCAGCGCCCGGCGTTTCATAAATCCAGGAAAATAACAGCTTGGCTCCGATCGGTCTGTGTTTTTTGGGTGTCTTCTAAGCCCGCGCGGCGTTTGAGCGGCGCAAACTTGCTTTGCGCGCGTCACGCTCTAGGAAGCGACACGGCGCTCGATCAGCCCCCGCAGCTCGGTCCGCAGGGACTGGATCACCGGCCCCCAATCGCCCCGTCGCTCCTGGCGGAACAGCCGGAGCGAGGGATACCAGGGGCTGTCGGCGCGCCCTGTCAGCCAGCGCCAATCGGAGGCGAAATCGATCAGCCCCCAACTGGGCGCGCCCAACGCCGACGCGAGGTGCAGCACCGACGTATCCACCGAGATCACCAGATCGAGTTCGGCGATCAGCGCCGCCGTCTCGGCGAAATCCTCGAGATCGGGACCGGCGTCGTAGACCAGTCCCGGCAGCGCCGCCAACTCCTCGGGCCGTCCGTCCTTCTGCAGACTGACCGCCCCGATGCCAGGCTGATCGAGGAACCTGGCGAAGGCCGCGGAACTCATGGAGCGGCTGCGGTCGCGCTTGTGGCCGGGACTGCCGCGCCAAGCCACGCCGACCTTGAGACCGCGGACACCCGACAAGCGTGTCCGCCACCGCCGCGCCGACTCCGCATCGACATGCAGGCCCGCGCCGCCCGGCACGCTGTCGACGGTGGTTCCCAACCGGCCCGGCAGACTCATCAGGGGACAATGGACGTCGAAGGGCGGCAGCGGACCGCCCTGCGACACGACGGTCAGACCGGGAACGGTGGCGAGCAGACGTGTCAGCTCGCGCTGCGCCTCAAGCACCACGGCCCAGCCTTGGCGCATCATTTCGCGGGCAAAGCGGATGAAATTGATGGTATCGCCGAACCCCTGCTCGACCCAGAGCAGGATGGTGCGGCCGGCGGCCGGCTCGCCTTGCCACAAGGGCTGCGGATAGCGGCGCAGGCGCATGCCGGGCTCGCTCTTCTGCGCCCAGCGATGCTCATATTTGCGCCAGCCGTCCGGCCATGCGCCCAGGCGCAGCAGAGCCAGCCCCTGGGCGAAATGGGCCTCGGCCAGATCCGGCGCGTGATGGATCGCCCGGTCATAGGCTTCGATGGCCTCGCGCGGGCGGCCCTGCTCGCTCAGGGTCAGGCCGAGATTGTGGTGCGCCTCGGCATAAGCCGGCCGTACCGCCAGGGCGCGGGCGAAAGCGGTCTCGGCCTCGTCTGGCCGGTCACCGCGCTTCAAGGCGTTGCCAAGGCCGTTTTGCGCCTCGGCCAAGGCCGGCTGCACCACCAGGGCGCGGCGAAAACACCCTATCGCCTGAGGAACCCGGCCACGTTCGAGCTGAGTCATACCGAGATTGCCATGCGCCTCGGCATAGGCGGGGCGGTTGACCAGGGCCAGGGCGAAGGCCGTCTCGGCCATCTCCAAGCGGCCCAGCGCCTGGGCGGCCTGGCCCTGATTGTTGTGCGCCTCGGCGTAAGCCGGCTGCAGCGCGGCCGCCTCGGCATAGGAGGCCAGCGCCTGGTCGAGCTTGTCCAGGCTTCGCAGCGCGTTGCCGAGATTGAAATGAGCCATGGCCAAGCCGGGTTCGAGCTGGATAGCCCGCCGAAAGAGGTCGGCGGCCTCGGCGGCGCGGCCGCGCTCCAGCAGGATATTTCCAAGATCGACCTGATAGCCGGGATGGCGGCCGTCACGCTGGACGGCGCGGCCGACCAGCTCCAGCGCGATCTCCCCCCGGCCCATCTGATGGGCGCAGATGCCCAAACGGTGCAACGCGTCGGCGTGATGCGGATCGAGCCGCAGGATCTGCTGGTAGAGCGGCGCCGCCTCCGCCAGACGTCCGGCCTGATGCAGGCGGGCGGCCTGCTGCAACAGCCCCTCGATCTGGGGCGGCTGAGACGGCGGAAGCCCACCTCCCTGCTTGTTTCCCGCGTTCTTTCCCGCGCGGCGCTGTTGGCGATTCATGTGACCGGAGCCGTGAAATCGTGGAGACGATGTCACAGCCTCGATCAGGCCAGGGCCCCTGGCGCGTCAGCTTCGACGAAGAGTCCGGGTGGTTCGACCACGCCGGACGAAATACCGTCAGCCTTCGACGAATCGACGAACGACGCCGGAGCTTTTCCGGGAAACGGCGCGCCACCAGGGATCGACACCTTGGTCCCTGGCCGGATCGACCGGCTGGCCGAGGCGCGGCATCAGCAGGCCCTCCGGAGATTTGGCGAACAGGCGCTCGGCCGGATCGTCCCAGGCATGCATGGCCAGGTTGAAGGTGCCCCAATGGATCGGCAGCAATTTTCCGCTGCCGATCTGGCGCCAGGCCTCGATCGCATTGTCGGGCCCGAGATGGACCGCGCCCCAGGAGGGGTGGAAGGCGCCGACCTCCATCATCACCAGATCGAACGGGCCCAACCGTCGACCGATCTCGGCGAATAAGGGCGACAGGCCGCCATCGCCGGAGAAATAGACCGAATGGTTCTCGCCGCGGATCACGAAGGAGGACCAGAGCGTGGTATTGCGGTCGCCGAAGGTGCGGCCGGAGAAATGATGCGCCGGCGCGGCGGTGAGGGTCACGCCGGACAGCGTGGCCTCGTCCCACCAATCGAGTTCGGTGATGCGCTCGGGGGGAATCCCCCAGGCTTCGAGATGCTTGCCGACGCCCAGCGAGGTGACGATCGGCATCCGCAGCTTGGCGAGCTCGCGCACCGTGGGGTAGTCGAGATGGTCGTAATGATCGTGCGAGATCAGCACCACATCGATCGGCGGCAGGGCCGCGAGCGGCACAGGAACCGGCTGGAACCGCTTCGGCCCCAGGAACGTGACCGGCGAGGCGCGCGGCCCCCACACCGGATCGGTCAGCACGCGCTTGCCGTCGATCTCGATCAGGGTGGTGGAATGGCCCAGCCAGGTGACGCGAAGACCTTCAGCCGGTCGCGCCCAGCCCTCGCGCGGATCGACAGCCGGCAGCGGCGCCGGCGGCGTACGGTTCTCGCCACCGAACAGGAAGCCTTTGAGATCCGGGCGGTCTATCTCGCCGGGGGCGCGGTAGCTGGACGGATAATTGTTGACGAAAACCCCCTCGGCGAATTGCGGCGAGGCGGTCATGCGCTCGAGCCTAAGCCCTTGTGCGCTGCGGGAGAATAAGGCCATGATTCCAATATAGGCTGGAGGGCCTGCAAACCAAGGGGACGATCTGATGGCGGCGGAGAACGGTTCGAGCATCCTCTATCCCGAAGACAGCCTGCCCCTGGCGAAAAGCGCCGTGGCCGGCTTCCAGCATGTGATCGCCATGTTCGGCGGCACCATTCTCTGTCCGCTGCTGATGGGGTTCGATCCCAATATCGCCATCCTCTGTTCCGGTCTTTCCACCTTCCTGTTCTTCCTGGTGGTGCGGGGACGCATCCCCTCCTATCTCGGCTCCAGCTTCTCCTTCATCGCCGTGGTAATCGCCGCCACCGGCTATTCGGGCAGCGGCCCCAATCCCAACATCGCGACGGCCCTGGGCGGCATCATCGCCACCGGCCTGGTCTATGCCGGCATCGGCTTTCTCGTGCTGGCCACCGGCACACGCTGGATCGAGAAACTGATGCCGCCGGCCCTGACAGGCGCCATCGTCGCGGTGATCGGCCTCAATCTGGCCCCCGTCGCGGTGCAGGATATGGGCAAGAGCACCTTCGAGATCCTGCTCGGGCTGGCCACGGTGGCGCTGGTGGCCACCGCCTCGATCTATCTGCCGGCCTTCCTCGCCCGCCTGCCGATCCTGATCGGCGGCGGCTGCGCCTATCTGCTCTATTTCGGGCTCTGCAATGTCGGGGGATTCGGCGCCCCCATCGATTTTTCCGGCGTGGCGGCCGCGCCCTGGATCGGGATCCCTCATTTCGTCGCCCCGGTCTTCTCGGTCTCGGCCAGCCTGCTGATCGCCCCCGTCGCCATCATCCTGGTCGCCGAGAATCTCGGCCATGTGCGCTCGATCGGCATCATGATGGGGCGCAATCTCGATCCCTGGCTCGGACGCGCTTTCCTCGGCGACGGCCTGGCGACGATCTTCTCCGCCATGGTCGGCGGCACCGGCGTCACCACTTATGCCGAGAATATGGGCGTCATGGCGATCACCCGGAATTTCTCGTCGCGCACCTTTCTCTTCGCCGCCTTATTCGCCGTCTGCTTCGGCCTGTCGCCCAAATTCGGCGCGCTGATCCAAACCATCCCGCAATCGATCATGGGCGGACTGTCCCTGGTCGTGTTCGGCCTGATCACCTCGGCGGCCGGGCGCATCTGGGTCGAGAACAAGGTCGATTTCACCGATCCGCGCATCCTGATCACGATCGGCGTCGCAGTGATGATCGCGGCCGGCAACCTCAGTCTTTCGATCGGCGATTTCGTGCTGTCGGGGATCGGATTGGCGACCCTGGCCAGTCTCATTCTCTATCATGGGCTCGGTTTCAAATTTCGCCCTAAAATGGTGACTGCGGAAAGCTCTACAACCGAGTAGAAAAAACCATTGCACTTCCGAACCGATCGGAGCTTGTCATGGCGTCGTTTTCACAATCCCTGGTCCTGGCCAGCCTTCCCGGCGCCTCCGGCAGCCGCGTCGTCGTGCTGAGAGGCAGCCACGCCGAGAGCGTCGCCGAAGAGAACGGGTTCGAAACCTTGCCGGTCCGCTCGCTGGCTCAGGCTCCGGCCCTGCTGGAATCGGGCCAGGCGGCCTTCTGGCTGGAAGGGCCCGCCGAACTGAGCATGATCGAAATGATCACCGGCCTCAGCTTCGCCCGCGAAGAAGTCCCTGCCCCGCGCGAGGAACAGCTGCGCCAGGCCTGGCGCGCCGCCCGCACCGGGTCGCAGCTGAAGGCGCTTTACCGCGTCGCCGGAATGGGCTCGATCTTCTCCGAAGAATCCTGAAGGAACGGCTGCAGTTCCAGCGGCTCGCCCCAGCGCGCCACCAGCGCCGTATTGTCGGGCACGCCGATCCAGCTGCCGCGATCCTGATCCAGTGGCTCGGACGCCACCACCACCGTATTGCCCAGCGTCCGGTAATAGAGGGAATTCGAGCTGTCATTGGCCGAATAGCGGAAAGCGTAGAGATCGCGCCCATCGGCCAGCGCCGCGGTGAAGCGGAACGGCGCACCGCCCCCCTTCTCGTCGATCAGTCCTGTCACCGTTTCGACCATGCGCGCCGTCGCCGTCACCGGATCCTCGCGCCGCTCGGTGCCGATCAGCCCCATTCCCATCAGCACCAGGAACAGGGCCTCGGAATCGGTGGTGCCGCCGCGCCAAGTATAGAGATCGTCGGGGATCAGCCGCTCGATGTCGCGGCGCAAAATGTCCCAATTGCCGACCAGGCCGTTATGCATGAACAGCCATTTGCCGCAGGCGAAGGGATGGCAATTCGGCCGCGAGACCGACGTGCCGGTCGCCGCCCGCACATGGGCGAAGAACAGATGCGAGCGCAAATGCCGGCACAGATGCTGCAGATTCTCGTCCGACCAGGCCGGGCGCAATTCCTTGTAGAGGCCGGGCTCGGGCTGCTCGCCATACCAGCCCAAGCCCGAGCCGTCGCCATTGAAGACGGCGGTCGATTCGAGGGCGTGCACGCTCTGCGACACCAGGGAATGCACCGGCTTGGTGACGTAAGATTCGAGGGGTATCGACTCACCCCGATAGGCGATCCATCTGCACAAATCAGTTCACCTTCGCCGTGCTTTCCGCCAGCCAGGCTAGGACCGGCGCAAATGCCTTGCCGTCGGTGCCGCCCGGATCGTGATCCTCATAGAGCGCGATCTGGGCGTCGGCCGACGTGCCCTGCTGCACGATCTGGCGGCAATGCTCGATCTCGCTCCCGCAGCCGAGCAGCTTGGCGTCCTCCTCGGTCAGGGCGATGGCTTTATCGAGGAACTCGGCCACCGTCAGCGCTCCCTCGGGCGTGGCGAAACTGCCATGCACGCCATAGCGCTGCGCCCGCCATTTGTTCTCGACGGCGATGGCGCGCCCGATCGCGTCGATATCGTCGTTGCAGTCGGGATGATTATAGAGATGGCGCACGATCGTCCGGTAGAGCGCGGCGATCGCCAGCGCATCCTCCATATGGGTGCAGCTGTCGGCGGCGCGCAGTTCGAGCGTCGGATATTTCAGGGAGGGACGGATCGCCCACCAGATATGACTGCAATCGGGAATCGCCCCGGCCTGGCTCAACGCGCTGCAATAGGCCTGCAATTCCTCGTCAGTGCGGAACAGCTCCGGCAGACCGGTACGCGGCAGCTCGTCATAGGCCGCCAGGCGATAGCCGCGCAGCCCGGTGGGGCGTGACTGCCAGAAGGGCGACGACGTCGACAAGGCGATGAACAACGGCAGATAGGGGATGATGCGCCGCATGATGTCGACCCGCCGGGTCGGATCCGGCAGCGAGACATGCACATGCATTCCACACAGCATGTTGCGCTCGCCGATCATCTGCAGATCGTCCATCACCTTGTCGTAGCGCTCCTTCGGGGTATGCGCGGCCCCCCGCCAGGTCGCGGTCGGATGGGTGCCGGCCCCGAGAATCGCCAGGCCGTGCGAGGACGCCACCGACGACAGCACGCTGCGCGCGAAGCGCAGCTCGGCCCGCGCCTGGGACAGGCTGGTGCAGGGACGGGTCACCGTCTCGGCCTGCGCCTGCAGCATCTCCCGCTCGATCCGCCCCTCGGTGCCGGCGAAGGCCTCGAGGAACAGCGCGTCCGGCGTCTCCACCGCCACCTCGTGGGTCTCGGCATCGACCAGGAAATATTCCTCCTCGATGCCGATCGAGAACGATCCGGTTTCGAGATGCTCGCCCGCCTCGATCTCATCGCGCAGCTCCCGCATCGACCGCGAGAAAGCGTCGAAATGGGAGGTGGTCATGTCGCTATAGCCCATGGGTCTGGAACCAATATTCGAGAAGGGACACCTGCCACAGTTTCGAATGGCCCTTCGGCGTCAGGGTGCCGTCGGGATCGGCCAGCAGATGATCGACATAATCGCGGTTGAAGATGCCGCGGCTTCGCGCCTGGGGCGCATCCAGGATGCCCCGCACGAAATCGTGATAAGGCCCGCGGATATGCTTGAGCGCAGGCACCGGGAAATAGCCCTTGGGCCGGTCGATGACCTCCCTCGGGATCACCCGGCGCGAGGCCTCCTTGAGGACGTATTTGCCACCGTCGCGGACCTTGAGTTCGGCCGGAACGCGCGCCGCCAGCTCGACCGTCTCATGGTCGAGGAAAGGCACGCGGGCCTCGAGCCCCCACCCCATCGTCATATTGTCGACCCGCTTGACCGGGTCGTCGACCAGCATGATGTCGGTGTCGAGCTGCAGGATCTTGTCGATCGAGGACGTATTGCCCAGCTTGTCGGTGAAGTCGGCGACAAAATCGCGCGAATAGTCGCCGCCCAGCATGCGCGGATCCAGCGTGCGCCGCATCTCCTCATGGTCGCGGTCGAAATAGATCGCCGCATAGTCCGAGACCGGATCCACCGACTCCATCATCTTGGGATACCAGTGATAGCCGGCGAAAATCTCGTCGGCGCCCTGCCCGCTCTGCACCACCTTCACATGCTTGGACACTTCCTGGGACAGCAGGTAGAAGGCAACCGAATCGTGGCTCATCATCGGTTCGGACATGGCGCCCACCGCCCCGGGCAGGGCGTCCAAAGTCCGGGCCGGATCGACCATGATCTTCTGGTGGTCGGTGCCGAAATGCCTGGCGACGATGTCGGAATATTTGAATTCGTCGCCCTCGATGCCGTTGACCGCGTCGAAGCCGATCGAGAAGGTCTTGAGACCCTGCTGCCCGCGTTCGGCCAGCAACCCGACCAGCAGCGAACTATCCAGCCCGCCCGATAACAGCACGCCGACGGGGACGTCGGACACCAGGCGGCGCTGGACGGCGACGCCCAGGCTTTCGAGCACGGCCTCCTGCCAATCCTGCTCGGTGAGAGGACGGTCCTCGTCGCGCGGACCGACCTTCAGCTTCCAATAGACGATCTCGCGGCGCGAGCCGTCGGGTTCGACCACCATCACCGTGGCCGCGCCCAGCTTGCGCACGCCCTTCAGGATCGTCATCGGCGCCGGCACCACGGCATGCAGGCTCATGTAATGATGGAGTGCTATGGGATCGACCGAGGTATCCACCCCGCCCGCCGCCAGGATGGCGGGCAGGCTGGAGGCGAAGCGCAGCGTCTTGCCGACCTCGGCCAGATAGAGCGGCTTGATGCCGAGCCGGTCGCGGGCGAGGATCAGGCGGCGGCTGTCGCGCTCCCAGAGGGCGAAGGCGAACATGCCGTAGAAGCGCTGGACGCAATCCGTGCCCCAGGCGTGATAGGCCTTGAGGATCACCTCGCAATCGCCGGTCGAGAAGAAGCGGTAGCCCATCCCGATCAGTTCCTCGCGCAGCTGGCGGAAATTATAGATGCAGCCATTGAAGGCTATGGCCAGACCGAGATCGGAATCGATCATCGGCTGCTGGCCGGTGGCGGTGAGGTCGAGGATGCTGAGCCGGCGATGGCCAAGCGCGATATTGTCCTGCGCGAAGATGCCGCCGGCGTCGGGGCCGCGCGAGATCATCCGTCCCGTCATTGCGTGCACCGCGTCGACGTCGGCGGGACCGGCGAAGCTGATTTCGCCGCATAAACCACACATGATGGCACTCTCCCAAGATACTAGACCCTGGAAAAACCTTCGGCGGACGGATTGGGTTCCCTGCGACGCTTAGCGCCACCAGCCTTCGACCAGCCAGCCCTTGTCGCTAAACACCGGAGTCAGCAGGGCCGCCAACGGAATACCCAAGACGGTCAGCACCACCATGTTCGACAGTGACCAATCGAAGGCCAGGAGTCGGAAGGTGGCGACGTCGACCTTGCCGAACAGCAGCCAGGACCAGGCCGCAAGCACGCCGCTCAGCACCGATGGGACCGCCACTACCCAGAGCAGGTAGAGCTTGAGGCTGCGCCGGTCCTGCAACGTCGGATCGGCAGCGAAATGGCGGAAGACCAGGGCTGGAATCACCCCATCGAGCAGGTTGGGAACGACCGCCAGCAAGCTGTCCTGCAGCTCGAGGCCGTGCAGTTGTCCGGCCATGAATGGAAACAGCGCCCCGGCGACGATACCCCAGCCACCGAACCAGATGCTGCCATTGGCGATCACCAATATCCCCAGCCACAGCACGGTAACGCCGAGACCGAGCGGCAGTATCAGCTCGGACAGATAGGACAGCACCAACCCGACCAAGGTCAGACAAAGCAGAATGATCGGACCTTGTTTCATGCGCCCTCGCCCGCAACTATCGTCTATGCTGGCATGCCGGCGGCGGGATGCAACGGAGAAAGACGATGGTCCGCGGAGAACAGGGCGTGCGCATCGTCCGCGCCGAGGAACAGCGGGCCGAACGCGAGGCGAGCGGCAGCCGAGCCGAACTGTCCTGGGGCGAGAAGCTGGCCTTCAAGGCCGAGGTCGGCCCCGGTGATCTGGCCTATTTCACCCCCGGCATTCCCCACCAGGAACGCAATCTCAGCGGGACCGAAACCGTCGAATTCCTGGTGGTGCGCAGCGACAATGAACGCATAGCGGTGCCTTGGGAGGATTGAAGAGCCTCTGGCTCTTTGCACGCGACGCAGGAATACTCTCCCAAGAACACGACTTTGACGAGGCTTTCGGCGTCATCCAGGCCATCGCCGCCAGCGGCGATGCCTTATCTCCGGAAACCTCCATCGAAGTGATCTTCGTCGAGGAGGAATACGCCTGGCTAAGGGACAAACGCCTGACGTTCCTGCGCCAATCGCTCGTGCGCACGCCCCAGCGCATCATGGACGTGATGCACACCAAGGATGCCCAGGGCATTGAGCGCGACTATTATTTCGACATTACCCGCATGGCGAAGAAGGAGAAGCAAAGCCTCGAAAATCACGAGTGACGGTCTGCCTCCGATTTAGCCCGGATGCCGGTGAATTCGGAGCCGGCGCTCCAGCTCGGCCAGCGGGTCGAATTGGCCAGTTCGCGGCCGATCTCATAGAACAGATCGACATCCTGGGCCGCGCCGCGCAGATCCCAGTCGGCGCTCCAGGCGTCGCAGGGCTTGTGGTAGCAATTGGCGGTGTAGTCATCGACCCATTTGTTGCCGGCCTCGCGGCCGCCCTGGACCAGATCGGCGCCGCCGGCCATCGACATCAACAAGAGAGTCGGCACGCCCCTTTTGGCGAAGGAGAAGTGGTCGGCGCGGTAGAACAGCCCCTTCTCGGGATGGGAATCGGGCGTCACCGTGCGCTTCTGTTTGGCGGCCACGCGGTCGAGATCCTGCTCAAGACCGTCCTGGCCATTGCCGACCAGCACCACGTCATGGGCCGGGCCGGCGGTCAGCAGCACGTCGAAGGTGAGATTAGCCGCGGTCTTGGCCAGCGGAACCAGCGGATGGGCGGCATAGGTTTCCGAGCCCAGCAGGCCGCGCTCCTCGGCGGTCCAGATGGCGAAGACCACGCTGCGCTCGGGCTTCTGCTTGGCCTTGGCGAAGGCGCGCGCCACTTCGAGCACGGCGGCGACGCCCATGCCGTCGTCATTGGCGCCATGGCGGATGGTCGCCCCGCTCGCATCCGGCGCGCCGACACCATAGGCGTCCCAATGGGCGCCGAACATCACAGTCTCGTCGGGACGCTTGGATCCCTCGACCTTGGCCAGCACGTTGCGGCTCTCGACGGTGGTATGGGTCACCGCCAATTTGACCGACAGAGTAGCCTGTCCGATCGGCACAGGCTTGAAATCGGCGCGCTTCGCGCTGGCCTTCAGCGCCTCGAAATCGAGCCCGGCACGGCGGAACAGATCGACCGCCGCATCACGTTGGATCCAGCCCTGCACCGGCACCGGCTTCGCATCGGCCTCGCCGCGCACCACGTCATACGTCTCGCCCTGCGGCGCGATCACCGTCGACCAGCCATAGCCGGCGCCGGCGGTCTCATGCACGATCAAGGCGGCGATGGCGCCCTGGCGGGCCGCTTCCTCATATTTATAGGTCCAGCGGCCGTAATAGGTCATCGCCTTGCCGCCGAACTTGCCGAAGGAATCATCGCCCTGGACCGCCTCGAAATCGGGGTCGTTGACCAGGAAGACCACCACCTTGCCCTTGAGGTCGGCACCCTTGAAATCGTCCCAGCCGCGCTCGGGCGCCTTGACGCCGTATCCGACGAAAACCATCGGGGCGTTAGCGATCTCGACCTGGTCGACCGGTTGCAGGGTCGAGAGCGAAATCTCGCTGAATTGCCGCAGATCCAACCGCTCGCCTGCCCCGCTGACCGAAATCGACGGCGAGGCGGCGATCTGGATGCGCGACAGCGGCACCGCCTGGGTCCAACCGCCCTTGTCGCCGGCCGGTTTCAGGCCCAGCGCCTTGAAGCGCTCGATCAGATACTCGACCGTCTTGGCCTCGCCCGGCGTGCCGGGCGCGCGGCCCTGGAACTCGTCGGAGGAGATGGTCTTGACGATGTCGGACATCCGCTTGGGATCGATCGGACCGGCGGGATAGCTGTCCGCGGCGTGGGAGGCCAGCGGCAAAACCAGAAGGGCGGAAAGAAGCGGCTTGGACCAACGCGGCATGGGTTCCTCGGCAAAGCGGGGCGGGAAAGGGCTCCACGATCCGCCAAAAAACCCAGGCCTGCAACCGCTTACCGCTTGTCCTTTGGCATAGGCGGGCCGATAAGAGCGCCATGAGCAACGAGTCCCTCTCCCCCAACGTGACGATCATCGGCGGCGGTCCGGCCGGACTGTTCGCCGCGGAAATCCTCAGCAGCGCCGGTATCTCGGTCAGTGTCCGCGACCGCATGGCGACCTTCGGCCGCAAATTCCTGATGGCCGGGCGCGGCGGCCTCAACATCACCCATTCCGAGCCGCTCGAAACCTTTCTCGGCCACTACGGCACGGCGCGCGGTTTTCTGTCGCCCGCCATCGAAGCCTTTCCGCCACAAGCGTTGCGTGACTGGTGCCAGGAATTGGGCCAGGCCACCTTCGTCGGCTCGTCGGGCCGGGTCTTCCCGCAAGCGCTGAAGGCTTCGCCGCTGCTGCGCGCCTGGCTGGTCCGCCTGCGTGAGCAGGGCGTGATACTACGCACCGGCAGCGACTGGCTCGGCTGGGACGCGGACGGCGCTCTGCGCTTCCGCCGCCGCGACGGAACAGAAGAAACCGAACGGCCCGATGCGACGCTGCTGGCGTTGGGCGGAGCGAGCTGGCCGCGCCTCGGCTCCGATGGCGGCTGGGCCGATCTTCTCGCCCAGCGCGGCGTCGCGATCTCGCCGCTGCGACCGGCCAATTGCGGGTTCCAAATCGCCTGGAGCGATATCTTCAAAGAGCGTTTCCAGGGACAGCCGGTCAAGCCGCTGGGCCTGTCCTTCGCCGGCCGCACGATCCGCGGCGAGGCGATGATCTCGGCCTATGGCATCGAAGGCGGCGCGATCTACGCCCTGTCCTCGGCACTGCGAGAAACCATCGAGCGCGCGGGCCAGGCCGAGCTGCGCCTCGATTTCTGCCCCGACCGCTCGCTGTCCGACCTGGTCAAACGGCTTTCTCAGCCGCGCAAGGCGCAGTCGCACAGCACCTTCCTGAAAAAGGTCCTGAACCTGTCGCCGGTCGCCATCAATCTGCTGCGCGAATCCGCTGGTACGGCCCTGCCCGACGATCCGAAAAAGCTGGCCGCGCTGATCCAGTCCCTGCCCCTCACCCTGACCGGCACGGCGCCGATCGAGCGGGCGATTTCCACCGCCGGCGGCATCGCCCTCACCGAGCTCGACGAGCGCTGGATGATCAAGTCCCAGCCTGGACTCTTCGCCGCCGGGGAAATGCTCGATTGGGAAGCCCCGACCGGCGGTTATCTGCTGCAGGCGACCTTCGCCTCGGCCCGCGCCGCCGCCCTTGGCCTGCTGGACTGGCTCCCGCAAAACGGGCAGAGTCGCCCCCAGATCTGACAGACAGGAGCCTCCACCATGGAAGCCAAGATCAACGGAACCACCCTCCCCGTCCTGGAGATGGTGCTCGATCCCGGCGATAAGATCGTCGCCGAAACCGGCCAGTTGTCCTGGATGACCGATGCGATCGAGATGCATACCACCACCGCGACCGGCGGCGCCAAGGGGATCTGGGGCGCGGTGACGCGCGCCTTCGCCGGCGGCGGGCTGTTCATGACCGAATATACCGCACCCCGTTTTCGCGGCATGGTGTCTTTCGCCGCCAAGGTGCCGGGCGCCATCCTGCGCCTCGACCTTGCCCAGGGACGCAGCTATTTCGTCCATCGCCACGGTTTTCTGTGCGGCACCGAAGGCGTCGAGGTCTCGATCGGCTTCCAGCAATCGCTCGGCGCCGGCATTTTCGGCGGCAACGGCTTCCTGCTGCAGAAATTGTCCGGCCCGGCCTCGGCCTGGGTCGAGCTGGGCGGCGAGGTGGTGACCTACGATCTGCCGGCCGGAGCGACGCTCAGGGTGCATCCCGGCCATGTCGGCATGTTCGAGGATAGTGTCTCCTTCGACATCACGGTCATGAAGGGCTTCCGCAACGCGCTGTTCGGCGGCGACGGGCTGTTCCTGGCCCGACTGACCGGCCCCGGCAAGGTGTGGCTGCAGACCCTGACCGTGCCGAATCTGGCCCATGCGCTTTCCCCCTATATCGCCCGCGGGGGCGACTCGTCGGTCGGCGGCGTGGCCGGTGCGGCCATTACCGGCAGCGTCGCCGGCGCCGTGCTCAACGGCATCTTCGGCCGCGACGACGAGACCTGATTCCCCACCCCCTAGGAGAAACTTCCCGATGCGATCCTTCCTGGCCGCCACGGCCGCGCTCGTCGCGCTGCTGACCGCCGCGCCGTCTGTCAAAGCCGCTCCGGCCGACGACATGGCCCAGTCGGCCGCCGACATCCACGCCCATATGGCGTTCCTGGCCAGCGATCTGTTGCGCGGCCGCGAAGCCGGCAGCGTCGATTTCGACATCGCCGCCGCTTATGTCGCCTCGCAGATGGAGCAGTTGGGTCTCAAGCCGTTAGGCGGCGACGGGAAATCCTATCTGCAGCCGGTGCCGCTGTTGTCCTACCGCGCCGCCGATCAGGGCGCGCTGGTCCTCAAGGACAAGCAGGGCAAGGAACAGAAGCTGGTGTTCGGCGAGGATTATCTGGTGCGCGGCTCGCCGTTCGGCGCCGAGGTCAAGCAGTCGGCCCCGCTGGTGTTCGCCGGCTTCGGCGTGGTCGCCCCCGACCATGGGCGCGACGACTATGCCGGCCTCGATGTGAAGGGCAAGATCGTCGTCGTGCTGGGGGGAGCCCCCAAGACCTACCAGACCGAGGAACGCGCCTATTACGGCAATGGCCGCACCAAGGCCGCCGTTGCCCTGGCTCATGGTGCCGTCGCCATCGTCGGGCTGGACACCCTCACGGGGGAGAAGCTCTATCCCTTCGCCAACGCCGTCCGCCAATATCAGAGCTGGGGCGTGTCATGGCGTGACGCCCAGGGCAAGGCCTTCATCCCCTCGCCGATCCCGAGCCTCGGCTCGATCAGCGTGGCCGGCGCGTCGAAGCTGTTCGCCGGCGCGCCGCAATCGGCCGAAGCGGTGCTCGCCGCCGCCGAGACCGATGACGCCAAGATCAAGGGCTTCGATCTGCCCTACACGCTGGACGCCACCCTGCATTCCGAAATCAAGGAAGTGCAGAGCGAGAACGTGGTCGGCCTGCTGGAAGGCAGCGATCCCAAGCTGAAGAGCGAAGTGGTGGTGCTGTCGGCCCATCTCGACCATCTCGGCATCACGCCGCCGGTCAATGGCGATTCGATCAATAACGGCGCGCTCGACAACGCCGCCGGCGTCGCCACCACCCTGGAAGTGGCCAGGCTGTTCCGCGCCCATGGCAAAGCGCCCAAGCGTTCGCTGCTCTTCCTGATCGACACCGCCGAGGAGAAGGGTCTGGTCGGAGCGGAGTATTACGCGCACAACCCGACGGTGCCCGCCAAATCGATCGTCGCCGATGTCGATCTCGACATGCCGATCCTGACTTATGAATTTACCGATGTGGTGGCGTTCGGCGCCGATCGCTCCAGCATCGGCCCGTCGGTCAAGAAGGCAGCGGGGACCATGAATGTGAAGCTCTCGCCCGATCCGATGCCCGATGAGGGCATCTTCACCCGTTCGGACCATTACCGCTTCGTCGAGCAGGGCGTGCCGGCGGTATTCCTGATCACCGGCTTCGCCAATGGCGGCGAGGCGGCCTTCACCGACTTCATGGCGAAGCACTATCACAAGCCCAGCGATGACATGACGTTACCGATTCGCTTCGATGTCGGCGCCAAATTCGCCAAGCTCAATTACGAGATCACCCGCGAACTGGCCGAGACCCCGGTCAAGCCGTCCTGGAACAAGGGCGATTTCTTCGGCGAGAAATACGCCAAGTAGTCAGGGTAGAGCCCGGGCTGAGCGATCAGTCCGGGTTTCGCTTTATGTAAGTCAGAAAGATCTTGAGGGTCTGGTCGGACGAGAGGTTCTCGACGCCATGACGCACTCCGAGCGGGGCATGAATGAAATCCCCCTCCGCGATCTCGACGGATTGCCCGTCGATCTCCATGCGGCCCTGGCCGCTGATCACATAATAATATTCGTCGTAGAAGCCGGTAGAGGGATCGGCCGGGCCGTGCACATGCGCGCCTTCCCCGGCTCCCGGCGGGATGTCATAGACGACGAAATGAGCCGGAAGCGGCGCGCCGCCGAAGGGAAAATGGCGCATTCCGATCTGGCCTTTGCCGCCATAGAGGGTTTCATAGCGCCTCCCTTCGCGATCCGATTGCTTGCTGAAGCCAGGCATGATCGATTCTCCCCCGCCAATAATTGAACGATCGTCTTGCAAGCGCAAGGCGGTTGCGCCTCGTCACCGCCTGCCGCATTCTGGCGGCGACCGGGGGGTCACACGCGAGGACACGATGACGTTCGATAGCTTCCGCTGGAGCGCCGCGATCGGCGCCGCTCTTTCCCTGTTTTCCCTGACGGTTTCCGCCGCCGACTATCCTGTCCCCAAGGAAGGGGATTTCGTCGTCAGGAATTTCAAATTCCAGAGCGGCGAAACCCTGCCCGACCTGAAGCTGCATTACGCCACCGTCGGATCGCCCTCGGGCATCCCCGTCGTGATCTTGCACGGTACCGGCGGCTCAGGCGGCAAACTGCTGACGCCGCTGTTCGCCGGTGAATTGTTCGGGCCGGGCGCGCCGCTCGACGCGAGCAAATATTTCATCATCCTGCCCGACGCCATCGGCCATGGCGGCTCGGCCAAGCCGTCCGACGGGCTGCGCGCCAAATTCCCCCATTTCGACTATGCCGACCTGGTCGAGGCGCAGCAGCGCCTGCTCGAGGAAGGACTCGGGATTCATCATGTCCGGCTGGTGATGGGCTATTCGATGGGCGGCATGGAGACCTGGCTGTGGGGCGAGCGCCATCCCGGCTTCATGGACGCGCTGGTGCCGATGGCGTCCCAACCCAGCCCGATGGCAAGCCGCAATTGGATGCTGCGCCGGATGCTGATCGAGACGATCAAGAACGATCCCGGCTACATGAATGGCGACTATACCGAACAGCCGCGCGAGGCCCGCATCGCCTATGCCAACCACCTGATCGCCAGCGCCGGCGGCACCCTGGCCGATCAGGCGCAATTCCCGACCCGCGAGCTGGCGGACAAATATGTCGATACGCTTGTGAGCGTGCTGAATATGGACGCCAACGACCTGCTCTACGCCTATTCCGCCTCGTCGGACTACGATCCCTCGCCCGATCTCGGCCGCATCGCGGCGCCGACCCTGGCGATCAATTCCGCCGACGACGAGCGCAATCCGCCCGAGACCGGAATCATGGACAAATATCTGGCCCAGGTGAAAGGCGCCAAGATGCTGCTGGTCCCCGCCAGCACCGAAACGCGCGGCCATGGCACGCTGGTGATGGCGAAGTTCTATACCGCCCAGTTGGGCGAGTTCCTGAAAAGCCTGCCCCAAAAATAAGCTAGCGAAGGCGCTTCTTGCCCTCTTCCAGGAAAAGAAGCGCCTTTTCGATCCGGCCCGTCCGGAATTATCGATTTACAGAAAAAATTTGCACTCTTATCGTCGAGGCCATGGGCATTCTACTGAATTTCCGGCAGATCGCCGACCTGCGGATCGAGACGGTGCCCCGCCATCAGCGATTGCGGAAACGCAGCCGCATCCTGGCGGCGGTCTTCAACGGCCTGATTGCCGAGGTCATGGAAGCCGGACGCGAGATCGAGCAGGAACGGGACGAGTTCGTCTGATGCCGATCATCATCCGCCTCGATGTGATGCTGGCCAAGCGCAAGGTGCGCTCGAACGAGCTGGCCCAGGCCATCGGCATCACCCAGGCCAATCTATCGCTGCTGAAATCGGAGAAGGTCAAAGGCATCCGCTTCTCGACCCTGGAAGCGATCTGCAAATATCTCGATTGCCAGCCGGGCGATATCCTCGAATATCAGCCCGACGAGGAAGAGACCGGGCTTAAAAACACCGCCTAAGCGCGGCGCAACCCCAATCCCCCATAGGTCTGGCGAAGAGAGGTGCGGTGCAGCGGCAGATCGCGCACGGCGCGGTCGCCGAAGGCGCGGATGCGGGCGAACTGCCGCGAAGCCCCATCGCTGTCGGGATAGGCGCCACGCGCCGCCGACAGGTCGGTCTCGAAGCCCATTCCATAGAGAATGTACTGGTAATTGAAGAAGGCGAAGCTTTCGAGATCGAGGTCGAAATCGAAGCGGCCCGGCGGCCGAACCCGCCATTGAGCGAGTAACTCGCGCAGCGCTTCGGGGATGGTCTCCTCGCGCCGATTGTCGCGCCAGAAAGGCTCGTCGCGCCGGCTCAGGCAATAATGCAGCTTGAGAAAATTGACGATGTTGTCGTAGCGCTGCGCCATCAGCCGGTTGAAGCGCGCGGCCGGCGCATCCCAGCGCCCGTCATGGGGGAACAGCTCGGCCAGCATCCCGACCGCCACCTCGATCAGCACGATTCCGGTCGATTCGAGCGGTTCCAGGAAGCCGGCCGACAGGCCGATGGCGACGCAATTCTTGATCCAGGGCGTCTCGCGATAGCCGGACTCGAACGACAGGCTGCGCAGCGGCTGATCGCCGTCGTCCGGGCCGAGATAGGCGCGCAGGGTCTGTTCAGCCTGGGCCTCATCCATATGGTCCGAGGAATAGACGCAGCCGACGCCGCGTGCGCCCTCGAGGCCGATATCCCAGGTCCAACCAGCCTCGTGGGCCGCCGCGACGGTGCAGCTTTCGATCGGCGCGTCGGGCGACGCATAAGGCACATGGCAGGCCAGGGCTCGATCGACCGGCAGCACGGAGCGCAGCGATTTGAGCGGCGCCTTCAGGGCCCGGCCGATCAATTCAGCGTGAAAGCCGCTGCAATCGACGTAGAAATCCGCCTTGATCGCCTCCTGCTGGCGGGTCAGCAGATGATCGACGGCGCCGCTTGCGTCCAGCACGACCCCGGTCACGGTGCCCTCGACATGGCGGACGCCGAGTTCCTTGGCCCGCCGCGCCAAGGCCTGCGCAACCTTCGCCGCGTCGAAATGATAGGCGTAGTTGAGCGGGCCTTCGAACTCGCCCTCCAAAGGACGTTTAGGCGCCCGCATCGCCTCGATCACCCGCTTCTGGAAGGTCATCGCCTCGGCGAACGGCGCCCGGGTCTTCTCGTCCTGCAACAGCCAATAAGGCACCAGCCCGGCGCCCTCGGTTTGCAGCGGCGCCTCGAAGGGATGGTAGAATTGGTCGCTTCCGTCGGCCCAGCCGGTGAAGCGGATGCCCTGCTTGAAGGTGGCGGCGGTCTCGCGCATGAAGTCCGCTTCCTTCATGCCGAGAAATTTCAGCGTGGTGCGGATCGTCGGGAAGGTACCCTCGCCGACGCCGATGATGCCGATCTCGGGCGATTCAAGCAGCGTCACCGACAGCGGCCCGTCCTCGCTGATGCCCAGATACCGGGCCAGATAGGCGGCGGTCAGCCAGCCGGCGGTCCCGCCGCCGACCACCAAGATCGAGCGCTTCAACTCAGCGCCTCGTCCGGCAGCGCATCCAGCACTCCCGAACTGCGCGCCTTACGGCCGTAGACCAGCTCGAACAGGGGCGAGGCCATAACCGTCGTGACGATCGCCATCAGCACCAGCATCGAGAACAGGGTCGGGCCGATGATGCCCTTCTGCAGGCCGATATTGATGATGATCAACTCCATCAGCCCGCGCGAATTCATCAGGGCGCCGATGCCCAACGCCGTGCTGTTGTCCTCGCCGCACAAGCGGGCCGCCAGATAGCAGGCGACGCCCTTGGCGGCGATCGAGGCGACCAGCACGCCCAGCGCCAGCAGCAGCAGGGCTGGCGAATTGACCATGTCCATTCGGGTGTTGAGGCCCGAATAGGTGAAGAACATCGGCAGCAGCATCACCACCGCCACCGGTTCGACCTTCTTCTTCAACTCACTGACGAAAAGCCCGCGCGGCATCGCCGTACCCAGGATGAAGCCGCCGAAGATGGCGTGAATACCGACCGCATCCATCACGAAAGCCGACAGGCAGAACAGCCCCAGCGTGACGGCCAGCACGGTGTAGCTCATCTCGCCGCGCCGCTCGACGGCCGCGCCCAACGGCAGCAGCAGCTTGCGGCCGACGAAGATCACGAACAGAGCGAAGGCGATTCCGCCGCCGATCGCCAATATGGCGACGCCGGGACCGGCGCCGAACACCGCGAGCACGATGGCCAGCACGCACCAGGAAGCGGCGTCGTCGAAGGCGCCGGCGGTGAGGGACAGGGTGCCGAGCGCCGAATTGGACAGGCCGCGCTCATTGATGATGCGGGCCAGCATGGGGAAGGCGGTCAGCGCGATGCAGGCGCCGAGAAAAAGGGTGGCCTGCGACAAAGGCAGTCCCTCGGCGAACAGGCCCGGCACGCCGAGCAGCATCGGGGTGATCGCCACCGCCACCAGGAAGGGCGCGACGATGCCCGACAGGGAGACCGCGAAGGCGCTCTTGCCGTTGCTCCTGAAATGATCGCCGCGAAAGGTGGTGCCGACCAGAAACATATAAAGCCCGACGCCGAACTGGGCGCCGACATAGAGCATGTTCTTGGTCTCCTTGGGGAACAGGTCCGCCGAGAAATCAGGGAACAGCAGCCCCAGAAGCGACGGCCCCAGCACCACGCCGGCGATCATCTCGCCGACCACCTGGGGCTGGGCCAACAACTTCTGGCCGAGCCAGCCGACCACACGGCACGTGGCGATGATCACCGCCAATTGCAGGAAGAAATGGATCGAATAATCGCCGGGCGCCATCGTCCCGTTCGCGCCGTGACGCGACAGAACCGTGGTCAGTGTGTCGATGAAGCTGGTCCAGATATCGGATGAAAGCATGGACGTCTATTCCCCTTGTCGCGCCTTGAGACGCTTGTCTTCGGCTGCACGGTGCGCCCGCTTTTCCGCCCTTGTCAAAAGAGATTTTTGCAGTAACGTATCTACAATGACAGCGCTGGACTTGCAGCAACATGGCCACAATAAGTAGCCGCGATTTCAATCACGATGTGGGCAAGGCCAAGCGCGCCGCCCTGACCGAGCCGGTTTTCGTCACCGACCGCGGCAAACCGACCCATGTGTTGATGAGTTTCGAGACTTTTCTGCAGCTGACCGGCGGCGCCGAGACCATCGCCGACCTGCTCGCCCAGCCCGACGGGCCGGAGCTCGAGCCTTGATGTTCCTGCTCGACACCCCCGTGCTGCTGGAATTGCGCAAGGCCGGAACCGGCCGCATCGATGACGGCGTTCTCAGCTGGGCGACGGCGACGCCGCGCCAGAGACTGTTCGTCTCATCCCTTGCCCTGATGGAGCTGGAACGGGCGGTGCTGAAGCTGGAGCGCGGCGACAAGGCCGGCGGCGACAAGGCGCGCAGCTGGCTCGACGATCAGGTGACGACCGCCTTCGACGGCCGCGTCCTGACAATCGATAGCGCGGTGGCGCGCAAGAGCGCCAGCCTGCCGCTGCCCGAGCGCGAAGCCTTGATCGCCGCTACCGCCCTGGTGCATGGTCTGACCCTGGTCACGCCCAATCCGGGCGCTTTCCGGGCCGGACGCCTCAAGACCTTCAGTCCCTGGGGCTATCGGCCCGAGACGGAGGAGGAGGCCGAGGATTGGCGCGAGGCCGGCAAGGCCAGCGGGGCTTGGCTCAAAAATCTATTCCTGCGGTCCTGACGGAGAAATCCATGACATCCACCGTTCTGATCACGGGCTGCTCCAGCGGCATCGGCGCCGCCCTGGCGCAGGAGTTCAATCGCCGCGGCTTCGTCGTCTATGCCACGGCGCGCCGGCCCAGCGTCCTGGCGGGGCTGGTGCAACGGGGTATCCGCACCTTGGCGCTCGACGTCACCGATGCGGGGTCGATCACCAACGCCATCATCACCATCGGCCAGGAGCAGGGCGGTCTCGATCTGCTGATCAACAATGCCGGCTTCACCACCGTCGGCCCGACCATCGAGCTGGGCGAGGAGAGGCTGCGCGAGCAGCTGGAAACCAATGTGATCGGGCCGATGGCCGTGACGCGCCTGGCGTTGCCGCTGCTGGAGCGGCGGCGGGGCCGCGTCGCCAATATCGGCAGCATCACCGGCGTGGCGCCCCTGCCCTTCCGCGGCTTTTACAGTGCCAGCAAGGCAGCGCTGAACGCCCTGTCCGATGCGCTGCGCATGGAGCTCAAGCCGCTCGGGATCAAGGTGATCTCGGTCCAGCCGGGCGGCGTGCGGTCCAGCATTACCGACAAATCCGCTGGCATGGATCTGGCCGGATCGCGCTACGAACAGATTGCCGAATCCATCGAGCGCGACCGCCATGTCTCGCAAGTGAACGCGATGCCGGCCGAGGAATTCGCCCGCAAACTGGCCGACCAGCTGACGCGCCGGAAACCGCCGGCGGTGGTGCGGCTGGGCGCCAACAGTTTCCTGCTGCCGGCGCTGAAGCGTCTGCTGCCCGATTCCTGGCTGGACGCCTTCCTGTCACGGCGTTTCGGCCTCTCGGATTTCAAGCGCTAGCCCCGCCTTGGAAGAGAGTTCGCTTCACCGTATGTCCCGGCACGGCGCCCATTCCGGCCGCGTCGTCGGAATGATTTTTGCTCTTGGGCAAAAATCGTTTCGGCGAGGCGGAACCAGAGCGCGAGACCGGGGTCTCGCTCGCCGCCAGGCGATCATTTCCGGCGCTTAGGGTGGTGGAAGAGTTGCTCCGGACTCCTGGGATTAAAGCAGAAAAGCCAGCGCCTGTTCGCAGGGCCGCTCGATCTTGACCGCCAACAGATCGTCGGCCCGGGTGCGCCCCATATTGACGGCGGCCACCGGCTTGCCGGCGCGTACCGCCATCTGCACGAAGCGAAAACCGGAATAGACCATCAGCGACGACCCGACCACCAGCATGGCATCGGCCTGCTCGACATGCCGGGCCGCCTTTTCCACGACGTCCTTCGGCACGTTCTCGCCGAAGAACACCACGTCAGGCTTCAGCACGCCACCGCATTTGGCACAGGCCGGCACCCCGAAACCGGCAAAATCCAGACTCTCCAGATCGGCATCCCCGTCCGGCGCATCCATCGCCTCGAGATCGACCCAGGCCGGATTGAGCCGGGCCAGGATCTCCTGCAAGTCGGCGCGCGGCAGACGCAACTCGCAGCCCATGCAGCGCACCAGATCCAGCCGGCCATGCAGATCGATGACCTGGGCGCTGCCGGCGCTCTGATGCAGCCGGTCGACATTCTGGGTCAGCAACATCTCGCTGCGTTCCATCGCCTCCAGCCGCGCCAGAGCGCGGTGTGCATCGTTGGGCCGCGCCGCTCCGAACCGCCGCCAACCGACCAGGCTGCGTGCCCAATATCGCTGGCGGGTGAGCTCTTTGCCCATGAAGGCCTGATAGGTGACCGGCTGCGCCCGCTTCCAATTGCCATCGGTGTCGCGATAGTCGGGAATGCCGGAATTCGTGCTGACGCCGGCCCCGGTCAGGACGAAAAGCCGGCGGTGCCGATCAACGAAATCAGGCAGTTCGGTGTTGGTACTCATGGGAGAACAGTCTAACCGGATAAAAAAGGATAAGAAAATGAGCTCTCGACTTATTTCCTCGGTCACCGCCATCGGCCCCTGTTAAACACAAACTTCCCTTCAGGCTCTTGCATAATCCGGCGGGTAGTGGATTGATCATCCCCCCGCCGAAACCCTTTCAATAATAGAAGAGCCTGATGACTCTCCGGACCTTGTTCGGCCTGTTCGCCGTATCGGCGATGCTGGTCTGCTACGCCTTCGAAGCCCGCTCGCGCTGGTGGGTGCTGGGCTTCGCCCTCAGTTGCTGGCTGGGATCGGCCTATGGGTTCCTACAGGGCGCCTGGCCCTTCGGCCTGGTTGAAGGGGTGTGGGGAATCATCGCCTTGAAGCGTTGGCGGAGCCGCTCCTAGAACGACGGTGGTGGAGCCGCTAAAGCGGCTTTGGTGGAGCCGCTAAAGCGGCTTTTGATTTACCGTTAAACCCTGTAGAAGGACTCGAGACCCCGGACTTACCGGGGCGTTTCTCAGGGAGTGAGTTATGAAAACCAGCCGGCGCGCCTCGTTCTTCGCCGCGAGCCTGTTCGCCGTCTGGACCGGCCAGGCCGTAGCGGAAGACCGGCCTCTGCCCGACAAGGAGGTGCGCGGCCGTGCCGAGGCCCTGCTGGCCAAGATGACGCCCGAGGAAAAAGCCGGGCAGATCACCCAATATTTCGATTTCCTCAGCGCCAAGGGCGAGGCGGACCGGGTTCAGGCCGAGGTCGCGGCCGGCCGCGCCGGATCGCTGCTGTTCGTGTCCGATGCCGAGCAGATTAACCAACTGCAGCACGTCGCCGTCGACCAGACCCGCCTCAAGATCCCGTTGCTGTTCGGCTTCGACGTGATCCACGGTTTCAAGACGGCGATGCCGGTGCCGATCGCCATGGCGGCCAGCTGGGACCCGAAGGTCGCCGAAGCCGGCCAGACCGTCGCCGCCGCCGAAGCCCGCGCCATCGGCCTGCATTGGGCCTTCGCGCCGATGGTCGACATCGCTCGCGATCCGCGCTGGGGACGCATGATCGAGGGCGCCGGCGAGGATCCCTATCTCGGCGCCGCCTTCGCCGCGGCCCAGGTGCGCGGCTTCCAGGGCCCTTATATCGGGGCTCCCGGCCATATCATCGCCGGGCCGAAGCATTTTGCCGGCTACGGCGCCGCGCTGGGCGGGCGCGACTATGACGAATCCAACATCTCCGACGACCAGCTGTGGAACGTCTATCTGCCGCCCTTCAAGGCGGCCGTGGAAGCCGGCGCCGGCAATATCATGAGCGCCTATATGGGCCTCAATGGCGTGCCCGCCTCGGGCAATCGCTGGCTGCTGACCGACGTGCTGCGCAAGGCCTGGGGGTTCAAAGGCTTCGTCGTCACCGATGCCGGGGCCGCCGCCGATCTGAAAACCCACGGCTTCGCCGAGGATCTCTCCGATGCCGGCATCCGCGCCCTGTCGGCCGGCGTCGACATGGAAATGTCGCCGCCCTTCGCCCAGTCCGCCTTCAAGACCCTTCCCGGGTCGCTGAAAGCCGACAAGATCTCCGGCGCGCGGCTGGACGAGGCGGTGCGCCGCGTCCTCGAGGCCAAGATCCGCATGGGGCTGTTCGAGCATCCCTTCGTCGATGTCGAAGCGGCCCGGCAGGTGCTGAACGATCCTGCCCATCGCGAGGTCGCCCTGCATGCGGCGGAGCGCACCGCGGTATTGCTGCGCAATGACGGCAATCTGCTGCCGCTCGACACGAGCAAGTTGAAATCGGTCGCGCTGATCGGCCCGTTCGCCGATGCCGCGCGCGACACCGTCGGCCCCTGGATCTTCAAGCAGGACGATGCCGAAACGGTGACTATCCTGGCCGGTCTCAAGGCCAGGCTGGGAACGGGCGTCCGCATCGATTACTCGCCCGGCGTCAGCGTTCCCCCCCGCGTCAATCCGTCGATCTTCGAGAGCGCCCTGCATGACAAGGCGCCGCGGGTCGAGATCGACGACACGGCGGAAATCCAGAAGGCTGTCGCGCTGGCCAGGAATGCCGATGTCGCCATCCTGGCGCTCGGCGAGGCGCAGATCATGATCGGCGAGAATGCTTCGCGCTCGTCGCTCGACCTGCCGGGACGCCAGCAGGAGCTGCTCGATGCGGTGATAGCCACCGGCAAGCCCGTCATCGTGCTGTTGATGAGCGCCCGGCCGCTCGACCTCAAGGGCAGCCAGCCGCGCGCCCTGATGGACATCTGGTATCCCGGCACCCAGGGCGGCGCGGCGGTGGCTAATCTGCTGGTCGGCGACGTGGCGCCAGGCGGCAAACTGCCCTTCACCTGGCCCCGCGATATCGGCCAGATCCCCCTGCCCTACGCCCATCTTACGTCGCACCAGCCGGAAAAAGCCGACAAGCGATACTGGAACGAGTCCAACGCGCCGCTCTATCCGTTCGGCTACGGCCTAGGCTATTCGACCTTCCAATTCTCCAATCTGAAGATCGACGGCGACCGGGTCGCGCCGGGCAAGCCGCTCTCGGTGTCGGTCGAGGTGAAGAATGCCGGCGAAAGCATCGCCGACGATGTGGCGCAACTCTATATCCATCAGCGTTACGGCTCCTCGGCGCGGCCGGTGCGCGAACTCAAGGGCTTCGAACGCCTGACCCTGGCGCCGGGCGAGACGCGGACGGTCCATTTCACGCTGCGGCCGGAAGACCTGACCTACTGGAGCGCCTCGACACACGGCTGGGTCCAGGACAAGACGGTGTTCGACGTTTACGCCGGGGATGATTCGACGGCCTCGCTGGCCGGCACGTTCGAGGTGCGCTGAACCGATGCGCCGCCGCCGCACCAGCCGGGAGCGGATCACCATCCAGGACGTGGCCGAGCGTGCCGGCGTTTCGAAGATGACGGTCTCCAACGTCGTCAACCGCACCGGCAAGGTCGGCGGGGCGACGCGCGCCCGCGTCCTCGGGGTGATCGAGGATCTCGGCTACGTTCCCAGCCAGGCGGCGCGCCATCTGGTCGGGTCGGCGGCGGCGCGGATCGGGCTGATCTATCGCGACGTCGAAAGCATGTTCCTCAATGTGGCGGTGGCCGACATCTCGGTCGGCGCCGCCGAGAGAGGGCTGCAGCTTCTGGTGCGGCGGGCGGCGGATGCCTCGCCGGAGGAAACCGAGCGGGCGGCGATGTCGCTCAAGCGCTCGGGGGCGGACGGGCTGCTGCTGATCCCGCCCTATCCCGAATTACTGAGCGGATCCGCTTTGCTCCGCGAGCTCGACATGCCGACGGTCGCCATCGCCACCGCCACACCGCTTCCCGACATCGCCACGGTGCGGATCGACAATTTCGCCGCGGCCCGGGCGATGACGGCGCTGCTGATTTCGCGCGGCTATCGGCGCATCGGCTTCGTCGCCGGGGCCCCCCGCCACTCCGATAGTCTGGCGCGACTGGAAGGCTACAAGGCGGCGCTGGCCGCCCATGGCCTGCCCTTCGACCCGGTGCTGTGCGTCGAGGGACTGTTCACCTTCGCCTCGGGCATCGAGGCGGCGAACCGGCTGTTCGCCCTGAGGCCCAGGCCCGACGCGGTGATGGCAGCCAATGACGACATGGCCTGCGGCATCCTGTGGGTGGCGCACAGCCTAAATTTTCGGCTGCCGGAAGACCTGGCAGTGACCGGTTTCGACGACACGCTGGTGGCGACGCGCGTCTGGCCGACGCTGACCACCATCCGCCAGCCGCTTGCCGCCATGGCCGGCCATGCGCTCGACATGCTGGTGGACGCGCTGCGGCGTCCCGCGCCGAAGCCGGCGGACAAGGTACTGGATTTTTCGCTGATCGAGCGGGGATCGATCCGCGCTATCGGCTCAAAGGGGGAATGATGGACGTGACCGAAAGACAGGTCGAGACGCCCGATGCGACGGCGACCGGCAAGGGCCATTTCGAGGTGCTGGACGGGATGCGCGGCAGCGCCGCCATTCTGGTGGTGCTGTTCCACATCATGGGGATGCCCAACGATTGGCGCGACGACGGCCAACTGCTGCATCATGCGGCGATGGCGGTCGATTTCTTCTTCGCCCTGTCGGGCTTCGTCATCGCCTACGCCTATGACGACCGCTGGACGTCGATGTCTGTCAGGCAATTCATCACCGCCCGCCTGGTCCGCTTGCATCCGCTGGTGCTGCTGGGCGCCGTGCTGGGGCTGCTCGCCTTCCTGTTCGATCCCTTCGCCACCAATCAGGCAGAGGTTCCCCTCGGCACCGTCTTCCTCGATTTCGCGCTGGCCTGCCTGCTGCTGCCCTATGGCGCGCTACCCAACCGCTGGACCGACACCCACAGCCTGGATAGCCCGGCCTGGTCGCTGCTGCAGGAATATATCGGCAATCTGCTCTATGCCCTGATCCTGCGCCGGCTCGGCACCAAGGCGCTCGGTGTGGTCGTCGTGCTGGCCGGCATGCTCCTATTCGCGATGGCTTATAAGGGCAATTCGA
>Ga0302311_10000677_pt1 | contig 41335 bp, 31 predicted proteins | sample III_Palsa_N1_3_FD_200449 | JGI IMG/M metagenome (GOLD analysis project Ga0302311, IMG submission 200449) | Peat permafrost microbial communities from Stordalen Mire near Abisko, Sweden - III_Palsa_N1_3 | ecosystem: Environmental > Terrestrial > Soil > Palsa > Peat permafrost | place: Sweden... | reverse complement strand
GCGGCTCTCGATAAAGAAGCGTTGACGAGTTTCAAAGTCCGAGCACATACCTGAAGGGATAAGTAATGAATTCAAATCCGAAGTTGTCATATGCGATTGCCGCGATTTTGGGCGGATCTTCTGCGTTTAGCATGGTTCACGCCGCCACCGAGACGGATACCAGCGAGACCGAAGGCATCCAAGAAATCACCGTAACTGCACAGCGACGCACGGAGAACATGCAGGACGTGCCGATTTCGATTCAGGCCATGACCTCCGAAACCCTGAAGCAACTGAACGTCACCACCTTCGACGATTTCATCAAGTTCGTCCCCAACGTGACCACCGCGGGCGCGGGCCCCGGCCAGAACAGTATTTTCATGCGCGGTCTGTCCGTGGGCGTCACCGGCCAACAAGGCACCGGCACCACGGGTCCGATTCCGAACGTCGCCGTCTATCTCGATGACCAGTCGGGCGCGCTGCCCGGCCGCAACCTCGACGTGTACGCCGCCGACATGGAACGCATCGAAGTACTGGAAGGTCCGCAGGGTACCCTGTTCGGCTCCGGTGCCGAAGCCGGCGTGCTGCGCTACATCACCAACAAGCCCAAGCTCGACGTCACCGAAGGCGCGGTCAACGCCGGTTACAGCTACACGGCCGGCGGCGACCCGAACAGCAATGTCGACGCCATGTTGAACCTGCCGTTGATCCCGGACACCTTGGCCATCCGCGCGGTGATTTACGACGATCATCGCGGCGGCCACATTTACCCGCCAGGCGACGGACGAAGGCTTCGCGGGCGGCGTCCTCGTTCCCACGAACAGCATTTCCATCAACAACGCCAACACCGTGGGCAACGCGCAGAACACAGTGGACTACCAGGGCTTCCGTCTCTCGGCCTTGTACAAGATCAACGAAGACTGGAACGCCCTGCTCAGTCAGAGCTACCAGAACATGAATTCCCAGGGCGTGTTTTACGAGCAGCCCTTCGGACCCGAAGGTCTTACCTTCACGTCAGCAGCAACGGGTGCTGAACCTATAGGCGTGCGTGCCCTGCCCTCGCTGTCGGTAACCACGTTCAATCCCTCCTACGACAAGGATAAATTCGAAAACACGGCGTTGGTGGTCAACGGCAAGATCGGCGACTGGAAACTGGTCTACAGTGGAGGCTATCTGGTTCGTAACGTCAGCCAGCAACAGGATTACACCAACTACGCTCGCGGCGTATTCGGCACCTACTACCAGTGCACAGGCCTATCCAAGACATCCGCCGCCTCGGGCGTTTGCTACTCGCCGAGTTCCACTTGGCAGGAAACGGAAAAGAACACCCACCAGAGCCATGAGTTCCGCGTGAGTTCGCCCGACGACTTCCGGATTCGCGGCACTGCCGGCCTCTACTGGGAAGAGTTCAAGATTTACGACGACACCGACTGGACGTACAAGACAGTCCCGTCGTGCTCCGCGGAACTCGACGTCAACTGCTTCAATAACGTTCAGCCGTGGCCGGGTGGAACCGCGAACAACCCGAACGAGCGCGGCGACAACGTCGGCTTCTTCGACGACACCACCCGCACTATCATACAGCGGGCGGCGTTTGGTTCTTTCGACGTGGACATCATCCCAAAGACCCTTATTTTCACTGCGGGCACCCGTTACTACCACTTCGATGAAAGCGAACTCGGCGGCGACGTCGGCAGCTTCTATTGCAAAGTCTACACTCCGACGACCTACTACGGTCCCTGCACGTCCGCGACCAATGGTAACGGCAAGCCAGGCGGCACCGGCATCGCGGGCAGCGCTCCGTATGGAACGAACCTCAACGAAGCAAGCTACAACAACTCGACTTATCATGGCTTCCGCAGCCGCGCCAACCTGAGCTGGCATGTCGACGACGACATTCTGTTGTACTACACCTGGTCGCAGGGCTTCCGTCCGGGCGGGTTCAACCGCGGAGTGAAATACACTCAACCCGACGCCACCGGCGCCTACCAGTACTCGACGCCGACCAACTATAGCCCGGACACCCTCACCAACAACGAATTGGGCTTCAAGACCGAATTCTGGAACCATCGCGTGCAACTCAACGGCGCCGTGTACCGGGAAGATTGGAAGAACACCATTGTCGAATTCTTCGACCCGCAACAGGGCTTCGGCAACCTCACCTTCGTCACCAACGGCCCGAACTATCGCGTCGACGGCTTCGAGCTGCAGGCGATCACCAAGGTTATGGAAGGCTTGACGATCCAGGGCTCTGGCTCCTATAACCACAGCTACCAGGCGAACTCGCCCAATCTCATTAACAACAACCCGGCCAGCCCGAATTTCGGCAAGGCGATCACGTCGGTGGAAAACGTATACGGTCTGCAGGGCAGCCCGCTCGGTGAGTCGCCGCGCATGCAAGGGAATGCTCGGGTACGTTACGAGTTCCCGCTCAACGACTACCACGCTTTTGGCCAGGTGGGCGCGCAGTACTACGGACTCTCGCACTCCACCGTGGGTACCGTGGATAACTATGTCATGCCGGGATACACCACGTTCGACGCGGCGGCGGGCGTGTCCAAGGATGCGTGGAACGTGCAGTTCTTCGTGCAGAATGCCGGCAACAAGCTTGCCAGCACCTACACCAACTCGGCTCAGTTCATCATGACCGAGACGGTGTTGCGTCCGAGAATCGCCGGTGTGAAATTTGGCTATAAGTTTTAAAGGACAACAACAATAACGAGGCGGCGTCCGGCAACGGTCACTGCGATAAATCAAGGCGGGCAGAAATGTCCGCCTTTTTTGTGTGACCACCATCCATGGCGGTCACCCTTTGGGCCATCGCTGGCGCGATGTCAAAAATCGCTCCAGGCGATTTTTTCGAGGGGTTATGCAAGGCGGACTTCAGAAACCTGACGCACGTATCGAGACCGAGGTTCGCCGCATTCGCGAACTGCTCGAGCGTAGTCAGTTCGCGCCGGCACTTCAGCTGGCGCGCGCTCTTCTGCCGCAAGTGCCCAACCATCGCGATGTGCTCTACATGACGGCCATCGCGCTGCGCTACTTGGAGCATGCGCCCGAGGCGCTCAACGTACTTCAGCGACTCGAGGCCGTGCATCCCGACTACCCCCGCCTCTATCAGGAGCGCGGACACTGTTACATGGCCATGCGCTCGGCGACTGCCGCCGTCGAGGCCTTCGAGCGCGCCGTCAAATTGAGTCCTTCGCTCATAGCCAGCTGGCGAGCGTTGGAAACGCTGTATCAAAGCACGGGGAAAACGGCCGAAGCGCGCAACGCCGCGGCTCAACTCGCCAACCTGGCGAAATTACCGGCGGACATCGTGACGGCTTACAGCATGTACGCCGACAACGAACTGAGCGACGCGGAGCGTCTGCTCCGGCGCTACCTGCTGGAGCATGGCGCCCAAGCCGAGGGTATGCGCCTCCTCGCGCAAATCGGCCTAAAAATGGGCGCGCCCGAGGAAGCCGAAGTACTGCTCGCAAAAGTCGTGGCCTTTGCGCCCGAGTATGACGCCGCTCGCTACGACTACGCGACGGTGCTCCTCCAACGGCACAAGCATGCCCAGGCACGCGACCAACTCAATACGCTGCTCCAGAAGGGACCGGCCAATTCCGCCTATCGCGGCCTGCTCGCGGCCGTGTACGCGGGATTCGGCGACTACGCCAAGGCGCTGCCCTTGTATCTCGACCTCCTGAAGGAAACGCCCGGCGACGCGGAACTACAATTGGCCGTCGCTCACGCCTTGAAAACCATCGGACGTACCGACGAGGCCATCACCGCCTATCGCGCTGCCGCCGCCGCGAGGCCCCGCTTCGGAGAAGCCTATTGGAGCCTCGCGAATTTAAAAACCTACCGGTTCAGCGAGGCCGACATCGCCCGTATGCGCCTGGATGAGAACAGCCCCGACATCAAGGTCGAGGATCGGTACAACTTTTGCTTTGCCCTGGGGAAAGCCCATGAAGACCTAGGCGCCTATGCCGATTCTTTCGTCTACTACGAGCGCGGCAACGCCTTGAAGAAGGCCGAGGTCGGCTACAACCCCGCCATCCTGGAACGCGGCATGCGCACGCAAATGTCGCTGTGCAACCCGGAGTTCTTCGCGGCTCGAGCGGGTGACGGGTGCCAGGACCCATCCCCCTACGGGGTACCCTACGGGGTACCCATTTTCATAGTCGGACTGCCGCGGTCGGGTTCGACGTTACTGGAACAAATACTAGCCTCGCACTCCCAGGTCGAAGGCACCATGGAACTGGCCCATGTGCCGCGCCTGGTGCAGGATCTGCAGGGACCCGCCGCCGGCGCAGCGTCGCGTTACCCCGGCATCCTCGCCGACCTTACGCCCGCGGATTTCCAGCGCCTAGGCGAGGAGTACATGACGGCCACCCGCCGCTATCGCACGGGCAAGGCCTTTTTCATCGATAAGATGCCGAACAATTTCCGGCACATCGCGCTCATTCACTTGATGCTGCCCAACGCCAAAATCATCGATGCCCGGCGCGAACCCCTCGCCTGCTGCTTCAGTAACTACAAGCAACTGTTCGCGGCCGGTCAGCCCTTTACGTACAGCATCGAGGACATCACCCGCTACTACCGCCTATATCTCGAAGTCATGGCCCATTGGGATCGCGCGCTGCCCGGGAAAATCCTGCACGTGCAACATGAACACGTGGTCGAGGACCTGGAGGCCAACGTGCGCCGCCTCCTTGATTTCTGTGGGCTCGATTTCGAACCTGGCTGCCTCGACTTCCATCGGACCCGCCGGGACATTCATTCCGCGAGCTCGGAGCAGGTGCGCCAACCCCTCAACGCCCGAGGTTTGGATCAGTGGCGTCATTTCGACCCCTGGCTGGGCCCGCTGAAGGCGGCCTTGGCCCAATGACAGCGCCCCTCGTCTCAGTGCACCGTCATGGGCCGCGTCATGCCCAATTCCGGCGTGTGTCATTGAACGGTCAAACAACGACCGTGAATCGACTAAGACCTCGCTTTTTACGCCCGAGTTTTCAGGCATTGCAAGTTCGACAATCTTTCAGGCAAGCTACGGCTGAAGGCACGTTTCGAATGCATTGATTGGCCATTCAATAGGGACCACCACCGGATAGTTTCTTGCCAATCAGCTAGGCCGCGCACGCGGCTAGGTCGCCCAGGCGGCCTCGATCGAACGACTTTGAGTACAAAAAACTAGTTACCGAGGGATGCTCAATGAATTCAAATCCGAAACTCACCTATGCCATTGCCGCCATATTGAGCGGCAATATCGCAGGCGCTAGCTACGCCGCCACCGCCGATGCGGATACGGAATCGGACTCGATTCAAGAAATCACCGTGACGGCACAGCGCCGTACGGAAAACATGCAGGACGTCCCCATTCAGATTCAAGCGCTCACCGGTGAGACGCTGACCCAATTGAACGTCACCACCTTCGATGACTTCGTGAAGTACCTGCCGAACGTCACCTCCGCCAGCAACGGCCCGGGCCAGGGCGTTATCTTCATGCGAGGCTTGGCGACATCCACCCTCGCGACGCAGGGCTCCAGCGGCATCGGCAGCTTCCCGAACGTCGCGGTGTACTTGGACGATCAATCCGGACAATTGCCCGGCCGCAACTTGGACGTGTATGCCGCCGACATGGAGCGCATCGAAGTCCTCGAAGGCCCGCAGGGCACGCTCTTCGGCGCGGGCGCTCAAGCCGGCGTGCTGCGCTACATTACCAACAAGCCGAAGCTCGACGTCACCGAAGGCAACGTCGACGCCGGCTACGCCTACACCAGCGGCGGCAATCCCAGCAGCAATGTCGATGCCATGATCAACCTCCCGTTGATCCCCGACACCTTGGCGGTGCGCGGCGTCATTTACAGCGACACGCGCGGCGGCTACATCAACAACGTGCCCGGCACCTTCAGTCGCTCGGCCAGCGACATCGGTATTCACTATGCGGGATACGCCACGGGCTGTTCCGCGGGCGCCCCCACGGCGGGCTCATGCCCCACCGGCTCTACCGCCACTACCTACGGCGTCCCCCCGGGTAGCCCTTCGGTGAGCAATACCAACCTCGTCGCGAATGCCATCAACCCCGTCACGTACCAAGGCATCCGCGTGGGCGCACTGCTCAAGTTCAACGAGGACTGGAATGCTTTACTGGTGCAGTCCTATCAGGACATGAATTCCCAGGGCGTGTTCTACGTGACGCCCACGAGCTCATCTGGACAAGTCCTGCCCGATCTCGGGGTGCAGTTGTACAACCCCTCCTACAACAAGGATCGCTTCGAAAATACGGCGCTCACCGTGAACGGCAAGGTAGGCGACCTCAAATTGGTCTACTCCGGCAGCTACATGGTGCGCAACATCGAGCAACAGGGCGACTACACGAACTACGCTCGCGGCGTCTACGCCGATTACTATCAATGCACCTCGCCCGCGCAGGGCGCCGTCACGGTGGGCAAGTGCTACTCGCCCAGTGCCACCTGGCAGGAGTCGGATACCGCCATTCACAACAGTCAAGAATTTCGCTTGAGTACGCCGGATGACTGGCGCCTGCGCGGCATCGTCGGTCTGTTCTGGGAGAAGTACACGATTCATGAACAAATCGACTGGATGTACAAGACACTGCCGGCCTGCACCACCACGGTCACCACGGGTTGCTTGACCGACATCGGCCCCGCGCCCGGCGCCTACGTCGGCGACCCCAATGTGCGCGGCGACAGCACGTCATTCTTCGACGACATTACCCGCGGCTACACGCAGAAGGCCATTTTCGGCTCGACGGATTTCGAAATCATTCCGAAAACCCTGACCCTGACGCTGGGCACACGTTACTACCAGATCGATACCACCGCCGTGGGTAGCTCGGTCAGCAGTTTCGGCTGCTTCGAAGACGGCACGGCACCCTGCACCGCCAATGCGGCCTACAGCAACGACCTCAGCGCCGAGAACCTCAATATCACGTACAAGGGTTTCAAGAGCCGCGCCAACCTCAGTTGGAAGCCCATGGAAGACGTGCTGCTGTACTACACCTGGTCGCAGGGCTTTAGACCCGGCGGCTTCAATCGTGGCACTCACCTCATCGATCACACCGGTGCTGCCGCTGTGAACGGCGAGTCGTATACCTATCAAACGCCGCAGTCCTACGCACCGGATACTTTGATAAACAACGAAATCGGCTGGAAGACCCAATGGTTCGACCATCGATTGCAATTCAACGGCGCGGTGTATCAAGAGGATTGGAAGGACGTCCAAGTGCAGATTTTCCAATCCTGCTGCTACGGCAACTTGAGCTTCGTGACCAACGGCCCCGATTATCGGGTGCGCGGGCTCGAGACCGAACTCGTCGGGCGAGTCACGCATGGCCTCACGGTCATCGGCTCGGCTTCATGGAATAGCAGCAGCCTCACCAACGCGCCGCTGCTGCTGCAGCCCAACGGCCAAGCCATTGCCATTCCCGTGTCCGGCGGTATCGGCGGCAGCGCCTTCGGTCAGACCGGCAGCTCGCTGGCCGAATCCCCGCCCTTCCAGGCCAGCCTGCGCGCCCGCTATGAAATGCAGTTCGCCGACTACACTGGGTTCGGGCAAATCGGTGGCACGCATCAGGCGCATTCCCTGTCGGCCACCGGCAATATCACCACGTACGACCAGCCGGCCTTCTCGACGTATGATGCGTCACTGGGTGTCTCGAAGGACGCGTGGACGGCACAGTTCTACGGCCAGAACTTGACGAACACTCGAGCGGATCTCTTCGAGAACGGCAATCAATTCGTCACCGCGGAAACCATCAATCGACCGCGGACGGCGGGGGTCAAATTCACGTACAAATTCTAAAATCCGCAAGGTCGGCAAAGAGGCTGAGCAGTTGGGCGCTCGGCCTCGCCTTGCTCAACGCCGGATTGATCGGCACCGGGGCGGCGGATACACCGCCGCCCCGTGACATTCGTCCATCGGCACCTGCGCCGTATCGCGCGATCACGCCCACCCTCGCGGATCAAACCGTGGTGTTGAGCGGCCGGCACCTCACCGTCGATGAGGTGGTGCGAGTCGCACGCTTCGGCGCCAAGGTGGCGCTCACCCCCGAAGCGCGTCAACGCTCGGCCGATGCCCATGGCCTGCTGCTGGAGGCGGCCGCCGAAGGCATGCCCGTATACTGGTTCAATCGCGGCGTGGGATCCTCTCGCGAAAGCGCCATTTTCACCGGCGATCCGACCTCGCCCGACAACAAAGCCCTGCTCGAGGCCCGGCAACTGGCCGTGTTCAAACGCGGAGCTTTAGCTGGGTTGGGACCCGAAGTCGACGAGGAGGAAGTCGTGCGCGCCATGATGGTGGTGCGCGCCAACACCATGTCCTTCGAGGCCGCGAGCCCCCAGCTCACGCAACGTCTTCTCGACTTGCTGAATGACCGCATCACGCCCGTGGTTCAATCGCGCGGCACCGTGGGGGAAGGCGACTTGGGTCCCTTTGCCAACATCGGCGCCGTCATGGTCGGGGTCGGCACGGCGTACTATCGAGGCGAACGCGTATCGGCTGCGGAAGCGCTGAAACGGGCGGGTCTCGCGCCGCTGGCGCCGTTCGGCGCGGACGACAGCGAATTGGAAAGCACGGACTCCTATGCCGCGGCCTTGGCGGCGCTGCTGGTACACGATGCCCGCGAGGCCTTGTCCTGGGCCGACCTCACCTATGCCGTCGATCTCGACGGCATGAACAGCAGCGTGACGCCGTTGGCGCAGCCGGTTCAGGCCAACCGTCCGTTCAAATGGCTCAACTGGGATGCCGTGCGCATTCTCGACATGCTGCGCGGAAGTTATTTGTTCGAGCTGGATGCGCAGCGCATTATTCAAGACCCTGAAAGCCTGCGCGCCTCCTCCATTCGTCAGGGGTCCGCCTGGGCCGCGTGGGCGCAGCTGCGCGATACGCTGGTCATTCAAATGAATTCCTCGGATCACAATCCGACGATTCGCGTCGGCGCCTCGCCCAGCGACTCCTGGGAATTGAGTACCCCGCAGCTCGCGCAATTCTATGTGAAGGGCGGCAAACTCAGCCACGGCCAGCACGGCTATATCTTGTCGGATGCGAACTGGGATCCGTACCCTCTCGCGAATGACATCGAGGCATTCAGCATTGCCTTCGCCAACATGGACGTGGCCGTGTCGCAGCGCATGCTGCGCTTCACCAACACCTTCTTCACGGTCATCTCGCCACCCACCGCCACCCCCGGTGAACCCGGCCGCTTCGGCGTCACACAGGGCAGCGAGATTGGTTCCGCGGCACTTATGCAAGAAATCCAAGGGCTCATTAATCCCGTGCCCCCGCAAGGCAGCGCCCTCATCAAGAATGTCGAGGACCTGCAGACTCAAACGCGCCTCAAGGTCACGCGCGCGCGCACCATTGTCGCCGACACTCTTGATCTCCTCGCCGAGGACTTGCTCACGGGCACTTACTGGCTGGACCTGCGCAAGCAACAAGATCCCGCGCGCAACTTCGGCCCCGCGCCCACCGCGCTCTGGAATGCCTTCCGCCAGACGCTGCCCTTCCCGGACGGCGCCGCCGCGCGCGACCGGCCCATTCACGACATCGCGGCCTCCTTCATGCGCGAACACCCCGCGGCAAGCTTCATTGCCAACGATGATCGCGAACCCGATGCAATGATTCGGCGGCACATCGAGCAATGAACTCCGCCGGCCCTCGATTCATTGCCAACGCCCGCATGTACTCGGTGAGCCCCGAGGTCGCCGCGCTATGGCGCCAGCTCCTGTCAGCCATCATCGCCCGCGCCGGCGTCTCGGCCGTGGTCATCGACTACCCCGCGCCCGCGCCGCTCGCCGATCTATGGAGTCGCCCCGATAAGGCAGCGGTATTCATGTGCGGCCTGCCCTTTTCGCGCGCCGAGCCGCAGCCCGTGCTCATGTCCGCACCCGTTCCGTCGGCCCCCGAGTTTCAAGGTCAGCCGCAGTACTGGAGCGACTTCGTGGTGCGCGAAGACAGCGCCTTTCGCACCCTGGAAGACACCTTCGGCGCGCGCCTCGCCTTCACGGTGCCCGACTCGCAGTCCGGTTGCCTCGCGGCCTTGAGCCATTTCATGTCGCTGCCCCCGCGCGCGACGCCTCTATACCGCGAGGTCATCGCGCCCACCATCACGCCACTGGCCAATGTGACCGCGGTGGTGGAGGACCGAGCCGACGTCGCGCCCATCGACGCGTACGCGCTGCGGCTGCTGCGTGCCTACCGGCCCGACCTCGCGTCGAAGATACGCGTGCTAGCCAAGACCGCCCCGACCCCCATTCCACCCCTCATCGCATCCCAGGCAATGCCGGCGCTCCAAGCGGCCTTCCTTGAAGCCCACCAGATAGACTCCATCAAGCCTCTCATGGACCAATTGCTCCTACAGCGCTTCGCCCGGCCAGATGCCGGCGCCTACGGGGTATTGAAGGAGCGCTTTGCCGCCGCCATGGTGTATTGGCGGCGCCACCCGATTGCGGCGTCCGTGCACCCCGCGTTTCAACTATAGCGGGCCAGGATACCTTCTAGATACAATACGCAAGAGCCCGCCATGTCCTGGATTACTCACAAGTTTCGCCAATACGACGGCCCCACCTGGATCGTGGCGGCGGTACTGTATTCCTCGTGGGTGGCGCTGATCTGGTATAACGCCGTCCTGCCCTGGTGGGTCATCATGCCGGTGGGGGCGTATCTCTTGGCCTGGCATTTTTCGCTGCAGCACGAGGCCATTCACGCCTTTCGCGGCGTGCCTGCTTGGGCAAGATTCGCGGCCGTGTTTCCGCCCTTGGGACTGTGGTTCCCCTTTCCCCTCTACCGCAAAAGCCACACCACGCACCACCGCGATATTCACCTGACCATTCCAGGCGTGGACACCGAGTCCTACTACGTCCGTCGCGCCGACTGGGAGCGCATGAGTAAGGCACGTCGCGCGCTTCTGACCTTCAATCAGACCATGGCGGGACGGCTGCTCATTGGCCCGCCGCTCAGGCTGTGTCTATTGGTCCTTCGGGAAACCCGGCGCGTGCGCGAGGGCGACGCCAGTCACCTCCCGCATTGGGGTATTCATGCCGTGGCCGTGGGTCTGCTCTTTGGGTTCATCTCGGGTGTCTGCCACATGCCCTGGTGGCAGTACTGCCTGCTGGTGGCCTATCCTGGCTTGAGCCTGGGGCTGCTGCGCGCCTTCACCGAACATCGTGCCGCGGAGGATTCTCAGGAGCGCACCGCGTCGGTGGAATCCAATACGCTGTTCGGCCTCCTCTACCTGTACAACAACCTCCATGTCGTGCATCACTTGAAGCCCACCATGGCATGGTACGACATTCCTGCCTACTACCGCGCCAACAAAGAAGAACTCATGCGCATGAACGGCGAGTTCACGTACAAGGGTTATGCACAACTGGCCCGGCACTACCTATTCGTGCCGGTATTCAGTCCCATCCATCCCTTTCTGTAGCGCTTCGATGCTCAGGCTGTAGCGCCTAGATCCTCAGGGTTTGAGCACCACGCGAAAGCGCGCCTTGCCGCTCATCATGTGCTCGTAGGCCTCCGAGGCTTTCGCCAACGGATAGGTCTCGATCATGGGTCGCACGCTCGTCTGCACGCTGAACTTCAGCGTGTCCTCGGAATCCGCAGACGTGCCCGAGGGCCAACCCGCGATGGAACGTCGCTTGCCGATGAGCATCACCGACGGCACTTCGATGGGTTCGCCGCTGGCACCGACCACCAGGAGCTTGCCGTCGACCCCCAGTCCATTGATCACCGAGGTCATGCTCTTGGCGTCCGTCACCGTCGCGAGAATCACCTTCGCGCCGCCGAGCTTGGTCAACTCCTCGGCCGGGTTCTGGGTGGTGCTGTCGATATAAATCTCAGCGCCCAGCTTCTTCGCCAGCGGCCCCTTGTCGGCGCCGCGCGCGATGGCCACCGTCTTGTAGCCCATTTTGCTCGCGAATTGCACACCGAGATGACCCAAGCCGCCGATGCCCAGAACGGCCACGAGATCGCCGGGGCCCGCGCCGCTGTGACGCAACGCATTAAAGGTGGTGATACCCGCACAGAGCAACGGCGCCGCGTCTTCCGACGATAGGTCATCGGGCACGGAGGCCAGCGCTTCGAACGGCGCAATCATGTACTCGGCGTAGCCGCCGTCGTACGAAATGCCGGGTACCTTCCCTTCCTTGCAGGTGATGAAATCGCCGGCGCGGCAGGACGAGCAATGCCCGCAGTGCCCACCGTGCCAGCCCACGCCGACGCGCATGCCCTTCTTCCATTCTGGAACGTCCGAGCCGACGGCATCGACAGTGCCCACCACTTCGTGCCCTGGGATGCGCGGATAGTCTATCCCCGGCCAGCCGCCGGTGACGGTGAACATGTCGCTGTGGCAGACGCCGCAGGCCTCGACTTTGACGCGCACCTGCCGCGCCTTGGGCTCGGGGATATCGCGCTCGACCAGCTCGAGTCCGCCATTGGGCTTGGGCACTTGAACGGCTTTCATTCGAGCCATGGAAAACTCCTGCGTGAAGTGGAATAAGCGTGCACAATAATCCCATTACTTACCAAAAGGAAGTACGCACAATGGTGTGTCATACTAACCTAAGAGTAACCATGGAGAGTTCCGCATGGCCCCCAAGAAACGCGCTGCGCGCAAAGCAGCGGCCCGCAAAGTCGTCTTCACCAGTGTCGACGGCATGCGCTCCACACCCGAGATCGACGACATCGTGCTCCACGTCATTGGCCGCGTCGCCGACAAATGGACCATGTGCGTTCTCGAAGTTCTCGAGCAAAACGGCACTCTGCGCTTTACTCGTATAGCGCAACTCGTGGGCGGTGTCAGTCAGCGAATGCTGACGAAAACACTACGCACCATGGAAGGTGACGGCTTCGTGACCCGACGGGTCTATGCCGAGGTACCGCCGAAGGTGGAGTACACGCTCACGGACCTCGGCACCAGTCTGTGCGGCGCCTTCTGCGGGGTATGGACGTGGGCGGAAAAGAACTCGGCTAAGTTCGGAGATTTGCGCCGCGCGTTGCCGCGGAAACGCCCATTGACCGCTGGATGAACACTTGGGATCGCCGCGCCCGAAAGCTTAGTGTCGTGGCGCCCCCGGAAGCGCCTAAAAATCCGTTAGCGTCTCCGCCATCCAACCGGCCAGATGTTCGCTGTACAACCTGTCAACGAGGACCAGTGTGCTTCCAGCCTCCACGCTCAAGGTCATCACCGTCAGTTCCGCAACGCGGCTCATGCGAGCCTCGCCCAGCGCCGGCAGCGCCGCCGAACCCAGTCGCGCCAAGAAATCGGGCGCGCTATCACCCGCGATTTCCCACACCCGGTAGGCACCGGTTTGATTCACCACGCAGCCGTCGCTGCGCCCCGCGGCGAAGTTTTCGAGGGCCGCCAACACCCAAGCCTGATTGCACAGCAACAAGGTTTCATTGGGGCTGCGGCTGGCCAGCAGTATTTGGGAATCCGGCATGGCGCCGCCTGAGTTGCCGGCATACCGCAGCGCCTGCAGCGGTCCCGGCATCGCCCCACCCACTCTGTCGGCAAGCCCACTCATGAACTCACCCGAGGGATCGAAAAAGCGAATGACTGCGATCCACAAGGGCGACACCGACTCGATCGACAGCCCCGCGATAGCCACGCCCACGTCCAAGTCGCTTGCGTTACTCATTTGAGTCTCTCGCCCGCCGCATCGACAAACGGCGCCTTCACGACCACTGCCTCGAGAACCGTACCGAGATGATGCACTCGAATGCGCTCGCCCATTCTCTGCGACCCGCGGCTCAGCATGCCGAGCGCCACGGGCGCGCCCAACGAGGGACTCATGTAACTGGATGTGACATACCCTTCAGAGCGCGTCGGCGGCAATCCTGGCGCAATTTGCGCGCCCACGGGTAGACGCGTCCGTCCATCGGCGGGGCTCAGGGCCACTAACTGCAGCCGATCCGTATCGCTCGCGGCAGGTCGCAGCAGCGAGCGTCGGCCGACGAAATTCGCCTGTTTGCGATCCAGTGCTTTGGCTAAGCCGATATCCGCCGGCAGCGTCGTGCCATCCGTGTCGGTACCGATATGAATGAATCCCTTCTCGGTGCGCAGAATTTCTAGTGCCTCGATGCCATAGGGAACGGCGTCAAAGGCGCCGGCATGCGACCATAGCCGCTCGAGCAAGGGTGCGACATCATCGCTGGGTAAGTTGATCTCGTAGCCTAACTCGCCGCTGAAACTCGCGCGCAATACCCGCAGCGGCACACCGTCGAGGCTGCCCGTCTTCAGGGTCATATGCTTCATGGACTGCGGCGCGAACTCAGGCGCGAAGCCGGCCGCAGCCAGAAGGTCCCACGCCTTCGGGCCCGCCACCGTCACATTGCCCCAACGCGAGGTAGTGGGCGTCACCAACACCTTCAACGAGGTGTATTCGCATTGCAGCCACTCCTCGAAGGCCGCGGTGGTACGTTCCACGCCCGCACTGGTGGTATTCACCCAATACTGACACTCGCCCAGACGCGCCACGATGCCGTCGTCCACGACGGTACCGTTCTCATTGAGAAGTATGCCGTAGCGAGCTTGACCAATGGCCAATGTAGATAGGGTGCCCAAGTACATGAGGTCCAGAAAGGCAGCGGCGTCGGGCCCGAAAATTTCGAGTTTTCCCAAGGGCGAGCCGTCGAGAATACCCACGCTGCTACGCACCGCCCGAGCCTCGCGCTGCGCAGCGGCCTCGAGATCCTCGCCGGCTCGAGGATAGGCGGCAGGCCGGTACCAATTACCGAATTGTTCGAACAGCGCACCCTGCGCGAGGTGCCAGGACTCCGCCGGCAAATGTTTCAACGGCCGATACAGCGCGCCCACACGCCGCCCGGCAAACAGCCCCATGGTAATGGGCGCGAAGGGCGGCCTGAACTTGGTGGTGCCCACATCGGCCGGTTCTCGGCCGGTGAATTCGCCCATGAGCACCAGCGCATTGATGTTGCTGGTCTTGCCCTGATCGGTGCCCATGCCGGTGGTGGTGTAGCGCTTCAAGTGCTCGACCGAGCGATAGTTTTCCTGCGCCGCCAAGCCCACATCGGCCGCCGCCACGTCGTTTTGAATGTCGACGAACTGCTTGCCCCCCACGCCGGGGAGAGTAGTCACGGCCAACGCACGCCCCACTCCACCCGGCACCGCGGCGGCCGGCACCAATCCCCGAGCCAGGGCACGTCCCACCTCGGCCGCATGATTCAGCGCCGAGTCTCGATTGAACACGCCCGCGCAGGCTCCCACACTCACCATGCCGGCGGGATTGCCCTCCGGCACGAACATGGCCGATTCCTCCAGCCACTGTAATTTTCCGCCGGCCTGCGAGTGCAAGTGCACGGCCGGTGCGAAACCGCCGGCGCTCAAGATGGAATCGCACTCGAAGGTTTCGCGGCGGCAGGCGCTGGACTCTGTAGAGACGACGGCGCAGCCGCGTACCGCGGACGTGCCGCGCACTTTGGAAATAGCCACGCCCGTCATGACTCGAACATCCTTAGGCGGAGTCGCGGCAATGTCGCCCGGCGACCGTCGATCCAGCAAGGCCACCACGTTGACGCCGGCACTACGCAACGAAGCCGCAACGGCGTAGGCTGAGTCACTATTGGCCGCGATCACCACTCGCTGCCCGCAGGCCACGCCAAAGGCATGGGCGTACTTCTCAGCCGCGCCCGCGAGCATGACGCCCGGGCGATCGTTGTTGGGAAATAGCATGGGCCGCTCGAAAGCGCCCGCGGCACTCACAATGTGGCGCGCCCGAATTTTCCACAGACGCTCGCGCAGCACGCCGCCGGCCCCCGACGCCGGTGAGCCCACCGGTGCCAGCGATTCACGGGCGCACAGCAGGTTATGGTCGTACACCCCAAATGCCATGGTCCGCGTGAGCACTCGCACACCAGCGCGCTCGGCATCGGCAATGAGTTGAGCCACCTGTGCATCGCCGCGCCACCCTAAGGCACCCCCCAAGAGCGGGCCCGCGGCCAGCAACACCGTACTAGACCCACCCTGCGCGGCCGCCATCGCGGCACTCAGGCCCGCGATGCCGCTGCCCGCCACGACGACATCCACGGACACAGACACTTCCTCGTAGCGATCCGGGTCCGCCTGCGCCGACACGCGCCCAAACCCCGCCATGCGGCGAATCGTGGGCTCGAACATATGCCAAGTCGGCCACTTGAAGGTCTTGTAGTAAAAGCCGGCCGGCAACAATCCGGAAAAGTAGCCGTTGAGGGATCCTAAGTCGAAATCCACGCTGGGCCAACAATTGACACTGGCCGCCTTCAATCCGTCCTGTACCTCCACCAAGGTGGCGCGTTGGTTGGGTGTGCGGCGGGGCCCGTCGCCCACATCCACCAGAGCGCTGGGCTCTTCCACACCGCAAGAAAAAATACCGCGCGGACGATGCAGCTTGAAACTGCGCCCCACAATCCCCACGCCGTTCGCCAACAGCGCTGACGCCAATGTATCGCCGGCGAAGCCCATCAGGCGCCGGCCATTGAACTCGAAGGACACGCTGCGCGAACGATCCAGGCGGGAGCCCACGGGCGCTGGGAGGCGGGAGGCCGTCATGAGCGCAAGGTGTCCGGCGGCGCATCCGTCATGGCATACACGGCCTTGATTTCATGGGTCACGGTATCGCGCGCCAGATTGAACCACAGCCCGCAGCCCTGGGAGTGACGCCAGCGCTCCAAATGCAAACCCTTGGGATTGTCGCGAAAGAAGAGGTACTGACCCCATACCTCGTCGCTGTCCTTAAGCGCGGGGCGCACCATATGCGATGTGCCGCCGCAGACGAATTCGTTTTCGTCGCGCGGACCGCAGCGGATGCAAGGAATTCTCAACATGGAATTCTCAACATGAAATCTCTCGCGTCTAGTGCGCAATACCCGAGGCAGCGGCTTCGTCGATGAGCCTACCGTTAATGAAACGCTGCAATTGAAAGGGCTCCGCCAAGTCGTGGTTCCTGCCGGTGGCGAGCACATGAGCCAACGTCCAACCGCCCACGGGAATGGCCTTGAAGCCGCCCGTGCCCCAGCCACAGTTGATGTACAACCCGGGAATCGGCGTCGCGCCGATAATCGGACTGGAATCATGCACCACGTCGACAATACCCGCCCACTGCCGCATGAGAGGCAAGCGACTGAACGACGGAAACATGGCCAGCGTCGACGCAATGATATTTTGTTTGACCGCAAAGCTGCCGCGCTGTGCGTACGACGGGAACAGATCCAGCATGGCGCCCAGGACCATTTCGCCCTTGTCCGATTGGCTGATATAGGCGCCGGTGCCCGGCGATAGCACCACGGTGTCGAGCGCCGGCTTCACCGGTTCGCTCACCATGGCCTGCAGCGCATAGCTGGTCACGGGCAAGCGAAAGCCCGCGAGCTTCGCCAGCACCGAACTATGTCCCGCGGCGGCAATACCCACACGCTCGGCTCGGATGCGCCCGCGGTTGGTGTCCACGCCGACCACCCGCCCATGCTCTTGAACGAATCCCTGCACTTCGCAATTCTGGATGATATGCACACCCAACGCCGAGGCCGCGCGTGCATAGCCCCACGCGACGGCATCATGGCGTGCGGTGCCCGCGCGTCGCTGCGCAAAGCCACCCAGCACCGGCATGCGCGCCTGCGGCGATAAATCCAGACAAGGCGCCATTTCCCCCACTTCCTCGCGAGACAGAATCTCGGCCTGAATGCCGTTCATGCGCATGGCATTGGCCCAGCGCGACATGGAATCCAAATCGTGGCGGCTATGCGCCAGCATGACCAGGCCACGCTGACTCAACATGATGTTGAAGTTGAGGTCCTTGGACAGACCTTCGTACAGCTTCAGCGAGAAGTCGTAGAGACGTGCGCTTTCCGGAAACAGGTAATTGGAACGCACAATGGTGGTGTTGCGTCCCGTGTTGCCGCCGCCGATCCAGCCGCGCTCCAAGAGCGCGACGTTGGTGAGGCCGTGGTTCTTGGCAAGATAATACGCGGTAGCGAGTCCATGCCCGCCGCCGCCCACGATAATGGCATCGTAAGCGGCACGCGGCGTGGGATCTGTCCATGCCGGTGTCCAGTGCCGGTGCCCAGAGAGCGCGCCGCGCAGCAGCGCCCACGCCGAGTATTTCAAGGGGCTACTTGTTTTCGGTCAGACGTCGTTCTAGATGGTTCGCATACCAGTCGACGAATTGCGTCACGCCATCCTCGTGGACGGGCGAATACGGCGCGGGTTCGTAGGCCGGCGAATTCACGCCGATTTGATTCTCCTGGCACACACGCCGGTCGGAATCGTTGGTGGCCATCCACACTTCGGTGAGGCGCTTCACGTCATAGTCGCGTCCTTCCACCGCGTCCTTGTGCACCAGCCACTTGGTCGTCAACTGCGTGGTCGTCGGCGACAACGGCAGCATGCGGAACGTGGTGGCATGGTCCGCCATTACATGGTTCCACGTGCTCGGAAAGTGGAACAGCAACAAGGTGCCGATATCCTTTTCCGTGACCGTGTCCGTCAAGGGACGATTCACCGCCGCCTGTCCGTCCATGGTGTAACAGGTCATGCCTTCGATCAGCGGGAAGCGCGTGGTGCGATACTGGCCGTCGGGTGAGATCTGGAACTTACTGGGAAGACCGATGGACTCCCAATGCTCCCACTTGGCCGCGATACGCGGATTGCTGTAGCCGCCGTCGACGCCCGTGATGGTCGGATCCTCGGGGAAGGTGCGAATCAGTTCGGGGTGGTTGGCCGAGCAGTGATAGCACTCACGATTGTTCTCCCACACCAACTTCCAGTTGGCATGCTCGACAATGGTGCTCTCGAACGCGACCTTGGTTTCGTGCAGCTTGTGCGGCAGGAAGTATGGCTCGAGTTGCCGACGCACCGGCTCGAAATCCGGCGCCACCTTGGCGACGCACACCCAAATGTAGCCACCCACGCTCTGACAATGCACGGGCTTCAAGCCATACTGAGTCTTGTCGAAGTTCTCGCCCATATCGCGCGCCGCCAGCAGCCGGCCGTCGAGCGCATAGGTCCACTGATGATACGGGCAGACGAGCCGCGCGGAGGTGCCATGGACCTGGTTGCAAATTCTCGAGCCGCGATGCCGGCAGGAATTGTGGAAGGCGCGCACGCCGCCTTCGCGATCGCGCACGACCATGACCGGGTACTCGCCGATCTGGACGGTCAGGTACTGGCCAGGATTGAGCAGTTCGCAGTCATGACCGACGAACAGCCAATCGCGATACCAAATCATGTCGAGGTCGACCTGGTAGTCCTCGGGGCTTACATAAAAATCCCGCTCCAGGGCGGTGGCGGGCTTGCGGCGGCGCAGCCGTTCCAACATGACGTCGCGATGATTGGTCTGTAACAGAGCGTTCATAAAAATTCCTGGTTTTCACCTGATTTTCAGATGGTCATACCATAGCAACTTCAGACCCCACCCCGTTACCCCGAAGCGACGCTTTCCAGAACATAAACGACAGCGCAAAGGCCTCGGAAACACCCCAAAAGCCTCGCACTGGGCACATCGCGCGGGCTAATATCGGCACATGCTTTTCCAGCGGCGCGGTCGACTTGGAGCGCGACTGCTGGCAACGGCAGCCGTGATTATAGGCGTTGCGAGCACGGCCCATGCGATTTCGCCGCCCGCGCTGCAGGTCGGCACCCTCACCCTCGAGCGCTGCCCCCACCTGCCAGCCTACTGCGGCGACCTGGACCGCCCCCTCGATCCCAGCGGCGCCATCCCAGGCCGCGTTGCCGTGCACTTCGAGTTCTACCCCCATCGCAATATCGGCCCCGCCGCCGGCATGCTGGTGGCCACCGAGGGCGGCCCCGGCTACCCCGCCACCCTGTCGCACGAGGATTACCTGAACCTATTCCACCCCTTGATGTCGGATCGCGACGTCGTGCTCATGGACAACCGCGGCACCGGCAAATCCGGCGCCATCGATTGCCACGAGTTGCAAACCGGCGAACGCTGGACCGAGCAAAGCGTCGCCGGCTGCGGCGATGTGCTGGGCGAGCGCGCCTCTCTCTATAGCACCGCGTACGCGGCCGACGATCTCGCCGCCGTTCTCGACGCCCTACACGTGCACCGCATCGACCTTTACGGCGACTCATACGGCACGTATTTCGAACAAACCTTCGCGACGCGTCACGGCGCGTTGCTGCGATCCATAGTGCTCGATGGGGCCTATCCCCTCACCGGCCCCGACTATGCCTGGTACCCCACCTATGCGCCGGCCATGCGCGACAAATTCAATATCGCCTGTGCGCGTTCGGCATCCTGCGCCTCAGTCCCGGGCAGCTCCATGGACCACATCCAACCCGCACTGGAATCACTCCGCGCCAATCCCTTCCCAGCCACCGGCTACGACGAGGACGGTAACGCACGGCACTTCGAAGCCAACGCCTCGCAGCTGGCCATCGTCATGTTCGGCGGTGCGCCCGCGCTCACCACCGCCCGCGAAACGGATGCCGCGGCGCGCGCCTTCGCTCAGGGCGACCACCTACCGCTGCTGCGCCTCATGGCCGAAACGGCTTCCGCCGTCGACTCGCGCGATCCCACCGCCGATCCCACGCAATGGAGCGCAGGGTTGGCCGCCGCCGTGATGTGCCAAGACCCGCCACAGATTTTCGACACGAGCCTACCGCCCGCCGCGCGCGCCACGGATCGAGCGCGCGCCTTGGCCGAACGCCGCCGAAACGCCCCCGACACCTACGCTCCTTTCACGATCGACGAATACCGCGGCATGCCTCTCGACTACAGCTTCATCGATGAGTGCGTAGGCTGGCCGGTATCGCCGGCGGGGCACCCCGCCTCGCAGGTAGGCGTGAATGCGGTCTATCCCGACGTACCGGCGCTCGTGATTTCCGGTGAACTGGACGACATCACTACGCCGGCGGACGGCGCCGCGGTGGCTCACTCCTTCAAGCGCGGCATTCAGATTCGCATCGCCAACGGCTTCCATGTAAATGCCCTGCCCCGCGCTCGCAGTGCCTGCGCCGCCGACATCGTGCGCCGCTTCATCGCCAACCTCGACCCCGGCGACACGAGCTGCGCCGCCCAGGTGTCGCCGCTGCGCTTGGTGCCGCGATTCGCCACGCGCTCGGACCAATTGGAGCCTGTCGAGGCGCTGCCCGGCAATACCGCCGATGAAGCCCAGCGCAAGGCCGCCATGGCAGCCGTGATGACCGCGGGCGATGTGCTCGCGCGAGTGAACGGGAATTCCTCGGGACATGGCCGGGGCTTGCGCGGTGGCAGCTACACGGTGACCCGAGACGCCCGCCACATCCGCGCAACGTTGCGCAAAGTGCGGTTCGTTGAGGACATCGCGATCAGCGGTACCCTTCAACGCAGCGCAAGCCGCGGCGGCATGGTCCAAGCCCATCTTGAAGTGTGGTCACTCAACGCATCGGCCGGCCGATTGCGAGTGCAATGGAACGAAGCCGAGGCCGAACCTCAGGCGCACATTCGCGGCGCGTTGAGTTCAGCCGTCATCGTGGCGCGTACCGCGGCGCCTTGAGCGCCCGTCAAGCCGTGACGTTGATGTTCGTGCCTCGAGTCTGGCTGGTGCTCTGCGGCTGACTGCTCGACTGCTTGGCCGTCGAGGAGACGTCGGTCGCGGGCTGCGGCTTTGGATCGGCGGCCTGCAGGCGGGTCGTGCTGGGAGTGGGTGTCGTTACAGGTGACGCGGACGCAGTTGACGAAGTCGGTGAGGTGGACATGTTGGCGTGAACCTCTGGCTGTGGGCGTATGCCGGACGAAGTCCCGGCGATACCCACTTATCGGCCGCGGCTGTCGGACCTTGAGCCCCTCAGCCGACTTTTTTGCACCGCCTGCGCCGCAGTGCGCCAATCCAACCCCGTTATGTCCAATCAACAGAGCGGCTAACCGGCCCGGCGGCGGAGCGGCTTATTCAGCCCCGGCTGCCTTACCCCAGCGGTAGCTCACTCGCAGGCCATAAACCCGCGGCTCGTTCCGGGTATAGCGCAAATCGAAGTTGCCTTCGTTGGTGTAAATGACCGCGTTCTTGTTGGTGACGTTGGTGACGTACAGTTCGGTGAACCAATGGGTGATGGGGCTATTGAGGCCCACTCGCACATTTCCGACCGTGTATCCCGGCTGTAACACCCGGGGCAAACCATTGCTGCCCGAGTTGTCCAAATCGTTCCACATATCGCCCTTGTGCATGACTTCGAGCTGGGCATAGCCATGCACGCCATCGGTCACCGGCGCCTCATAACGCGCGTTGCCGCTATAGCTGAAATACGGATCGTAGGGCAGACGTTCGCCCGGCGTCACGGCAAAGGCGCCGCTGGTATTCGCACTGGTGACGCGCGCGTCGTTGTAACTCATCGAGTATTCCAAACTCAGGCGCGGGGTCGGATTGTACTTGAGGTCGGATTCCGCGCCGTAAACGCGGGCATCGCCCACGTTGGCGTCGAAGCTGCTGGAGGGACAAATATTCGGATCGAATACCAGCGTCTGAAGGTTCTTCCACGGCATGTAGTAAAACGCGGTATCCCACTGGATGCGCTTATCGTCCATGGTGGCCTTGAAGCCCAGTTCATAGTTGGTCAAGGTGTCCGGCGTGAAGTGGGTGGGCACTCCGTTAGCCGTACAGCCACTGGGCAAGCCGTTGTTGAAACCGCCGTCCCGGAAACCCTGTGCCCAATCGGCGTACACCAGGAGACCGTCGAGCGGCTTGTAGCTGATGCCCGCCTTGCTGTTCCACTTATGGGAGGAGCCGCTGCCCGTGCTGGGGCTCTGTGGCTGGAACCAGAAGCCACCGTAGTCGTCGGCGGAAAAATCCGAGTGGAAATGCACGGTGCCGAGCTCGATCTGTAGTTTCGGCAGGATTTCATACGTGATATTGACGAACTCGGTGGTCTGCAAATAATCGCTGCGCCCCGAGTAGCTATACCAATCGCCGGGGTGTGGGGGCACGGCGCCCGGAATACCGTAATAGGTAGTCGTGGCCTGCCATTGTTGGCCCGCCGTCTGCAGTCCCGGCATGTAATAAATTTCGTCGAGGATGTCGCGCGTCTTCTCCCAGTACACCCCCCCGAGCCAGTGGAAAGGTCCCTGACCGTGGGACTGCAGGCGCAATTCATTGGACCAGCGGTCGATGTGCTGCTCGTAAGAAAAGTACTGATTCGAGGGGTTGCAGCCGCTGAAGCCGCTGCCATTAATGGGATCCGTGAGACAGTTGAATGCCTGCTGCGTGGTGGCGTTGAAGGTGGTATCCGGCGGGTTCGCGTACTGGTTCAAGTACTGCATATACTCCGAGTACTCGTTGACGATCTTGTCGTCCTGCGCCCAGAAGGTGCTGGCATACACCAGGTCGCCGATACCCACGTCGCCGTCCAGATGAAAATCCAGGGTCTTGGCATAGAAACGCTTCGCCTCCGGTCCGAATCGCGCCACCGTGTTGGCCGGCAGCGGACGCTTCGGTCCGTCCACCAGGTTACCGAGATAATTCACCGCCCCGCCAATGGTGGGATCTTCATCCCAGGCACCGTGCACGAGTTGCTTCTGATAACTCAAGGTCAGCGTCGCCTTCCACTCGTCCGTGATTTTCTGCGCCACGGCGAGACGCGCACCGTCCACCTTTTCCACGTTGTAATCGTTGCCGGCCCATTGCGAGTTGTTCGATACGGCGCCGTTCACCCAGGTACGCGTGGTCAGCTCATTATTGATGTAGCCGCCGTGATAGTCGTTGAACACCGAGAGGCGCAGCGCCGTCCAATCGGGAATGAGCGGCATGTTGATAAAAGCTTCGATGGTGCCGTTATGCGTACCGCCGTCGATCTTGCCGGCGTCGGCATCCACGCCCGCACTGAAAGCGGACGCGTCCGGCTTGTTCGTAATGAAGCGCAGCGCGCCCGCCATGGCACTGGCGCCGAACGTGGTGCCCTGCGGTCCGTTCAGCACCTCGATACGTTCGATATCGTATAAATGCAAGTCCGGCGTCGTGCCGTAGTAATTCATGGACATGTCGTCGACCAGGAAGGCCGTGGTCGCCGTATTGGAGTAATTCGGGTTGCTGCCGTCCGACACACCGCGCATCACGAAGGTCTGGGTGCCCGGACCCGCGCTCACGAAGGAAATCGACGGTGTCTTGGTGGCGTAATCCTCGAACTGCGAAATCGCTTGGTTCGCCAAGTCCTTGCTGGTGAACACATCGATGCTCATGGGCACGTCTTGCAAATTCTCGGTGCGTTTGCGCGCCGTGACGACCACCGTCTCGAGCGTGGTCTCGGAATCCGAGTCGCTGGTGGCGGTCGCCGTCGCGCCGTACACGGTGGACCCACCGGACAGGACGGCGGCAATGGCGAAGGCAAGTTGTGTATAGGCGCCGAGAGGCTTGGGCGAGGACCCGGTAAATGGGAGTTTCGCGGCGGAACGCGTCGCAGGTGTGCGCATCACATCATCCCCTTATTTTGGTATCCCGACGGCCCGCATGCGCAGCCCGCTCATTGCCCGATCATGTCTTGCGAAGGCAACGCCTGTCAATCATTACCTTAACCGCGCTGATCGACCGTTCAATAGAGGCGTTGCTTGGTCGCAACGCACTTCACAAAACTTGAGACTACTCCGGAAAGCGCTGCAAGCTCTCGCCCAACGCAACCTTCAAGGGCTCGAGCTGCGCCGCGAAATTCTTCCAATAGCCGACGCCCGAGGAATACAGGGGTTGACGCACCTGCTCAGCGCTGGCCGTGCGCACCGCCCGCTTGGTCTCATGGAACGCCAGGCAGGCCGGCTCGAAATCCAGACCACAATGCTGCAGTAGCCGCCGAATGTTGGCCTCCGGGCTACGCACCAGGTCCTCGTAACTCACATGCAGCACCTTGCCCGTCAGTACCCGGTCCCACTGGTCCATGAGCTTCAAGTAGCTCTGGTAGTAACGCCCCAAGTCGTTCAGGTCGTAGCTGAAGGACTGCCCCTCCGCGAAGTACTGCTTGTAGGTACTAAAGCAGGAATCCATGGGGTGCCGCCGCACATCGACAATGATGGCCTTGGGCAGCATGGCGTGTATCAGGCCCACATGGCTGAAGTTGTTCGGCATCTTGTCGATGAAATGCGCCCGACCGCTGCGCAGCGGCGCCGTTTCGCCGATATAGCGCTGACCCAGCTTCGCGAGCAGGTCGAGCGGAAGGCTCCGAACCTGCTCTGGATAGGCGTCGCGCTCCCTTTCCGTTTGGTCCAATTCGCGGACAATGGTGAGCACATTGGGCAGTTCGAAGGTGCCTTCCACACGAGAATGACTCGCCAATATTTGTTCGACCAGCGTCGAGCCCGAGCGCGGCAGCCCCACGATGAAAATAGGCGAGGGGTCCATGCAGCCGGCACCCCGCCGCTCCGAGAAAAACCCCTCATCGAATACGGCCGCCACCCGCCGCGACTTGGCTTCGAACTTTGCGATATCGAAAGACACCGTTTTGCGGCGCCGCGTGTTGCCGAGGGCGTAATGGTCGAACGCTGCCGCATACTCCTGGCGCAGCTCGAAGGCGCGGCCTAGCGCGAAGTGCAACTGCGCCTGATCCTTGTCGTCGCCGCCGTCGCCCTTTAGCAATTCCCGCATGGCCGAGATATCGTCCTCGCCGAACGAGTAATTCTTGAGCTCGGCCAGACCGTTGTAAGCCTCGCCCATGGTGGGATCCAGCACCAAACAAGCGCGGTATGCCTCTTCACATGCGCTACGTTGGCCCAGTGTCTTATATAAGTGTCCCATAGACAGCTTGAGACGCACCTCCTTAGGATTCAAGCGTTCGGCTTCCTGGAAGGCCGTCAGGGCTTCGGCCTGGCGCATCATGCGCGTGCACACATTGCCCAACGTCACCCAGTTCTGCGCATTCTCCGGCTCGATTTTCAACAAGTAGCGAACCGCCTTCTCCGCCTCCGGCAACTGACTCAAGTCAGTGAGAGCCTGACATAGCCCGCGAAATATCAGCGGCAAATGGGCCGACTGCTTGAGCGCGTGACGCAGCAGCCGCAGCGCATCGGCAGGCCGGCTGGCGGTCAACGAAATCGCAGCGAGGCCACACACCGCTGCCACATGCCCGGCATCCGTTTTCAATATCTCGCGGAAAATGCTCTCGGCCGTTTTGCGGTCTTCCGCCACCAGCGCCGCGGTCGCTTCTTCGATGCGGCGCGCATGAGGATCGCAGGCACGCGAACGGTCGTAGGCCACCCTCGCGTCGGGATACTTCTCGAGATCCACGAGCACATCGCCGTAGGCCAGCCACGCCAGTTCCAGTGTCGGCGCCGCCGCCACCACCCGTTGCAGTTCCGCACGAGCCTGCTCCAGCCGTCCCCCGCGGCGATACGCCCGCGCCAAATCTGCGCGGGCATGCCAGAAGTTGGGACTCGCGGCCGCCACCCGCTCCAGCGTCTCGACCGCAGCCGTCACTTTGTCCTGATCCAGTAACGCCACGCCGAGCAGCCGCAAACTATTGACGTCGCCCGGCGCCCGCACCTGAATGGCGCGCAGTTGCTGCTCCGCTGTCGCCGCCTGGCCCATACGCAAGGTAGCGAATGCCTGGCTGTAAGCCGCCCGCAGCTCTGCCTGAGCACGCTGCTCGGCTTGGGCACGCTGCTCGGCCAGCGCGCGCAGTTCCGCGGGCGACGGCGCCATCAGAGCACCACCTCTTCCTCGGGCGCATGCACAATCTCGCCCCCGGCCTGCTGCTTACGCTCAGCACTCGGCGGATACCCGAATTGATGCCGATAGCACTTGGAAAAATGCGGCGGCGACTGAAACCCGCAGGCCGCCGTGATATCCATAATGGGCATGGCCGTCTGTAACAGCAGCTCCCGTGCCCGCCGCAGCCGAATCTCCAAGTAGTACCGCTTGGGCACGCATTTGAGGTCCCGCTTGAACAGCCGCTCGATTTGCCGCCGCGACAACCCCGTCGCCTTCGCGATCTTTTCCAGCGACAGCGGCTTCTCGATATTCTCCTCCATGAGCTGCGCCACCCGGATGAGCCCGCGATGCGAGACACCGATTTGCGCCCGCAGCGGCACATACTGCCGGTCGGTATCCTTGCGCACCCGATCGACAATGAATTGCTCCGATACCAATTGCGAGATCCGAGGCCCCAGCTTCAATTGAATGAGATTGAGCATGAGGTCCAAAGGCGCGGTCCCGCCCGAACAGGTATACCGATCGCGATCGATGGTAAACAGCTGATCGCTGATGCGCACCCGCGGAAACTCCTCCCGCAGCGCCGAGAGGTTCTCCCAGTGAATGGTCGCGCGAAAATTATCCAAAAGCCCTGCTTTTGCCAGCGCATACCCGCCCGTGCATAGCGCGCCCAGGGGCACTCGGCGATCCGCCAGTCTCCGCAACGCAGTCAGTAACCCCGGCGACACTGCCTCGCGCACATTGATCCCGCCGCACACAAAGAGAATATCCACCGGCCCCAGCTTATCCAGCGCCCCGGTCGGCGACAGCGAGAGCCCGCTGCTGGCCTCGGCCGTATGTCCGTCCACACTGATAATGGACCACTCATAGACCTCCCGGCCTACCAGCCGATTGGCCATGCGCAGCGGTTCCAAGGCATTGGCCACCGCAATCAACGAATAATTCGGAAGCGTCAGAAACGCGTACTTACATTTGCGAAGTACCACCGGCGCGTCCAAGGAGGGCCTCCGACAAGGTGAGGTAAAGGGCAATTCACATTATGCCACCGCTCGGCCGACAATTGCCTCATTACGACAAGAATATGTCGTTTCCAGACAGGCTGTCTCGCCCCACCGCGAGCGACCTGGCCGTATCTGTGAAATCCCTGGCGCGTTTCAACAAGGGGTTGTCGCAATTAGCCTCATGTTTAACTGAGTGCTGGTTACACTGCGTGGCGCATTTGCGTTTGGAGAATCAAGAACATGAAAACTCATGCCCGCGTCGTAGTCATTGGCGGCGGCGTGGTCGGCGTCAGCACGCTGTACCACCTCGCATTGAAGGGATGGACCGACGTGGTGCTCCTGGAGCGTGCCGAACTGACAGCCGGGTCCACCTGGCATGCCGCAGGCCTGCTGCCCCTGTTCAATATGAGTTACACGGTCGGCCAACTGCATAAGTACTCCGTGGACTTGTACAAGCGCCTCCCCGCCGAGACCGGCCAAGACGTGAGCTTCCACGTCACCGGCAACCTCCGCCTCGCCACCAATCGCGATCGCATGGACGAGTACCAAAAGTACTGCGGTACCGCCAACACCATCGGCGTCCCCTTCCAGGTCATCGGCCCTAAGGAAGTAAAAGACCTCTGGCCCCTCGCCGACATCGGCAATGGCGGCGACATGCCGAATATCATCGGCGCGCTGTATCACCCCGATGACGGCCACATTGCCCCGGCCGACCTCACCATGGCGCTGCGCAAAGGCGCCCGCAGCCGCGGCGCCGAGATTTACGAACAAACCGAAGTCACCGCCGTGAAGCAAACGCCTTCAGGCGAATGGCATCTCACCACCAACAAGGGCGAGATCACCGCCGAGCACGTGGTCTGCGCCACCGGCAACTACGCCCGTCAGACCGGCAAGATGTTCGGCATCAACGTGCCCGCCATTCCGGTCGAGCACCAGTACATCGTGTACGACGAATCGCCCGAACTCAAAGCCTACCGCCAGAAGGGTGGCCGCGAGCTCGCCGTGCTGCGCGAATCCGATCAGTCCTATTATCTACGCGAAGAGCGCATGGGCTGGATCTTGGGTCCCTACGAAGCCGGCGCCCCCGCCCGTTTCGCCGACGGCGTCCCCGACTGGTTCGGCAAGAGCCTGTTCGAAGGCGACCTTGAGCGTCTGCTCCCCCATGTCGAAGCCGCTCAGCGCCGCGTGCCCTCGCTCGCCAACTGCGGAATCAAGGACATTGTCAACGGCCCCATTTCGTACACCCCGGACGGCAGCCCCTTGGTGGGTCCGGCTTGGGGCGTCAAGAATCTGTGGCTCAACGAAGGGCACAGCTTCGGCATTACCGCCGCGGGTGGTTCCGGCTGGCAGCTGGCCGAATGGATCACGGAAGGCGAGCCCGGCATCGACATGATGGCCACCGACCCGCGCCGCTACGGCCCGTACACCAGCAAGCGCTACGTCGTGCAGAAGAACGAGGAAACGTACCGCAACGTGTTCGTCATTCACTACCCCGACGAAGAGCGTGCCGATGCCCGTCCCGCCAAGACCAGCCCGGTGTACGACAAGATCAAGAACATGGGCGCCGTCTTCGGCCAGCGCTACGGCTGGGAGCGCGCGAATTGGTTCGCGCCTCCGGGTGTCGAAGCGAAGGACAAGTGGAGCTTCCGCCGCTCCAACTACTTCGAGCACGTGGGCAACGAAGCCAAGCACATGCGCCAGCATGTGGGCGTCATCGACCTCACCCCGTTCACCAAGCACGAAGTCACCGGCCCCGGCGCCGAAGCCTGGCTCGACAGCCTGGTCGCGAACAAGGTGCCCACCAAGATCGGCCGCATCGCGCTCTGCCACGCCCTCACCAAGCGCGGCGGCATTCGTACCGAGTTCACCATTACCAAGGTCGCCGAGCAGCACTACTACGTGGTAAGCGCCGGCGCCGCCGAGCGTTACGACTCCGACTACCTGCACAAGATGCTGCCGCCTGGTGCCGACTCCGGAGTTACCTTGCGCAACATCACCGGAAGCCGTGGCGTGTTCGTGCTGGCCGGTCCCCGTTCGCGGGAAGTGCTCGCCAAGCTCACCGACCTGCCCCTTGACAACGGAGCCTTCCCGTGGCTCACCGGCCAGGTCGCCGAAGTCGGTCTCGCGGTGGATGTGTACCTGCTGCGCGTGAACTTCGTGGGTGCCCTGGGTTGGGAATTGCACTTCCCCATTGAATACGCGCATCACCTGTTCGATGCCATCTTCGCCGCCGGCGAAGAGTTCAAGATCAAGATGGTCGGCATGCGCGCCATGGAATCGCTGCGTCTGGAGAAGTCCTACCGCATGTGGGGCACGGACTTGAGCCCCGACTACACGCCCTACGAGGCCGGTCTCGACCGCTTCGTGCGCCTGAACAAGGGTGACTTCATCGGCAAGGCGGCGCTCGAAGCGCAGCTCCAGAAAGGCGTCCCGCACAAGTTCGTAACCTTCGAAGTGCATGGTGTAAGCGACGCGGATGCGGGGGGCAACGAACCCCTGTTCGATGCCAAGGGCAACCTCGTCGGCCGCGCCACCGCCGGCTACTACGGCCACGCCCTGGGCAAGAGCTTAGGGTTGGGCTACGTCAAACCCGACTTCGCGGCCGTGGGCAGTGAGTTGCAAATCGAGATCCTCGGCGAGCGCAAGCGCGTCACGGTTCTGGTCGACTCGCCCTACGATCCGGAAAACAAGGACCTTCGAGCCTGAGCGCCAATCATGAGCAGGAAAAAAATGTTGGCCGGGAGCCACGCATGACCAGGCGAACCTTTTCCACCATGGGCCACTCATGAGCAGGCAAAAATTTTCAGGCTTGTCGCTGATAAGGCGCGGCCTGTCCGGCCATCTCGATTGGCAGAAGCAGTGGCGCAAACCCACGCCGAAACCGTCCTACGATGCCATTATTATCGGCGGCGGCGGCCATGGCCTCGGTGCGGCGTATTACTTGGCGAAGGAGCACGGCCTCACCAACATTGCGGTGCTCGAGAAGGGCTGGATCGGCGGCGGCAACACCGGCCGCAACACCACCATCATTCGCTCCAATTACCTGTTCAATGAAAGCGCAGCTCTCTACGATCACTCGGTAAAGATCTGGGAGAACCTGTCCCAAGAGCTCAACTATAACGTCATGTTCTCGCCACGCGGCGTCATGATGCTGGCGCACACCGTACACGACATCCAAGTGTTCAAGCGCCACGTGCACGCCAATCGCTGCAACGGCGTCGACAACGAATGGCTCGAACCCGAACAGGCCAAGGAATTCTGTCCGCTCCTAAATATCGGCAGCGACATTCGCTACCCTGTGTTGGGCGCCGCCCTGCAGCGCCGCGGCGGCACCGCCCGCCATGACGCGGTGGCCTGGGGCTTCGCGCGCGCCGCCGACTCACTCGGCGTCGACATCATCGAGAACTGCGAAGTCACCGCCATCAAGCGCGATGCCAGCGGCGCCGTCGAAGGCGTCGAAACCTCCCGCGGCACCATCGGCGCCAAGAAGATCGGCGTCTCCGCCGCCGGCAACACCAGCGTGGTGTTGAGCATGGCCGGCGTGCGTCTACCGCTCGAAAGCTATCCGCTGCAGGCTCTGGTCTCCGAGCCGGTCAAAGGCGTGTTCCCCTGCGTCGTGATGTCCAACACCATCCACGCCTACATCAGTCAGTCCGACAAAGGCGAACTGGTCATCGGCGCCGGCACGGACGCCTACACGTCGTACACCCAACGCGGCGCGCTGCACATCAACACGCACACGCTGGACGCCATCTGCGAACTCTTCCCGCAATTCCGCCGCATGCGCATGATGCGCAACTGGGGCGGCATCGTCGACGTCACGCCCGACCGCTCCCCCATTATCGCGAAGACGCCGGTCAAGGGTCTGTACGTCAATTGCGGCTGGGGCACCGGCGGGTTCAAGGCCACCCCCGGCTCCGCGCATGTGTTCGCCTGGACCATCGCTCGCGACGAACCACACCCCATCAACGCCCCGTTCACCATCGAACGCTTCCGCGATGGGTATCTGATCGACGAAGCGGCCGCTGCCGCCGTGGCCCACTAGCCCCTGCTGCTCATAGTCCCCATATGCTACTCATAGTCTGCCCCTACTGCGGTAAACGCCCCGAACTCGAGTTCACCTACGGCGGAGAAGCCCATTTGACGCGCCCCGAAAGGCCCGCCGAGCTCGACGACCAAACCTGGACCGATTTTCTCTACATGCGCACCAACCTCAAAGGCCTGTACGCCGAACGCTGGCGCCACGCCCGTGGCTGCGGCCGCTTCTTCAACGCCCTGCGCGACACCACCACGGATCACTTCCTAGCCACGTACAAGACTGGAACGCCGCGGCCCGATCTCCCCGTGACTGCTTCTACAGCCGGGAGCCGCAAGTGAGTTCTGAGAACACCCACGGCGCGCCCTCGAACGGGCCCGGTGCCGGTCACGGCACCGCCAGCGGCCACGCGACCGCCGTCCATCACGCTTCCGACGGCCACGACGCCGTCCATCACGCTCCTCAGCGGTCACACGACGGCAACCTGCGCGTCGCCAATGGCGGGCGCATCGATCGGTCGAGGGCGTTGCAGTTCACCTTCGACGGTAGGCACTACACGGGCTTTGCCGGTGACACCTTGGCGTCGGCGCTGTTGGCCAACGGCGTTCATCTGGTAGGTCGGTCCTTCAAGTATCATCGCCCGCGCGGCATTCTCGCCGCCGGCTCCGAAGAACCCAGTGCCCTGGTCACCGTCAGCCGCGACGCGTACCGAGTCACGCCGAATCTCCGCGCCACGCAAGTAGAGCTCTATGACGGGTTGACCGCCATTAGTCAGAATCGCTGGCCCAGCCTGCAACGCGACGTGGGTCGGGTGAACGACCTCCTCTCGCCGTTCTTCCCCGCGGGCTTCTACTACAAGACGTTCATGTGGCCTAAAAAGGCCTGGCACTCCTTGTACGAGCCTTTCATTCGTCGCGCCGCCGGTCTGGGCGAAGCACCGACCCTTCCAGATCCTGATCGCTACGCGCAGCGCTATGCACACTGCGACGTGCTGGTGGTGGGTTCAGGACCCGCCGGTATCGCGGCCGCCCTCGCCGCCGCGGATGCCGGCGCACGCGTCATGCTTTGCGACGAATCCACCGAATTCGGCGGCAGCCTCTTGGGCGATGTGGCCGCGCGCATCGACGGTGAGACGGGTACAGACTGGGTGGCAAAATCCATAGCCACGTTGCAGGCCAATCCTCGCGTTACCCTGCTCCCGCGCACCACGGCCTTCGGCTACTTTCCGCACAACCTCATCGGCCTCAACGAGCGCCTCACCGATCACTTGCCGGCGCCTGCCGTGGGCCAGACTCGCGAACGCCTCTGGCAGGTCCGCGCCACGTCCGTCGTGCTCGCCGCCGGCGCCATAGAGCGACCCCTGGTGTTTCCGGGCAATGACCGACCGGGCATCATGCTCGCCGGCGCAGCCCAAATTTATTTGAATCGCTATGGCGTTCAGGTGGGCACCCGCGTGGTCATCGTGACCGCGGCCGATGGCGCCTATCAAACCGCTCTCGATTTGCAGGCGTCCGGCGTGACGGTACTCGCCATCGCCGATGTCCGTGCCGCCGCCGGAGGCCCGCTGCCCACGGCCGCGCGCCGCGCCGGCATCGATGTCCTCACGGGGTCCACGGTCCTCGGCACCGAGGGCGATCTGCGCGTGAATCACATCGCCTTGGGCAAGGTGAAGGACGGCGTGGTCAGCCCGGGCCAAACCTTCGACTGCGACGCCGTGTTGATGTCCGGTGGTTTCACCCCGGCCGTGCACTTGTTTTCCCAGTCGCGCGGCAAGCTCGACTGGAGCGACCATTTGAAGTCCTTTGTTCCGGGCCGATCCGCCGAGAACGAGCGCTCTGCCGGTGCATGCCGTGGTGTCTTTGGTTTGGCCGAAGCACTGTCCGACGGCACCGCCGCCGGAGCAGCCGCCGCGCCAGGGCCCAGTCGACTGACGCGGCAATTTGCGGTGGATGTGGAGATCTGCGGCGACGACGCTTACCTCGGCGCTCTGCCCGCCCCGACCACGAAACCCAAGTACAAATCCTTCGTGGACTGGCAACACGACGTCACCGTCAAGGATCTCAACTTGGCCACGCGCGAAGGCTTCCAGTCCATCGAGCACGTCAAGCGCTACACCACGACCGGCATGGCCACCGATCAGGGCAAAACCTCCAATCTCAATGCCATGGCCATTGTCGCGCAGAAGCTCGACATCGCGCTGCCGAAGGTAGGCCTCACCACCTTCCGTATGCCCTACACACCCGTGAGCTTCGGCAGCTTCGCCGGCATTTCTCGCGGCGACCTGTTCGATCCGGTGCGCACCACACCCACCCACGAATGGGCCACGGCCAAGGGAGCCGTATTCGAGAACGTCGGCCTCTGGAAGCGCGCGCGCTACTTCCCGCGCGGCTCGGAAGACATGCATGCCGCCGTGGCCCGCGAATGCGTGGCCGTGCGCAATGCCTGCGGTATTTTTGATGCCTCCACGCTGGGCAAGATCGAAGTCGTCGGCGCCGATGCCGCCGAGTTCATGAACCGTCTGTACATCAATAGCTGGACCAATCTCGGGGTAGGTCGCTCGCGCTACGGCATTCTCTGCCGCGACGACGGCTTCATTTACGACGACGGCGTCGTTGCCCGCATCGCCCCAGATCGCTTCCACGTCACCACCACCACCGGCGGTGCGCCACGCGTGTTGGCCATGATGGAAGACTATCGCCAGACCGAGTGGCCCGATCTGAAAGTGTGGCTCACCTCCACCACGGAACAATGGTCCGTGATTGCCGTGCAGGGCCCGAACTCCCGCCAGGTACTCGAAGGCTTGGTCGAGGGCATCGACCTCTCCGCCGCCGCCATGCCCCACATGAGCGTGGTCAAGGGCCGCATCTGCGGCGTTCCCACGCTGCTGTTCCGCGTGAGCTTCACCGGCGAACTGGGCTTCGAAGTCAACGTGCCCGCAGACTACGGCGCCGCCGTCTGGGAAGCCATTTACGCCGCCGGCCAGAAACACGGCATGGTGGAATACGGCACCGAGACCATGCACGTGCTGCGCGCCGAGAAGGGTTACATCATCGTGGGCCAGGACACCGACGGCACCGTCACGCCGGACGACGGCGGTCTCACCTGGGCCATCGGCAAGACCAAGGCGGACTTCGTCGGCAAGCGCTCACTGGAACGTCCGTCCATGAAAGCCGCGAACCGCAAGCAACTCGTGGGACTTCGTACCAAAGATCCCAAGGTGGTCCTCGATGAAGGCGCGCAAGTCGCCGCCAAGGCCGGCCAAACGCCGCCCATGGAACTCATCGGCCACGTGACCTCGTCTTATGCCAGCAGCGTCCTGGGTTACTCCATAGCGCTGGCGCTCGTCGCCGGCGGCCGCGCACGCATGGGCCAAACTCTGTACATTCCCATGCCCAACGGCGACCTCGAGGTCGAAGTGACCGCGCCGGTGTTCTACGATCCCACAGGAGCACGCATCAATGGTTGAGTTGGCAACGCGTCGCGCCCCCGCACCCAAAGCCGCTGCGTGGCTCAAAGTCCTGCCGCCGGCGACGCGCTTCTCCTTCAATGGCGACGCCACCGCGCGAGCGGCCGTGGCCCCGATTTGGGGCGCCGAGTTCTCGGAGGAAGCCTGTCGAGCGAATGTCGACTCCTCACGCGCGACGCTGTGGTTGGGGCCCGATGAATACCTGCTGCTGGACAGCACCGCCAATTCACCGGAAGCCCCAGCCGCTCTCTTTGACTACCTCGAGAACGCATTGAGCGGTATTCCGCACGCTCTAGTCGACATCAGCCACCGCCAATTCGCTCTCGAAGTCACGGGCCCGCAAGCTGCGACCATCCTAAGTGGCGCCTGCCCCTTGGACCTCGATCTCAGCGAATTCCCCGTCGGCATGTGCACCCGCACCGTCCTCGCCAAGGCCGACATCGTGCTCTGGCGAAAGCGAGAGGATGTCTTTCACCTCGAAGTGTGGCGCTCCTTCGCCGGTTACGTCTCCGGCATCCTCACTGAAATCGCAGCGGGACTGTAGCCGAAGCGTGGTTTACCTGGGGCGACAGGGCATGACGCATGTTCTGCTGTCGCTGTTGATGTGCGGCGGACTGGTTTTGAGTGGCGAGTTGAGTGCCGCTCACGCTCCCTCCGACGCGCTGGCGCAATGTAAGGCCATCGGCCTGTCAACCTGTCCCGCACCCTTCGATCCCGTGCTTCCGGATCCCAAGGACATGCTCACCTGGGATCAGAAGACGCGCGTCATCGGCTTCCGCAACACCTACCGCCAATATCACGGCGATGTGTTCCATACGCTTGGCGCCAAGCCCCTCCCCCTGCCGTTGGCGCCGGGAAAGATGCCGTCCGCTCGCTACACCATGGACGGACATTCGTACGGCCTCCACGATTACCTGCGCCACGAACAGGTCACCGGGTTGCTGATCTTGAAGAACGGGCGCATCGCCTACGAGTATTACGGCAGCGGCAACACCGAGAAGACGCTGTGGACCTCGCGCTCGGTAGCGAAATCGATCGTCTCCATCCTGGTCGGGATGGCCATCAAGGAAGGCTTCATCGCCTCGGTGGACGATCCCATTATTCGCTACCTACCCGAACTCAAGGGCACGGCGTGGAACGATGTCACGCTGCGCGTCCTCCTGCAGCATGGCTCCGGCGTCGCATGGAACGAACACTACGCGGACCCCAACTCGGATTTCGCCAAGCTCACTCGCTGCGAGGCCGGTCCTCAGCCCTACGACTGTGTGATGCAGCTGGTCAGCTCCCTGGCGCGCAAGCCCGACGTCAAGCCCGGTGAGGTCTGGTCGTACAACACCGGCGGTGCCTGGCTGGTGGGCCGAGTTTTGGAGCAGGCCACCGGCATGCCCATCGCCCACTTCCTCGAAACCCGCCTATGGAGCCGGCTCGCCATGCAGAGCGACGGAGTCTGGGAGTCACTCTCCCCCGGCAAGGTAGACATGGGTGGCCACGGCTTCAACGCGACGTTGAGGGACTGGGGACGCTTCGGCCTGTTCGTCGCCAACGGCGGCAAACTGCCCAATGGCGAGGAGGAGTTGCCTCCCGACTGGATAACCCAGTCAACGACCTGGAGTAAGGCGCCCGGTTCGGTCACCAGCGCCACGCCGGAAGGACAGTACGGCTTCCAATGGTGGTTCGTCGCCCCCGATCCCAGCCGCGGCGCAACCCAAGCGACGGACACAGCCAAGCAATCGTTCTGGGCCGAAGGCATTTACGGTCAGAGCATTGCCATCAATCCCACCGAGCACTTGGTGATGGTGCAATGGTCGACCTGGAAAGAAGCCGAGACCCCCGACTCCCTGTACGACGAACAGGCGCTGTTCTTCGACGCCGTCGTGCATGCGCTGGCGGCCGGAAAATAGGTCGTCGACACAGTCTCTCGGTACCGTCGGTAGGCGCCCCGCCTCTCAGTAGATTTCCGGTACGACCATCTCCGGCGGAACCGCCTGCCGCGAATAATGCTCGTGGTGCTCACGTTCCGGCAGCACCACCGTGGACTTCCGCACTGTCTGATACGGGAACTGTTTCAGCAAGTGATCGATACAGTTGAGTCGCGCCCGCTTCTTATCGACGGCCTGCACTACCCACCAACGCGCTTCGGGGATGTGGGTTCTCTCCAGCATCACTTCCTTCGCCTTCGTATAGTCCTCCCAGCGGCGGCGTGACTCCAAGTCCATGGGACTGAGCTTCCATTGCTTCAAGGGATCATGGATACGGCCAAGAAACCGTAGGTGCTGCTCCTCGTCCGTAATCGAGAACCAATACTTGATGAGGCGAATACCCGATCGCACCAGCATGCGCTCGAATTCCGGCACCGAGCGATAGAACTCTTCATATTCCTCGGGAGTGCAAAAGCCCATGACACGTTCAACGCCGGCTCGGTTGTACCAGCTGCGGTCGAAAAGAACGATTTCACCGGCGGCCGGCAAATGCGATACGTAGCGCTGGAAATACCACTGCGTACGTTCGCGTTCGGTGGGCGCGGGCAGAGCCACCGCCCGGCATACGCGGGGATTCATGCGCATGGTAATGCGCTTAATGGCGCCTCCCTTGCCGGCGGCATCGCGCCCCTCGAATAGGATCACCACCTTCTGGCCGGTGGCAACCACCCAATCCTGCAACTTCACCAACTCTGCCTGCAGCCGAAAGATCTCGCTGAAGTAGGTCGCACGATAATCCTTCTCCGCCTCGCCGTTGGCCCCTTTGGGAAGCCCTGGCAGAGGGTGACGATCCTCTATTTCCAGTTCCATTTCTTCGTCGTAGCCGTCCGCGATGTCGCGGCTCACACGCCGAATCAACTCCTCACTATCCAGCGCACTTAATTCAGCCATTCTTCCACTCCAAGTAGGTGTATTGCGCCGCCAGGTTGGACCCGCGGCCTCCCGAGGATAGAGCCCGAATATTGACGATTTGTGACCGAACCCCAAGCGGCCTTTCCCCGCGGCCCACCCCCGCATACAATGACTTTCGCTCTTCAGGTGTCGGAGTCTTGGATGTCGACAGTTCCCCTTTCACCTCGCGTCGACGCGGGCACTGTCGAGGCCTTCCAGCAGGATGGGGCCGCCATTCTGCGTGGCGTGTTCGCCGACTGGATACCCAGCCTACGCGAGGGCGTGGACCGGGTCATGGCCGCTCCCAGTGCTCTAGAGCGCACCTACGAGCCTCCAGGATCGGTGCGCTTTTTTCAGGATTTATGCAATTGGCAGCGCATCCCCGCGTTCAGTGAGTTCGTCATGCACTCTCCGGCCGCCGGCCTCGCAGCCGCATTGATGCGGTCGCGCCAGGCGCGTTTCTTCCACGATCATGTCCTGGTGAAAGAGCCAGGCACCACCGTGGTCACACCCTGGCACCAAGACCTACCCTACTATTGCGTGGGCGGCACGCGCTCGGTCAGCTTTTGGATTCCCTTGGATCCCGTGCCTCGTGAACTTTGCATGGAATGCGTCGCGGGCTCCCACGCCTGGAAGAAAATCCACAAACCCAAGCGCTTCGACGGCAGCGATTTGTACGCCAATGATGACCGCATCGCCATGCCCGACATCGACGCCCATCGCGCCGACTACCGCCTTCTCGGCTGGGCCTTGGAGCCCGGCGACGCCATCGCCTTTAATTTCGCCACCATTCATGGCGCACCCGCCACCGCCCAAGCCGCCGGCCGCCGCCGCGTGTTCTCCGCGCGCTGGGTGGGCGACGGTGCCGTGTTCGTCAACCGCCAAGGCAAGGGCTCGCCTCCGTTCGCGCACTTGACCCTGAAGGACGGCGCGCCGTTCGAGGGACTCGATTTCCCGCTCGTGTTCAGCGCCTGATGCGAGCCTGTGTGTACTTGGCAGCGGCGCTGGCCGCCGGATCGGTGTTGATGGGCACCAAGCTGTCCATCTGGCAGGACGAAAACGGCACCTATCACGGCTTCGATTACGACCTGCTCCGAGAAGTCGCCAACCGCTTGCACATACCCAAAATCGAAGGAGCGACTGGGTGTCGCGACCCCGCTGCGCCGGGTGCGGTTGCAGAGGCGCTGCGGCGATCGACGATCCGAACATGCCGCATCGGTTCTGCGAACTGTTAGTCAAATCTACACGAACCAGGCAATTATTCGAATCGAACCCGCGGCGCCGTGGCTGTAGTATATGCCATGGTCGACTCATCCTCCGCCACCTCTGATGTCATTGTAGATACGGTGGTTCGCACCTTCCGATTCAAGATCCGACCCGAGAGTTATCCTTGGCTGGCACAGGCTGCGACCGAAACCAACCTTTGCTGGAACTTTTACAATGAGGTGAGCTTTAGAGCCGCTCGACCGTTTGTCGGATCCGGGAAGTGGCTGACGGGTTACGACCTGTGCAATCTGTCCGCCGGGGCCACGGATTACTTTGAGCACATCGGTTCCGATACGATTCAGCGGACCGCGGCCGAGTATGCCGCCAAACGGAGTCAGACGAAGAAGGCCAAGTTACGGTGACGGGTGAGCTCAGGGTCTAAACGGTCCTTGGGGTGGGTGCCCTTCAAAGCCGCCAGTATTCGTCGCCAGGGCAAGTACTTCAGATTTTGGGGAAAAACATTTCGAGTGTTCGAGCCGGAGCGGTTCGCCGCGATGGGCAATGGAAGTCGGGGTGCTTTGCTCAGGATGCCGTAGGAGATTGGTACATTTGCCTGCCGGTGTCGGTTGCCGTTGAGCGGACTTATCCGGCAAAGTCCGCGGTGGGTATCGATTTGGGCCTCAAAGATATTGCCGTCACGAGTGACGGTGAGCGTCTGGGAGCGGCGCGGTTCTACCGAGGCCTGGAAGCCAAAATCGGTCAGGCGCAGCGACGCGGACATCGGCGGCAAGCCAAATTCTTACACCGCACGGCCGCTCGGCGGCGGTCAAATGCCTTGCATCAATTCTCGAGGAGGCTTGTAGATCAGTACCAGACGATAATCGTCGGCGATGTGAGTAGTCTGAAGCTGGTGAAGACCAAGATGACCAAATCCGTCCTGGACTCCGGCCGGGGCATACCCAAGGCGCAACTGCAGTGGAAGGGCCAGCAGGCCGGTAGATGCGTCAAAATCGTCAGTGAAGTGAACTCCAGCCGCACCTGTTCGTCGTGTGGGTCCTTAACGGGGACCCAAGGCGTCAACGGGCTGCGTGTAAGGTCTTGGATGTGCCCTGAGTGTGGAAGTTCTCAGGACCGCGATGTTAATGCAGCGCTGAACATTCTGGCCGCGGGAAGGTGTCTCCCGTCCGTTTGCGGAAACGATCCGACGCAGAGTCTCGCCCCGCCGAGCCGGGTTTCGCACCCGCGCGAGGCATTGAAAGTGCGAGATTCTGCGGCGGCATGAGCACCGAAGCATGGACACCTATTTCATGGTGGCCATTATCTACTTCGCCATGAGTTTCACGAGCAACCGGCTGATAGCCTGGGTGAAACGCGCGCTCACGCCCGCGCATCGACGGGCCGGTGCGCAGCGAGCGTCCACCAACATCGACGCGCTCCCCATCCCATGAGTACCGGCATCGTCGGCGCGACCGATGCGGCGGCGGCCTCAATCGAAGTCCTGGGACTTCACAAGCAATATGGCGGCCGCGCGGCGCTCGGCAGCATCGATCTCACCGTGCGGCCCGGCGAAATCTCCTTTTTCATCGGCCCCAGCGACAGCTGGTGTCGGAGGTGCTATCCATTATTCGCTCTCAGGCCGAGGAAGGCCGCACCATGCTGGTAGTCACCCACGAAATGCGCTTCGCCCGACAACTCGCCCATCGCATTCATTTCTTCCTCGACGGCCAAATCGTCGAGTCCGGCACGCCCGATGAGATTTTCGAGGCACCGCACTACGCCCGGCTCAAGGAATTCGTGTCCGCCGCCGGTCGCAACGATGCCTAATCCGCGGACGCGAGGAACGCATCTTTGATTGCACGCCGCGTCGCAAGTTGCCCGGCGAGCAAGCGAGGACTCAGCGCTGCGCACCTTGCCAATTCGACGCCTGATAAAAGGGTGCGTCCTCGGGAGCTAGTAGCCCCTTACCGATGATGTGGTCCGCCGCCTTTTCCGCCAACATGATGGTGGGTGCATTGAGATTACCGGTGGTCACCGAGGGCATGATGGAGGAATCCACCACGCGTAGACCCTCGAGGCCATAGACCTTGGCCTCCGGGCTCACCACCGCCATGGGGTCCTGGGCGCTGCCCATTTTGCAGGAACAGGAGGGATA
>Ga0302311_10000673_pt1 | contig 41464 bp, 39 predicted proteins | sample III_Palsa_N1_3_FD_200449 | JGI IMG/M metagenome (GOLD analysis project Ga0302311, IMG submission 200449) | Peat permafrost microbial communities from Stordalen Mire near Abisko, Sweden - III_Palsa_N1_3 | ecosystem: Environmental > Terrestrial > Soil > Palsa > Peat permafrost | place: Sweden... | reverse complement strand
TCGCCCCAACTCTCGGCGAGCTGTGCTTTCCCGGCTTCAACACTCGGCCGGCGTGGCGCGAACCGCAAGCGGTCAGCGCATCTTTGAACACGTCAGGAGTCGGGTCGGAGTTGTCAATCAGAGCACTGATCGCCGTCGGACTGGCGGCTGGCGTACTCATCACCGGAATCGCAGTCGAAGTCGGACGCGACGCGCCCGCGCCGATCGGCGCCGGCGCCACGGCCCGGCTGGTCAGGGGTGGCGTCGCCCATGTGATCGATCAGCCAACGATCGTCGCCTCGAGCATGCTCCGCGGACCCGCCCAGATTGCGGTAGCTGCCGCCCAGCATCGCGCGACGCCGAAGACGGCCACCGCCGGTCCGAATGTGGCGCGTGGTCCCGTCGCGACGCCCACCCCGACCACGCCGTCTGCGGTCCCTGTGGCGACGACCATCACGTTGCCCGGACGCACGGTTGTCACGGTGCTGCCAACCACCGACGTGGGCACACCCGCGGCTCCGACAGCCACTCTCCTGCCATTGACCACCACGACCCCGAACTACTGAGAGCACCTACAAGAAATGCAGAGCGCCGGCTTTGGTGCCGGGCGCTCCGGAAAGGTCGCTGCCATGACAACGACGTCTTCTAACGAGTCCCACACATCGCCGGCACCGGGAATCATTCCCGAGCCGCCCTGCGTTCACGACCAGCCCGCCGCCGAGCCGCGCACGACGGAGCGCTGAGGCATGCGCAACCGTCATTTCCCGCGCCTGTGCCGCTCCTGCGAGGCGCCGATGGCCTGCCAGGAGGACACCTGTTGGAACTGTGGTGCGGTGTGGGATTACCGCTCCGAACAACGCAACGCGTCGCGCGTGATCCCCGGCCCCCACGCCGGTAGGCCGGACAGAGAGCTTGTCGGTGCGCGCGCGGCCGGACGTGTTCGACCGTGAAGCTGGGAGGGACGCCTGACACACCGGCAGGGGAGGCTGACCCGAGGAAGCCGATCCCGCGCGACGCGCGCGGCTGGCGCGTCGCTCCTGCCCCGGACGGTCGGGGCATGCCTGAATCACCGACCAAGCGAGCGCCGCATCGCTCGCGCGGCTTCGTCCTGTTCGCGCTGGTCCTGCTGGCGTTCAACCTGGCCTCGGTTCTGCTGTTCGCTCCCGCCGGGCAGCCGCGGATCAAAGTGCCGTTCAGCCCGTACTTCGTGTCCCAGGTGCAAGCCGGGCGGGTGGCGTCGATTGCGTCTACCGGCAACGCGATCCAGGGCACGTTCAAGACGACGGTCCGCTACCCCGCCGGCGACCGCAACGCGACGGCGACGAAGCTGTTTGCGACCGAGGTCCCGACATTCTGGGACAACGACCAACTGACCGCGCTGCTGCAAGCCCACGACGTCCAGATCAACGCCCAGTCGACGACCCAGACCACCTCGTTGGTCGTCTCGTTCCTGCTCGGCTTCGGCCCGACGCTGTTGATCGTCGGCATCATCATCCTGTTCATGCGACGCGCCGCAAAGAGCGGCGGCGGCATGGGCGCGCTCAGCACCTTCGGCCGCTCCAAGGCACGCCGGATCGACCCGGCATCGATCAGGGTCACATTCGCCGACGTCGCGGGGATCGACGAGGCGAAGTCCGAGCTGACCGAGATCGTCGATTTCCTGCGAGACCCGACGCGGTACGGGCGTCTCGGTGGCCGGATGCCCCATGGGGTGCTGCTATCCGGCGCCCCCGGGACGGGCAAGACGCTGCTCGCCCGCGCGGTCGCCGGGGAAGCGCACGCGGCGTTCTTCTCGATCTCCGCCTCGGAGTTCATCGAAGCGATCGTCGGCGTCGGCGCCTCGCGAGTTCGTGACCTGTTCACCAAAGCCAAGGAGGCGGCCCCGTCGATCATCTTCATCGATGAGCTCGACGCGATCGGCCGCTCCCGGCAGGGATCGGTCTCGCTCGCCGGCGCCAACGACGAGCGAGAGCAGACCCTCAATCAGATCCTGACCGAGCTCGACGGTTTCGAGCCAGCGGAGGCGGTGATCGTGCTCGCCGCGACCAACCGCGCCGAGATCCTCGATCCGGCGCTCCTGCGTCCTGGCAGATTCGACCGTCGCGTCGCCGTGCAGCCACCTGACCGGCTCGGCCGCCGTCAGATCCTCGAGGTGCACACGCGCTCGATCCCGCTCGCCGCCGGCGTCGACCTCGAAGGGCTCGCCGCCAGCACCCCGGGCATGGTCGGAGCCGACCTCGCGAACCTCGCCAACGAAGCCGCACTGCTCGCCGCGCGGCGCAACCACCACACCGTCCAGACCTCCGACTTCACCGATTCGCTGGAGAAGATCCTGCTTGGCGCCCCGCGCGGGATCGTGCTGTCCCCGGCCGATCGCGAGCGCACCGCCTACCACGAAGCCGGCCACGCGCTGGTGGGGATGCTCACGCCCGGCGCCGACCCTGTCCGCAAGGTATCGATCATCCCGCGCGGCGCGGCGCTCGGCGTCACCCTCGCCGCACCAGACGACGACCAGGTCTCCTACACACGCGAGGACCTGATCGGCAAGATCAAAGTCGCGCTCGGCGGTCGCGTCGCCGAGGAGACGGTCTACGGGACGATCACGACCGGCGCGGAGTCCGACATCGAGCGCGTCACCGCGATCGCCCGGCAGATGATCGGCCGCTGGGGCATGAGCGAAGCGATCGGGTTCGTCACCGTGATCCCCGCAGAAGCGCGCGGACCATTCATCACCGGCGCGGGCGAGACCTCCGAGGCCACCCAACGCGTCGTCGACGAGCAGGTACGCCTGCTGATCGACACCGCCCACCACGATGTGACCGAGATCGTCGGCGCCCATCGCGACCAGCTCGAGGCGCTGGCCCAGGCGCTCCTGAGACGCGAGACCCTCGACGAGAGCGACGCGTACGCCGCCGCCGGTATGCCCAGCCGACCCACAGACCCACCCCAGGCCACGGCCGGAACGGTCAACGGTCGCGGCGACCTCAACGCGCCCGAGGGCGACGGTGTGCTCGTCGCCCGGGACTGACTTAGGCTGACGGGACAGGCGCGTCCTCGCGCAGCAACCCCTCGGACTTCAGCTCGCTCCACACGGCCGGCGGCACGCCCGCCTCCCGCAGGTGGAAGTTGCGCTCGACCTGCTCGGGCGAGCGCGCACCGACACAGACGCTGAGGACCGCGGGATGGGCGAGCGGGAATGCCAGCGCGGCGGCCGGGAGCGATGCGCCGTGGCGCTCGCAGACGTCGGCTATCAGTCGGGCTCGCCGCACGAGCTCGGACGGCGCGTCGTCGTAGTTGTACTTGGCGTCATCGGTTGGTCTGTCGCGCGCCAGCAGGCCGCTGTTGAACACCCCGGCGGCGGCGATCCCGATTCCGCGCTCCTCGCAGACCGGCAGCAGGTCGTCGAGCGCGTCCTGCTCGAGCAGCGTGTAGCGGCCGGCGAGCATCAGCAGGTCCATGTCGGTGTTGCGCGCGAAGTCGGTGAGCATCTCGGCCTGGTTCATGCCGGCGCCGATCGCCGACACGACCCCCTCGCCGCGCAGTTCCTCGAGCGCAGGATATGCCTGCTCGATGACCTCGACGTAGTGGTCGTCGGGGTCGTGCAGGTAGACGATGTCGACGCGGTCGAGCCCGAGCCGACCGAGGCTCGCCTCGAGCGAGCGCCGGATGCCGTCGCGGCTGAAGTCCCACACTCGGCGGAACGCAGCCGGCACCTCGAAGCCCTCGTCGTCCAGCCGGCCCGCGGGATCCTGCGGCTCGAGCCGACGGCCGACCTTCGTGGAGAGCACGTAGTCGCTGCGCGGGCGCCCGGCGAGCGCCGCGCCGAGACGCCGCTCGGAGAGGCCGAGCCCGTAGTGAGGCGCGGTGTCGAAGTAGCGGACGCCCAGCGCCCAGGCGGTGTCGACGGTCGCCTGCGCCCGCTCGTCGCTGATCGCACGGTAGAGGTTCCCCAGCTGCGCGCAGCCGAGGGACACCTCGGTGAGGTCCGGGGTCACCGCTGGATCCGAGCGCTCGGGCTCTCGACGAGCCGGCGCACGTCCTCGAGCCCCGCCGTCGACGTGTCGCCGGGCGTGGTCATCGCGAGTGCGCCGTGCGCCGCGCCGTACTCAACCGCCGCCTGCAGGTCGCCGAGCTCGAGCAACCCGTACAGCAGTCCCGATGCGAAGCTGTCGCCACCGCCGACGCGGTCGAGGATCTCGAGCCGGGGTCGCGCCGTCGCCTCGACGAACCCATCATGCGCCGACCACGCGACCGCACCCCAGTCGTTGACGGTCGCGCTGTGGACTGCGCGGAGCGTCGTCGCGACGACCGCGATCGACTCATGCGCAGCGGTGACATCGCCGATCATCGTCCGAAACCCGTCGGTGTCCAGCGCACCCGTGTCGAGCCCGGCGCCCGGAACCTCGAAACCCAGGCAGGCGGTGAAGTCCTCCTCGTTGCCGAGCATGATGTCGATCAGCGGAGCGAGCCGGCGGTTCACCTCCTGGGCGGCGGGCCGGCCGCCCGCCGCCTTCCACAGGCTGGGGCGGTAGTTGAGGTCGTAGGAGACGCGGGTGCCGTGCGCGCGCGCTGCACGCATCGCCTCCTCGGCGAGCGCCGCCGTGCACGGCGACAGCGCCGCGAAGATCCCGCCGGTGTGCAGGCACCGCACGCCGAGGGTGCCGAACAGGTGCTCCCAGTCGACGTCTCCCGGCGCGAGCATGCTGGCCGCGCTGTAGCCGCGGTCCGACACCCCGACCGCGCCGCGGATGCCGAAGCCCCGCTCGGTGAAGTTGAGCCCGTTGCGCGCCTGCCGGCCGACGCCGTCGAACGGCACCCAGCGCACGAATTCGAGGTCGACGCCGCCCTGGAGCATCAGATCCTCGAGCAGGCGGCCGATGTCGTTGTCACAGAGCGCGGTGACGATCGCGGTGCGCAGCCCGAAACAGCGTCGCAGCCCGCGGGCGACGTTGTACTCGCCGCCACCCTCCCAGACCTGGAACTGGCGAGCCGTGCGGACGCGGCCCTCGCCCGGGTCGAGGCGGAGCATCACCTCGCCCAGCGAGACGACGTCGTAGAAGCACTCGGAGGCGGGGCGGAACTGGATGGTCATGCCGAAGCGGACTCGACCTTACGTGCGGCCGCGACCGCCGCGACCGACTCGGCCGCGAGGTTGGCGATCTCCTCGAAGCGCCCGGCGCCGATCAGCCCCCGCGGTGCGATCCAGCTGCCGCCGACCGCAAGCACCGATCGATGGCGGGCGTACCCCGGCAGCTCGGCGGGGGTGATGCCGCCGGTCGGGATGAAGCGAAGGGACGGGAAGGGAGCGGCGAGCGCACCGAGCATCTGGAGCCCACCGAGCGCCGCCGCCGGGAACAGCTTGACGACGTCCACGCCCTCCCGGAGCGCGGCCATCACCTCGCTCGCGGTGGCGACGCCCGGGATCACGGGAACCTCGTGGTCACGGCAGCGGCGGACGACGTCGGGGTCGAGTCCCGGCGAGACGATGAAGCGTGCGCCGGCGGCGACTGCCTCGTCCACCTGCACGGGACTCAAGACCGTTCCGGCGCCGACCGTCAGCCGCCGATCGCCCGCGAGCTGCTCGAGTGCGGCGGCGGCCGCGCTCGTTCGAAACGTGATCTCCGCACACGGCAGCCCGCCGGCGACGAGCGCGTCGGCGAGCGCCGGCGCGGACTCCGCGTCGTCGAGGACGACGACCGGCACGACTCCGATCGACGCGATCAGCTCGAGCGCACTGGGGGTCATCCCCGTCCGCCCAGACCACCCTCGCCGGCGAGCACGGCGCCTGACAGGCCGTACGTGCGCGCCGCCGTGCCGGCCAGCACGGCGGCCTGATCGCCAGGCGCCAGTTCGGCGATCAGATCGAGCACCACGTCGACCCACCTGTCATACGTGGTCCGCAGCGTCGACACCGGCCAGTCGCTCGCGAACATACAGCGGCGGGGGCCGAACGACTCGAGCGCGTGCTCGAGGTAGGGCCGGACGTCGTCCGCCGTCCACCCGGATGCCGCCTCGGTCGTGAGGCCCGACAGCTTGCAGACGATGTTGGGCAGCGAGGCGATCCTGGCGAGGTTCGCCCGCCATGGATCGAGCTGCCCGCTTGCGACGGGTGGCTTGCCGAGGTGATCGAGCACGAATGTCGTCTCAGGGCACAAGCGGACGAGCGTCAAGACCTCCGGGAGCTGATCGTGGGTGACGCACACGTCAAACGTCAGACGCCACGCCGGCAGCAGTCGAACGCCCGCGATCAAACCGGGGTCGATGATCTCCTCGCGCGGTCGCCCCTGGAGCAGCCGCCGGACGCCGACGACGAGTGACTCGACGCCGAGCGCTTGCAGATGCCCCTCCGCCTCCTGCCCGAGGTGCACGGGCGCGTAGCCGACAATGCCGCGGATCAACGAATACTCGGCCGCGAGTTGCTGCACCCAACGCACCTCGTCGAGGGCCTCCGAGTCGCGGCAGTCGGCCTGCACGAACACGATGCCGCTGAGCTCGTGGCGACCGGTGTCGAGATCCTCCGGGCCGAAGCGCCGCTCCAGTAGCGGCGCTTCGGCGAGCCACGGGTGGCGACGGGCGCTCGGGTCCCAGAAGTGGACATGTGCGTCGAGCAGCTGCATCACTTCTCCTCCTCGCCGCCGATGCTGCACATACCGCGCTTATACACGAAACCGTGGCCGGGCACCGAGTTCGCACTGGCGAGCGCGCCGATCGCAATGACCCGATGTTTGTCGGTGCATAGATCGGATGATATCGGTGTTAGCTCGCTTGAATCGGCATAACTGAGGGGTTGACACGCGCTATTAGTCGGATGTATGGTTCTCAGCGAATTGTCCTACGCGTGGGCGTGGGCCATTGCAACTAGCGGTCCCGCACACCGCACGACGGAGGAGAGAAGATGAGGCTTCACAAGCGGCGGCTAGCCGCACTTGGTGCTGCCCTGGCGGTGGCCGGCACCGCAGCGGTCGTCACCCTGCCGGCCGCGAGCTCGGCCCGTACGGCCAGGTCCATGGCTGCGGCGACGCCAATCGGCATCGCCCTGACGTACAACAACACCGCTTTCTGGTCGGCGTACATCAACTACGAGAGCCAGTACGCCAAGCAGATGAACATCAAGCTGCTCGGCCCGCTGCTTGCGGGCACGAACGCCAGCCTTCAGAACACGCAGGTCGAGGACCTGGTGAACGAGGGCGCCAAGGCAGTGGTCGTCAATCCCGAGACCGCAACGAGCCTCGGGCCGGCGATCAGCTACGCGGCAAAGCACGGCGTGAAGCTGGTCTCGGTCGACACGATCGTCGGCGCCGGCAAGGTCGCGATGGTGGTCCGCGCGTCCAACCTCGAATACGGCGAGGACGCGTGTCTCTACATCAGCCACTTCGTGAAGTCGGGCGATGTGGTTGACATCGAGGGTGACCTCACGTCGTCCAACGGTGCCGACCGCACGAACGGCTTCAACAAGTGCATGAAGGAGAACGACCCGGGCGTCAAGATCCTGGCGGATCCGACGGTCTGGGTTGCGGCCACGGCGGTGACCGACATCCAGACCGCGCTCAACGCCTACGGCTCGCAGGTCAAGGCGATCTACGACCAGTACAGCGGGCCTGACCCGGCGGCGATCGCCGCGATCGCCAAGAAGGGCCTGACGGGGAAGGTGATCCTGATCGGCGACGACGGCGTCCCATATGAGATGTGCGACATCCAGCGGGGCGACCTGTCGGCGGCTTCATCACAGCCGGCGAACCTCTATGCGCAGGGCGCATTGACCTACGCGTTGGATTCGGCGAAGGGAACCACGTTGAAGGTCGGACAGTCTGCTATCGGCGCTCCGTCGCTCCAGAACGTGACCTACCTGGGCGACGTGAACATCGGCGACCCGATCGTGGCGCCGTTTGTCACGAAGACCAAGATGACCCTGACTGGGAAGGGCATCCCGGGAGCTCCCGGCACGCTCACGACCACACCGGTCTCGGACCCCAGCCTGTGGGGCAACGTGTACGGCAAGGCACACGGCGGAGACTGCGCCGGCGTCGCCCAGCCATAGCAGCAAACCCGCTGTCGGCGAGCACCACAGTCCTGTCACGCAAGTGACAGGACTGTGGTCCGATTCTTCACGGGCCGCTCGCTCGACAGCGGCCCAGCTTTCACGCTAAACCACCATGCCATGAGCGCACCGGCCCAACCTTCGATGAGCGCAGACATCCACCCGGTTGTCGAGGCGCTCGGCGTCAGTAAGCGCTTCGGCAGCACCCAGGCCCTGCTGAACGTCGATATCGCGCTCAAATCCGGGCGCTGTCTCGGCCTCGTGGGCCGTAACGGCGCCGGCAAGTCGACGCTTGTCTCGATCCTGTCCGGCCTGCTCGCCGCCGACACCGGGGAGGTTCGCTTCAGTGGCGAGTCCGCCCCGCCGCTCGGTGACATCAGCGCCTGGCGAAGCCGCATCGCGACCGTCTTCCAGCACTCGATGGTGGTCCCTCAGCTGACCGTCGCCGAGAACGTCTTCCTCGGGGGCCTGCCAGACCGCCGCGGGATCGTCGACTGGCGTGCGACGCGCGCCCAGACGCGCCGAATACTGCGCGAGTGGGACTTTGACGTCGACCCCACCGTGGAGTGCGAGACGCTCACCGTCGAGCAGCGTCAGATCGTCGAGATCGCAGGCGCGCTTGCACGAGGTACACACATCCTCCTGCTCGACGAGCCAACGGCGGCACTCGAGCGCGACGGCGTTCGCCGGCTGTTCGAACGGGTGCGCGCGCTCGTGGCCGGCGGGGTCGGGGTCCTGTATATCTCCCACCACCTGGAGGAGGTCTTCGAGATCTGCCACGACGTCGTCGTGCTCCGTGACGGCGAGGTGGTCTTGTCAGCCCCAACCCCGACGCTCACTCAGGATCGACTCGTGAGCGCGATGGTCGGCGACGTCGCCATGCCGGTGACCGCCGCGCGGTCGGCATCTCCCGCTTACCGGACCGCACGCCAGACGGGCGCCGCAGAGCGACTCGTCGTGAGCGACATCGTCGCGGCGTCGTCGCGCGGAGCGCTGCTGGGTGCCTCCGTGGTCGTGCGCGCCGGTGAGCGCGTCGGTGTCACCGGACTGCTCGGAGCCGGCGTGGCGACGCTCGGGCAGGTTATCGCCGGGACACACGGCTATGAGTCCGGCACGATCCGTTTCGAAGGCAGGCCCTTGCCGCCCGGCCGCCCGGACGCGGCACTTTCCGCGGGAATCGGCTACATCCCCGAGGATCGCTGGCTCGAGGGCTTCATCGGGCTGCTCGGGTGCGCCGAGAACATGACGATGAGCATCACGCGGCGGCTGGCGGGACGGCTCGGGATCCTCACCCCGTCGGCGCGGACGCGGGCTGCGCGCCCGCTCGCCGAACAGCTTTCGCTCGTGTCACGTGGCCTTGGTCAGCCGGTGCAAGAGCTGTCGGGCGGCAACCAGCAGAAGGTAGCGGTCGCCCGCGCGGTGGCGATCAAGCCGAAGCTGATCGTCGCGATCACGCCGACACGCGGCGTCGACGTCGCCTCGAAGGAGTTGCTGCTCGGGGCGCTCGCCGACGTGACGGGCAACACCGGCGCCAGCCTCCTGCTCGCAAGCGACGAGTTCGACGACCTGCAGATCTGCGACCGCGTTGTCGTGCTCGTCCGTGGCCAGGTGTTCACCGAGTTCACCGAGGCGCCGTACGACGATGAGGAGCTGATCGCAGCCACCGAAGGCCTCCTGGCCGTGGGGAGAAACTGATGACCGACGTCCGCGAATCGGAAACCGCTACACCCCCCGAGCTGAGCGAGACGTTCGAGCGCCGGAGTCGCCGCGTGGCCGCGATCGCGTTCGTGCGTGGCGCGGCGCTCCTACCCGTGATCGGCGTCCTCCTGGTCGTCGGCTCACTCGTCAGCCCCGCTTTCTTCACGAGCTCGAACCTGGCCGGCGTCGGCCAGCAGGGGTCGGCGCTCGCGGTCACCGTCGTCGGCGAGGCCCTGATCATCATGATCGGCGGCATGGACCTGTCGCTCGAGTCGACGTTCGGGCTCGCGCCGATGCTGGCCGCGTGGCTGATGGTGCCGGCGGCCGCCTACGGCAACGGCGCAAGCATCGGTCCGGTCCTCGGCATCGTCGTGCTGCTTGCAGTCGGCGCCGCAGTCGGCTTCATCAACGGCTTCGCGATCGTCAAGGGCCGTCTCAACGGCTTCATCTGGACACTCGGAATGACGATCGTGCTGTACGGGTTGATGGACGGCATCACCAATGGCCAGACGCTGCCCGACCTGCCGAATGCGTTCGCCTACGTGGGCTCCGCCTACGCCGGTCCGGTCCCGGTGTCGGTGATCGTCACAGTCGCGATCTTCGTCCTCGTCGGGCTGTTTCTGCGCTACCACCGGTGGGGCCGCGAGATCTATGCGGTCGGCGGTAACCGGGCAGCTGCGCGCGCGGCAGGGATTCGCGTTGACCGCATCCGCATCGGCGTGTACGTCGCCGGCAGCGTTCTCGCGGCAATTGGCGGGCTGATGGAGGCCGGTCGGCTGCTGTCGGTGGCCAGCACCCAGGGCTACGAGGAGGGAATCATCTTCAACGTCTTCGCCGCCGCCGTGATCGGCGGGGTGAGCCTGAAGGGCGGGCGCGGCAACATGCTCGGAGCCGCTTCCGGCGTCGTGCTGATCTCACTCGTGCAGAACATCCTCGACTTGGGCAATGTCTCGAGCTACTGGATCGACGCGATCGACGGCGCCGTGATTCTGGCCGCCCTGATCATGGCGCGCGTCGTCGGTGGTGAGGCGACCGCCGAATGAGGCACGCATGAGCCGGATCGTCGGTTTCGAGACCTATGACGTCCGCTTCCCGACGTCGCGCACGCACGATGGCTCCGATGCGATGAATCGCAATCCGGACTACGCGTCCGCCTACCTGATCGTGCACACAGACGCCCCAGACGGACTGGCTGGACATGGCTTCGTGTTCACGATCGGCGCCGGCAACGACGTCGAGGTCGCGGCCATCCGGGCGCTCGAGCCGTTCCTCGCGGGCCGCGATGTCGACGAGCTGCTCGGCGATCTCGGCGGGCTTTCGCGCGAGCTCGTCGGCGACAGCCACCTGCGCTGGCTGGGCCCTGAGCGCGGCGTCATGCACATGGCGATCGGCGCCGTGCTCAACGCCTGCTGGGACATGGCCGCGCGGCGCGCGGGACAGCCGCTGTGGCGACTGCTCGCGGAGCTGGAGCCACGGCAGCTCGTCGAGCTGATCGACTTTCGCTACCTCGCCGACGTGCTCACCCCGCAGGAGGCGCTCGATCTGCTCCAGCGCGGGAGCGTCGGGCGCGAGCAGCGTGCCGCCGCGCTCGAGCGGGACGGATACCCGGCCTACACCACGGCGCCCGGGTGGCTCGGCTACGAGGACTCGCGACTGCGAGAGCTCTGCGAGCAGTCCGTCGAGGATGGCTTCGAGCTGGTCAAGCTCAAGGTCGGCGGCGCGATCGCCGAAGACTTGCGGCGGTGCGCGATCGCCCGCGAGGCGGTGGGCGACGGCATCGGGATCGCGCTGGATGCCAACCAGGTCTGGGACGTGCCGACCGCGATCTCGTGGATCGGCCAGCTCGAGCAGTTCGATCCCGCCTGGATCGAGGAGCCGACGAGTCCGGACGACATCCTTGGTACCGCGACGATCCGTCGGGCGATCAGCCCGGTGCGCGTCGCCGCCGGCGAGCACGTGCCGAATCGCGTTGTGTTCAAGCAACTGCTGCAGGCGAAGGCGATCGACATCATGCAGATCGATGCCTGCCGCGTCGCGGGCGTCAACGAGAACCTCGCCAACCTGCTGCTGGCTGCGAAGTTCGGCGTCCCCGTGTGCCCCCACGCAGGCGGCGTGGGGCTCTGCGAGCTGGTGCAGCACCTCGCGATGTTCGACTACGTCGCACTGTCGGCCACGACCGAGCAGCGCCGGATCGAGTGGATCGAGAACCTGCACGAGCACTTCGTCGCGCCCGCGGTGGTGATCGATGGTCGCTACCAGGCGCCGGAGGCTCCTGGTGCGTCGACCGAGATGCGCGTAGACTCGCTCCTGGAGTTCTCCTTCCCCGCCGGTCCGGCGTGGCTCGGCGAACAGGTGTCGAGCTGAGTTTGACCAGCCCGCGCAGCTCGACGCGGCCAGCCAGCCCCCCAAGCGCAACCGGGATCGCATGAGTAGCAGAGAGCCGGCACGACGACGCGACGGAGTCGCGGTCACGGATGAGGCGATCGAGCGGATCAAGTCGATGATCGTCTCCGGTGAGCTGCAACCTGGCGATCGTCTGCCTAGGGAGGACGAGCTCGCCGCCGAGCTCGGGCTCTCGCGCAGCTCCCTGCGCGAGGCGGTTCGCGCGCTGGCGCTGGTGCGGATCCTGGACGTTCGCCAGGGCGACGGGACCTACGTGACCAGCCTCAGTCCCAGGCTCCTGCTCGACGCGATGAGCTTCGTGATCGACTTCCACCGCGATGACTCGGTGCTCGAGTTCCTCGAGGTGCGCCGGATCCTCGAGCCGGCGGCGACGGCAATGGCTGCCAGACACATCACCGACGAGCAGGTCGACCACCTCTATGAGCTGCTCCGCGAGGTGCCGCCGGACGCCGACGTCGAGACGTTTGTCGGCAGCGACCTCGCCTTCCACAGGACCGTCGTCTCACACTGCGGCAACACCGTGCTCGCCTCCCTGCTCGACTCGATGTCGGGCACGACCAACCGCGCACGCGTCTGGCGCGGCCTGACGGATGAGCGCGCGCAGGAGCGCACCCTGCGCGAACATCTGGCGATCGTCGACGCGCTCGCGAACCGCCAACCCGAGGTCGCCGCGGCACGAGCGGCGGTTCACATCGCCGGCGTCGAGGACTGGCTGCTCCACGCTCGCGTGCCGACGACCAAGCTGGCTTCCGGCGCTCGCCAGTAGAGTCCGAGACGAAGCGTGTACGACGCGGGCGTGATCATTGTCACCGGCGCGGGCTCGGGGATCGGACGGGCCGTGGTCGAGCGGCTTTCGTCGGCCGGGGCAACCGTGCTGGCCGCGGATATCAACCTCGAGGCCGCGCAGGCGACCGCTGAGGGCGCCGGATCACTGGTGAGCGCCACGCCCGTCGACGTGAGCGACGAGCAGAGCGTCGAGGCGATGGTCGCGCGCGCCTTGCAGCTGGCCCCGATCGTTGCCCTCGCGAACGTCGCCGGGATCGGCTCACTCACGAACGCGCCCGACACACCGCTCGAGATCTGGGAGCGCGTGATGGCAGTGAACTCCACCGGCACGTTCCTGTGCTGCAAGCACGTGATCCCCCACCTGCGCGAGCGCGGCGGCGGCGCAATCGTCAACGTGGCGAGCGTCGCCGGCCTCGTCGGGATGCGCAACCGGGCCGCATACTGCGCTTCAAAGGGAGCCGTCGTCGCGCTCACGCGGGCGATCGCGCTCGACCACGCGGCCGAGGGGATCCGTGTCAACGCGGTCTGCCCGGGGACGGTCGACACGCCGTGGGTCCGGCGGCTGATCGACGACGCGGGCTACACGATCGACGAGCTCCGGGCACGCCAGCCGCTCGGGCGGCTCGCGACTGCCGAGGAGGTCGCTGGCGCCGTCGCCTGGCTGCTCAGTGGCGAAGCCGCGTCCGCCACCGGCTCGATGCTCGTGCTCGACGGCGGCTGGACCGCCGCCTGAGTTACTGCTCCCACCCCAGCGAGCGCTCCACCGCCCGCTGCCACTGCGCGTAGCCCGCGGCGCGATCGCGCTCGGACATCCGCGGCTCCCAGCGTCGGTCCTCGGACCAGCGCTCGCGCAGCTCGCCGGTATCGGACCAGAAGCCGGCGGCGAGACCCGCGGCGTAGGCGGCACCGAGCGCCGTCGTTTCGCTCACGGTCGGCCTGAGCACGGGAAAGCCGAGCACGTCGGCCTGGAACTGCATCAGCAGCTCGTTCCCGGTCATGCCGCCGTCGACCCGCAACTCGGTGAAGCGCACATCGGCGACCTCGAGCGCCGCATCGACCACCTCCCGCGTTTGCCACGCCGTCGCTTCGAGGGCGGCGCGAGCGATGTGTCCGCGGTTTGCGTACCCGGTCAGTCCAACGATCACCCCGCGGGCGTCGTCGCGCCAGTACGGTGCGAACAGGCCCGCGAACGCCGGCACGAAGTACACGCCGCCGTTGTCCTCGACGGTCCGTGCGAGGTCCTCGACGGCGGGCGCGTCGGGGATGATCTGCAGCCGGTCGCGCAGCCACTGGACGAGCGCGCCGGTGACTGCGATCGATCCCTCCAGCACGTAGCAAGCCTGGGCGTCGGGCCCCAGCTTGTAGCCAACGCTCGTCAGCAGCTTGTCGGTGCGAACCACCTCTTCGCCGGTGTTGACCAGCAGGAACGATCCCGTGCCGTAGGTGTTCTTCGCCTCGCCCCGGTGAAAGCACGTCTGGCCAAACAGCGCCGCCTGTTGATCGCCGAGGATCCCGGCGATCGGGACACCGTCGATCGCGGTCCCGCAGACCTCGCCGTACACCTCCGACGAGGAGCGAATCTCCGGCAGGATTGCCCGCGGGATCCCCATCAGCTCGAGGCTCGGCTCGTGCCAATCGAGCGTCTCGAGGTTCATCAACATCGTCCGGCTCGCGTTGGTCACGTCGGTCGCGTGCACGCCACCGTTGGGCCCGCCGGTCAGGCGCCAGAGCAGCCACGTGTCCATCGTCCCGAACGCGAGCTCGCCACGCTCGGCGCGCTCCTGAGCGCCCTCGATGTTGTCGAGCAGCCAGCGGATCTTGGGCCCGGAGAAGTAGGTGGAGAGCGGCAACCCGACGGCATCGCGCAGGCGATCGACTCCGGCGCCGCCGGCCAGCTCGCGCACGAGCCCGGCGGTGCGCGTGTCCTGCCAGACGATCGCGTTGTGGATCGGCCTGCCCGTCGCTCGCTCCCACACGACCGTCGTCTCGCGCTGGTTGGTGATGCCGACGGCCGCCAGCTCGCCGGCCTCGATGTTCGATGAGGCGAGCACGCCACCGATCACCTCACCCGTGCGCGTCCACACCTCGGCCGGGTCGTGCTCGACCCAGCCGGCGCGGGGCGTGATCTGCTCGTGCTCGCGCTGATCGATGTCGACGATCCTGCCGTCCCGATCGAAGATGACGAACCGGGAGCTGGTTGTGCCCTGGTCAACCGCGGCGACATACTTGGCCACTGCCGGCGCCTCCTGGTTCGTGTTGCGGATCAGCGGATCGTACGCATCGCCGGCAAGGGCTCCCGCAGGAATTACTGCGGCGGCCCAAGCACCCGCCGCCGAGCTGGGCACGGGTTGCACCGGATCGAGGTTCGATAGGATCGCGCGGCCACCAAAAAGGGCTGCTGCATTCCGCAGCGCGCTAGGACAGGACCGGCCCGCGCGGCCGGCCAGTGAGGGAGGAAGGATGAAGTCACTCGTCAGGGTCACCGCGGCGGCACTCGCCGCCTGCGCCGCAATGGGCGCCTTTACGGCGCCGGCAGGCGCCAAGGCGCCGACCCGAACCGCACGCCACCGCGCCGCCGCGCACCGCCGCCACTCGCACGTGGCCGCCGCGCCGGGCGCGGCCAACGCCTACCTGCCGCTGCCGGTCACCCCGGGCTCGGCCTACCTCGCACTCGGGGACTCGGTCTCGTTCGGCTATCAGGAGCCGCAGGTCGTCCCGGCGCCCGACTACTTGAATGCCGCGAGCTTCCCCAACTACCCGCAGATGGTCGCAGACGACCTCCATCTGACGGTCGCCAACCTTGCCTGCCCGGGCGAGACGACGAGCAGCTTCATCGACACCTCGGCGATCAGTAACGGCTGCGAGAACACGCTCGGCAACACGAGCGAGTCCTACCGGCTCAGCTACCCGCTGCACTACAGCTATTCGGGCAGCCAGCTGTCGGCGGCGCTCGCTTACCTCGAGTCGACACCGAAGGTGCGACTCGTGTCGCTGATGATCGGCGCCAACGACGTGTTCGTCTGCCAGGAGACGACGTCCGACGACTGCTCGAGCACATCCGAGCTGCTCGGCGTGGCGACGACGATCGCCAAGAACGTCAGGACGATTCTGTCGGCGATCCGCACGCAGGCCGACTACACCGGTCAGATCGCGATCGTCAACTACTACTCGCTGGACTACGCCAACTCGGAGGACAACACCCAGTCCCAGCTCGGGGACGCGGTGCTCGATCTCGCCGCGGCGCCGTACCACGTCGAGATCGCCGACGGCTACGGCCAGTTCGAGGCCGCCTCGACGGACTCGGCCGATGACCCCTGTACCGCCGGCCTGCTCACGCAGCTCGGCACGCCGGGCACGTGCGGTGTCCACCCGAGCTACGCCGGCCACGCGGTGTTGGCACAGGCGGTGCTGGACGCGATCACGAACTGATCTGGCTTGCCTCGTCGGGCCGGCCGACCGGGCCGGCCCTTCGGGGTCAGCTCTCACATCGCCAGCAGGCCAGGTGCTCGTAGCATCCCTTAGATGTCTGAGCGACCGGCGATGGAGGCCGAGCGGCCGGTCGTTCTGAGCGTCGCGCCCCACCCCGACGACGAGCTCCTCGGCGCCCCTGCGACGCTGATGGCACTGCGAGACGCGGGGTGGCGGGTGCTTACCCTCGCGTGCAGCCTCGGACGCGCCGGCGATCGCGAGCGGCGCCGGCGCGAGCTCGAGCATGCCTGCACGTTGGCGGGCTTCGACCTGCTCGTGCCGGAGCAGCTACCCCCGATCGGTCGCGACGACGATCTCGCGCACGCCCAAACCGCGCTCGCCGCGACGGTCCTGGCCACCGTTCAGGAGACGGGAGCACGGCTGATTGTCGGCCCGTCGCCGCACGACGGTCATCACGCCCACGAGGTCGCCGGGCGGGCGATCCGTGATGCGGTCGAGTGCGGCGGCAGCGGGGAGCGGCGCGTCATGTTCTGGGGCCTGTGGGCCGACCTCCCGTTCCCGAACGTACTCGTCAGGTTCGGCGCCGAGCGGCTGGCCGAGATCCAGGCGGCGCTCGCCGCCCACGAGGGGGAGCTCGCCCGCAGCCGCTTCGACCGGCTGCTCGCGGGGCGGGCCGCCGCCAACGCGGTCCTCGGGCCGGAGCGCGCTTTCGGCTTCGGCGCCGACGGCCTCGAGGCCGGCGGGCGCAGCGGCGTGGGCGAATGCGCGGAGCTGTTGTGCGAAGTCGGCTGGTCAGCCGCGTCGGGCTGGCGGCTCGCACCACCCCGGATGTTCGACACCTCCGATGTCGAGGAGCCGGGTCGAGCGCCGACGGGTCCGGAGCTCGGGTGGTGGCTCCATGCCACGAGCGCGCGCGACCAACTTCGACGAGCCTAACTGAGTGGTCCCGCGGAACCCAGGCGAGCGATCGCGCGCGGCGTCACGCTGAAGGCGGGCGGGCTCGTCCCGCGCCGGATCCGACCGGCATGGATGTCGCGTTCGTACACGGCCAACTGATCACAGCGCTCGTTCAACTCGCGGCCAGCGTGGCCCTTCACACGTTCCCACGCGATTGTGTGGGGCGCCACCGCCTCCAGCAGATCGCGCCAGAGATCCTGGTTCTTGACGGGTTTCCTCCCACTCTTCCAGCCGTTGCCCTGCCACTTCACCAGCCACCCCTCGAGGAACGCACCCGCCACGTACGCCGAGTCGACGAAGATCCTCACCGTCGTCGGGCGCGTGAGTGACCGGAGCCCCTGAAGCGCCGCGGTCATCTCCATCCGGTTGTTCGTCGTGGCGTCCTCCCCTCCATGCCCCTCGAGGCGCTTGGCGATCGTGCCGTCCTGCGCTCGGGCGACCAGAACGAACGCCCAACCGCCCGGCCCCGGGTTGCCAGAGCACGCGCCGTCGGTCCAAAGCTCGGTGATGAACCCCACGCGGGGACTGTAGGCTTCATCAAGGGGGTCCACAAGTTCGTCGTGACCTCGACGCCGCTCGAGCTGCGGTGGGCGAGTAGTTCGGTGGTCGGTAACGGCCTCGCCCAGTTCGTCGCCGATCAGGGCACGACCTCAACTCCGCACACCCCGTCGATCATCATGGGGGTAGTGGGATTGGGGTTCTCTGGGATACCTCAACTCCGCACACCCCTCCGAGCGGGTGGGGGTGTGCGGAGTTGTGGTCGTCGTGGCGATCACGGCGCCGGCCAAGCGGCGGGTCGAGACCGACCCCGGAGCGGGCCGGGCCGCGTGGACTCAAGGCCCGCACAGTCATGCGGCGCGTTGGGCCTGCCCCCGAGCGTCGACTACGCGCGCACACCCGATTCACTGGCGAATGTGCTCACGAGCCTGGCGTACAACGAACGCGGGCTGTCGCCCGGAACGCTGTTCTTCTGCGTCCGTCGTGGATTGCTGCTCAGGCGGCGGCTCCCGCGAGCGCTTCGACGATGCGGGCCACGTGGTCGCCGGTAATCTGCCGGGTGGCTGCGTTGACGCGGTTGAATGCGTTGATCGCCGCGATCGCCACCACCAAGGCCGCTAGCTGCGGTTCGGTGTAGTGGCGGGCAGCTTCGTCCCAGACTTCGTCCGGCACTGGGTCGGGCTGGTCTGCCAGCCGCGTGGCGGCCTCGGTGAGCGCGAGCGCCGCACGCTCGCCGTCGGTGAAGTAGGGCGCCTCGCGCCACGCCGCGACGAGGTGGATGCGCTCGCTGCTCTCGCCGACGTGCTCGAGCTCGCGCGTGTGGATGTCGACGCACACGCTGCAGCCGTTGATCTGGCTCGCGCGTAGCGTCACCATCGCGAGCGTGGCCACTGGGATCGCGGCGTTCTTCGCCGAGGCGACGAGCTGCTGGAGTGCGTCGAGCGCGCCGGGTACGGTCAGCGCGGGGTTCTGGATTCTCGCCTGAGTCATGGTGTTCCTCCTGTGTCGTGAGTGTGGGGCTGTATGTCGTTGGGCGTGTCAGGGCGCGGCCGGTGCGCGCGGACTAGCGATGCGAAGTCCCCGACCACCCCGAGGTGCGCGAGCTTGTCGGGGTTGATAACCGAGCTGATACTGCGGATCTCGCCGCTGACGATCTCGAGCGACCACACGCTGATCAGCCGCTGCTGGCCGTCCAGGACCATCGCTCCCGGACCGCCGTTCACCTCGGTCGGTCGCAGCGTGAATCCGGGAACCCGCGAGAGGAGCCGCATCCAGGCCAGCAGCACGCGCGCGACGCGGTTGCGACCGCGCAGCGACCGCGCCAGCGCCGGGACCTTCCCGCCGCCGTCGCCGGTCAGGACCACGTCGTGCGCCAACAAGGCCTCAAGCCCGGCCAGATCCCCCTGCTCGGCGGCAGCGAGAAACCTCTGCGTGAGCTCCTCGCGCTGCTCCCGCGAGGTCTGAAACCGGGGCCGACGCTCCTCGACGTGCCGCCGGGCCCGGCTCGCGAGCTGGCGCACGTTGTCCTCGCTCTTGCCGATGATCTCTGCGATCTCCGGATAGCCGTAGTCGAACACGTCGTGCAGGAGCAGCGCGGCTCGCTGCTCAGCAGACAGGCTCTCTAGCAGCACCAGCATCGCCAGCGACAGCGAGTCGGCCATCTCGGCGTGCTGGGCGGGATCGTCGACGCCGTCGGTGAGGATCGGCTCGGGCAACCACTCGCCGACGTACTGTTCACGCCGCGCGCGCGCCGAGCGCAGCTCGTTGATCGCCAGCCGGGTGGTGACGGTGGCGAGGTAGGCGCGCGGGGAGGCGATCTGCTCGCCGTCCTCGATCGCCCCATGTACGCGCAGCAACGCCTCCTGGACGACGTCCTCGGCTTCGGAGACGCTGCCGAGCATCCGGTAGGCGATCGCGAACGACGCCCCACGTAACTGCTCGAGCTCGTGTTCTTCAGCGGTCATGTCGGGCGTGCTCCAGTCTCATCATCCGCTTCGCGATCCGGCCTACAACCGATAGACAAGACGACGGCCGCAGCTGTGACACCACGCCCCCACCCCGGGGGGCGGATTGACGCCACGCCAGCGTGGCTCCGCGGAGCAACCTCCCGGGCGTGTGGATTGCTATGGCGACGCTTGGCCCGTCGGTAGCACTACCGACGCTTAGGCCCGTCGGTAGTGCTCGCGCCAGATCAGGCGGTACACCGGGATCAGCCGCGGCAGGTCGCGCACCCCCGGGATGAAGGGCACGAGGATGAGCGCGAGGCTCATGATCGCCATCACCGCGATCACCAGGATGTCGCCGTTGGCGGACGTCGAGAACGGCTTGATCTGATACCAGAACGTGTAGAGCCAGAGCCAACTCTGGCCCGGGAAGCTGCCCGTCTCGTTCATCATTCCCCACTGGTTGCCGAGCAGGTGCTCTGCCTGGGCGCGGTTGGTGAGGACGCCACCGTCCTCCATGAACAGGAGGATCTTCGTGTAGTCGGTGGTGTAGAACTGGTTGCTGGCCAGCAGCGCGCCGTCGAGCCCGCCCGACCGGGCCGTAGTTGCCCGACGGCATCGAGAGGGAGTCGCTCGGGCCGACGGACGCCTTCCCAAGCCCGGTCGCGTAAGCGGCGGTCCAGGCGCTCTGGGTCTTGGCCGGCGCCTGCTCGTAGCTGTTGACCGCGTCCTGGAGTGCAGGTTGCCCGTAGACCTCGCGAAGGGGGTCGATCACGAAGTCGAGTGGGGCGTTGATCGGGTGGGCGATCCCGAACCACTTCTGGAGGTGGATGAACCCCAGCTCCTGCCCACTCGAGGCGCCATTGTACGGCGGACCGTACGTCGCAGTCCCGCTGGTGCCGTCGAGCTCGCTCAGCGCCGTCGTGACGAAGTCGACCGGGTCGCCGCGCGACCAGCTGCGAATCGTGCTGGGACGCTCATCGGGCGAGGAGAACAGGATCGTCAGCACGACCGCCAGCAGCAGCACGACACCCAGCGCGATCGAACCTTCCTTGACGATGTCGTACGGCCGGTAGCCGCCCTTCCAGGTGCGCGCGGCCTCGTCCAGCTGGCGGTTACGCTCTCGGTAGGTCATCGCTCGAGCGGCGGGACCACGCCGTGATGGCGGACCAGCAGGATGTGGCCGACGACGAGGGCCACGACGATGGCCGGAAGCAGGAACACGTGGTACCCGTAGATCTGGCCGAAGTTCAGGAGGTTGAAGAACGAACCAATCCCAGCGGCGTTCATCGCGTCCTTAGCCTGGGTCGAGATCCACTGCGCGTCGAAGTTCTGCTGGGACAGGTAGCCGGTGAACGCGCACGGGACGGCGATCAGAAAGGTGACCGCCCCGCTCATCCACACACGCGCTCGCCCGCCGCGCCAGGCCGACATCCAGTACTTGCCCCACAGGTGGATGACCATGAAGAAGAACAACAGCTCGACCGACCACAGGTGGAAGCTGTTGAAGAAGTGGCCAAGGCCGTTGTCGTGCCACCAGCCGGGACCCTTCAGCGCGAGGATCGTCCCCGACCCGATCACCACGGCCAGCGAGCTCAGCGTCAGCACCCCGAACACGTAGATCCACGAGGCGACGTATGTCGGCTGACCGTCTGGGAGCAGCTTCTCGGGCGGAAGTGCTGCCACCGCCCGACGGCGCAGGGCGACCGTCCACGACCGCTCCTCGGGCTGCGGGTCGCCCGGGATGGTGGCGCTCATGACGGCCTCCGCGATCTGCGTGTGCCGGGAAACGGGGCCAGCAGCGCGACGACGAACACGACCACGCCCAGCACGATCACGATCAGGTTGGGGACCGACAGCTCGATCACCCACACGTGTACGTAGCCGGCGTGGCCGTTCAGGTTGAAGATTGCAGCGAGCATGGGGTTGCACGCTACGGCGAAGCGGCAGCTTTCCCATCAGGGGCTCTCGCCCTCGCGCTCGTGGTCGACTACTGATTCGCCCGCCTGTCAACTCGAGCGCCAGCTCGACCAGCGCTCGACCTCGATCACGACAATCGGGCCGGCCGGTGGCCGCGCGGCGTACTGGGGGTAGCGGCGCTGCAGGGAGGCGACCCCGGCGGCGCGCAAATCCGGCTCGTCCAAGTGGGAGCGAAGCACCCGCGCCCGGCCGTCTGCCCGTGCCCACCAGAGCGCGCGCCAATCGTCCTCGTAGTGGTCGACGAGCACCGCGACCCGCGGGTTGTGGTCGATGTTGGCGAGCCGCCGCAGCGCGGTCGTGCGCTTGGGCTTGTGGTCGACAGCGGTCACGATCCGGTCGGGGTCGAGCAGCGCGAATGTGATCGGGATGATGTGTGGCCGGCCGCCGGCGTCGCCCGTGGCGAGCCGCGCGACCGCCGACGCGGCGAACAGGGTGCGTGCGTCCGACTCGTTCACAAGCGCAGAACGGACACCGTGTAGGTTTGTGGCATGCGCGCTCCCATCACACTCGATCTTCACATTCCCAACTTCAACTATCCCGGAGTCGGCCCCGACGAGGAATTTGAGAAGCTCGTCGAGATCGCGACGACGGCCGAGCGGTCGGGCTTCAGCTCGATCTCGCTGATGGACCACCTCCACCAGATCGCGATGGTCGGTCCGGAGGAGAACTGGATGTTCGAGGGCTCGACGATGCTGGCGGCGCTTGCCGCCCGGACCGAACGGCTGTCGCTGGGCCTGCTGGTCGGCGGCGTCACCTACCGCAACCCGGCGCTCCACGCGAAGATCACGACGACGATCGACATCGTCTCCGGCGGTCGCGCCTGGCACGGGATCGGCGCGGCCTGGTTCGACGGGGAACATCGCGCCTACGGCTTCGAGTACCCGGACCTCAAGTACCGGTTCGAGATGCTCGAGGAGCACCTCCAGATCGTGCGTGCGATGTTCACCACCGAGGGCCGGGTGAGCTTCGAGGGCAAGTACTTCAAGGTCGACGGCGCCTACAACAACCCCAAGCCGATCCGCGGCGACATCCCGATCCTGATCGGCGGCAGCGGCGAGCGCAAGACGCTGCGCCTGGTCGCCCAGTACGGCGACGCCTGCAACCTGTTCGGTGACGCCGAACGGTTCCGGCACCTGCTGTCGGTGCTGGAGAGCCACTGCGAGGCCGTCGGCCGGGACCCAGGCGAGATCACCAAGACCGGGATGAGCCCGCTCCTGATCGCCGAGACCCACGAGGAGGCACAGCGCAAGCTCGAGGCCGCCAAGGCCGCCGGTCTACCGCCGGAGCGGGTCGCGATGCTCGCGGCCGGCGACGCGGACACGATCGGAGAGTGGGCTCAGGGAATCGCGGAGGCAGGGATCGAGGGACTGACGATCTCGCTGCCCGACGTCCACGACCTCGAGACGCTCGAGCTGGCGGGCAGGACGCTCAGCAAGGTGTTCGCCTCGCCGACCGTCTGAGCCGGGCATCGGCCTCCGACGCGGACTCAGCCGATCAGAGCGATCGATCGACGCTGAGCTCGCTGAGCTTCCGCACCCAAATCAACGCTCCAAATTCAGGAAAACTGACGCGGGCGCGCCGCCGCGATAGCCTTCGAAGGCGCGTCCTGGAGAGATGCCGGAGTGGTTGAACGGGCGCGACTGGAAATCGCGTAACGGGGGTCAACCTCGTTCGGGGGTTCGAATCCCCCTCTCTCCGTTCCAGCTATTCGCCCGCAGGCCCCAGCCTCGCCGGCGCCCCGCGCTTGACGAGCACCTCAGGCAGGACGACCGATCCGTCTGGCTGCTGCCCGTTCTCCAGCAGCGCGATGATCGTTCGCCCGACGGCCGCCGCGGTGCCGTTGAGGGTGTGCACGTGCGCGAGCCTGCGATCCTCGGTGCGGTAGCGGATGTCGAGCCGGCGCGCCTGGAAGTCGGTTGTGTTCGAGCACGAGGTGAGCTCGCGGTAGCGGCCCTGCCCGGGCAGCCACGCCTCGCAGTCGTATTTCTTGGCTGCCGATGCGCCGAGATCCCCAACCGCGATCGCGACGACCCTGTACGGGATGCCCAGCTCACGCAGGATCGACTCCTCGGTCGCTAGCAGGCGCTCGTGCTCGTCGCGCGACTGCGCCGGGTCGACGAACGAGAACATCTCGACCTTGTCGAACTGGTGCACGCGGAAGATCCCGCGTGTGTCCTTGCCCGCGGCGCCCGCCTCGCGGCGGAAGCAGGTCGAGAACCCGGCGTAGCGCAGCGGCAGCTCATCCGCCCCGAGGATCTCCCCGGCGTGCAGGGAGGCGAGCGACACCTCGGAGGTGCCCACCAGATACAGGTCGTCGTCGGCCAGCCGGTAGATCTGCTGCTCGGTGTCGGGCAGCATGCCCGTCCCGTAGAGCGCCTGCTCGCGCACGAGCACGGGCGGAATCACCGGCTCGAACCCCTGCTCTCGCAGGCGGCCGATCACGTGCTGGACGAGCGCTAACTCGACCAGCACGAGGTCGCCGCGCAGGTAGGCGAAGCGCGAGCCCGACAGGCGCGCCGCCCGCTCCATGTCGATCATCGAGCCCGCGAGTGCGAGGTGGTCGAGACCGGTCGCGCCTGCCTCCCCGACAACCGTCAGCTCGGTGTCCTCATCGGGGGCATCGGGGTCGGGCAGGTTCGGGAGCGCCATCAGCGCCTGGTCGCGCTCGTCCCGCGCGGCCGCTTCCTCGTCGCTCAGCTCGCGCCCCCGCTCGGCGAGCGCGCCCAGCTGCTCGCGCTGCCCGGGGCTGGGCGCGCCCCGGAGCGACTTGCCGAGCCGGTTCTGCTCGGCCCGCACCTCCTCTGCGGCGGCGGTCAGCGAACGCCACCGCTCGTCCAGCGCGAGCACCCGGTCGACCGCCTCGACCGTGTCGGCGCCCCGCCGCCGCAGCGCCGCCCGGACGCCGTCCGGATCGGACCTGATCAGCCTGATGTCGAGCAACGCGGCTCCGGGCGCCGGCCGCGCTACCGGGTCGCGGACCGGGAGCCGGCGGACGCCGCCGCGGCGAGGCTCGGCAGCGAAGGCAGGGTCCCGATCGCCTGGTCCTTGCACGGCGGCAGCGCCGAGGCGGGCTCGTACACCGCCTTGGAGCCTGCAAACTTCGAGACGAACATCGCGACCTCGCGCGCCTGCTGGCCGACGACGACGTTCTGCGGCATGTACGCCCCGGAGAAGCCGCCGTTCTCGATCGCATACAGGACCCGGATCGCGGGGCGCTCGCAGCGGACATTGAAGTTCGGACCGTTGATGTCCTGGTAGGTCCGCGGATTCCCACCGGAGCCGTGAGTGCCCGCGACCGCCAGCGTGTGGCAGCCGGCGCACCGCTGCTGGAACAGCTGCGCCGCCTGCAGGTCGACGGCGTAGTCCGGGTCGCTCCGCGGAACGCTGATCCGCTGGGTCCCGCAGGCGGCGGCGCCGAGGACGACGGCGACCGCCCCGGTCGCGGCGAGCAGTGCGCGGACTGGCCTTCTCATGCGCCGCGGATCATACGCATACGGCGTGGCGGCCCGCTCCATGATCCGCGGATATGGTGACCGCCGGATGATCGTCGTGCATGTCGTGATCGGGGTTGCGGCGCTGGCGCTGAACGCGGTCGCGGCGATGTGGGGCGGGTGGTGCTGGTGGCGCTCGCGCTCGAGCGCCTGGTTCTGGCGGGTGCTGCGGGCAGCGCAGGTGGTTGTCGTGCTCGAGGTGGCGCTTGGCGGGCTGCTGATCCTGCTCGACAAGAAGGCGGTCAGCCTGCACTACATCTACGGCGTGCTGCCGCTGCTCGTGTCGCTGCTCGCCGAGCAGCTCCGGATCTCCTCGGCGCAGACGGTGCTCGACTCGCGCGGCTTCGAGAACGCCCAGGCGGTGGGGCGGCTCGCGAAGGACGAGCAGCGGGCTGTGGTGGTCGCGATCGTGCGGATGGAGGTCGGGGTGATGGCGCTGTCCGCGTTCGTCAACGTCGTCCTGCTCGCGCGGGCCGCGATGGTGGTGCACTGAGGGCCGAGCCGGATAGAGCCGGCCGCAACAAGCGCCATTTGCCACTAAGTGACAGGGTGTTACAAGCCGACGGCTACGCAAGAGTCCGCAGTGCTATAACGGCCCTTGTGCTACGCGATTACCTCCCCGCGATCGTGTTCATGGTGCTGGGCGGACTCGTCGGAGCGCTGTTCTCCCTCCTGAACGGGATCGCCGGCCGGCGCACGCGCCCCAACGTCAACCGCACGAGGCCATACGAGTGCGGCCTGCCGTCGGAGATCCAGCGCGGCTTCCGCTTCGGGATCAGCTTCTACCTGATCGCGATGCTGTTCATCCTGTTCGACATCGAGGTGATCTTCCTGTTCCCGATCGCCGTCCAGCTGCGGGCGTTCGGCGGCTTCGCGCTTGGGGAAACCGTCACGTTCGTGATCCTGCTGATGGTCGCCTTCGTGTATGTCTGGCGGCGAGGGGCGCTCGAGTGGAAATAAAGCGCGAGGTCCTCACCACGCCGCAGCCTCCGGTCGACTTCAGGGCCAGACAGCTGTTCGCCCGCGACATGCTGCGCGGCCAGCTCGAGGGCGAGGATCTGGAGCGCTTCGTCGAGGAGAGCGTGCTGACGACGACCGTCGAGAAGGCCGTCTCGTGGGCGATGGGCAACTCGATCTACCCGCTCACGTTCGGGCTCGCGTGCTGCGCGATCGAGATGATGACGATCGTCGCCTCCCGGATGGACATCGCGCGCTTCGGCTTCGAGGCGTTCCGCGCGTCTCCGCGCCAGGCGGACCTGATCATCCTGTCGGGCCGCGTCAGCATCAAGATGGCGCCGATCGTGCGCCGCATCTACGACCAGATGCTCGAGCCCAAGTTCGCGATCTCGATGGGCGCATGCTGCTCCTCGATGGGCGTCTTCAACAACTACGCACTCGTCCCGTCGGACAAGTTCATGCCGATCGACGTGCACGTGCCGGGTTGCCCGCCGCGGCCGGAGGCGCTCGCGCACGGGATCCTGCGCCTGCGCGAGAAGATCCAGGGCAACGCCAAGGACGGCTGGCGCGCGCGCTACGACGCGATCGGCACCGAGGAGTTCACCGACCCCGCCGGCGACGAGCGCCACCTCGAGAGCTACCACGACTCCATCCGAGTGATCGAGGGACACCGGCGCCACCCGCCGTTCGACGAAGTCGGAGACGCATCAGGTGCCTGACGCGACCGGCCTCGAGCTGATCGCGCAGGAGCTTCGAGAAGCCGCCCCGGATTCGGTCCTCGACACCGCCTTCTACCGCGGTCGCGCCGAGATCCGGATCGAGCCCTCGCGCAACCGCGAGGTGCTCCAGCACCTGCAGGACCGCGGCTACACGTTCCTGGCCAGCCTGCACGGCGTCGACTACTACCCGCACGAGCCGCGCCTCGGCGTGATCTATGAGCTGCTCGACATGGTCGAGGTCGACCGCCTGTCGATCAAGGCACGGGTGTCGACCGAGGAGCCGCGGATTTCGTCCGTGGTCGGCCTGTTCCCGGGCGCCGACTTCCCCGAGCGCGAGTGCTTCGACATGTTCGGGGTGATCTTCGACGGGCATCCCGACCTGCGGCGGATCCTGATGCCGGAGGACTACGAGGGCTTCCCGCAGCGACGCGACTTCCCGGTCGGCGGCGAGCCGATCCTGTTCACTCACAACGAAGCCCACAATTACGGCGTCAACCAGTAGGAACCCACCCCCACCCCCCACCACACTGCAATGGCACTGACCCAGGCCGATTACCGCAAGCGCGAAGCGTCGATCACGATCTCGAGCGAGCCCGCCGGGACGGGCGAGACGCACGAGATGATGACGCTGAACATCGGCCCGCACCACCCCGCCACCCACGGCGTGCTGCGGCTGATCACCACGCTCGAAGGCGAGGTCGTCCGCGACCTCAAGCCGATCATCGGCTACGTCCACACCGGGATCGAGAAGACCGCCGAGCAGAAGTCCTACTGGAAGGTGATCCCCGTGATCGAGCGGATGGATTACCTGTCCTACTACTTCAACGCGATGGCGTTCTGCGGCGCCGTCGAAACGCTGCTCGGCGTCGAGGTGCCGCCGCGGGCACAGTACCTGCGGGTGATCCACCTGGAGCTAAACCGGATCATGTCCCACCTCGTTTGGCTCGGAACGAGCGCGCTCGACCTCGGCGCGATGTCGATGTTCTGGTACTGCTTCCGCGAGCGCGAGTCGATCCTCGACCTGTTCGAGATGTCGTCGGGCGCGCGCATGCACACGCGCTACTTCCAGGTCGGCGGCGTGATCGAGGACATCCCCGTCGGCTTCGCCGAGAAGGTCAGCGAGTTCATCCGGCAGATGCCGACCCGCGCCGATCAGTACGCGGACCTGCTCGAGAAGAACGAGATCCTGCTCTCGCGCCTGCGCGGCACCTGTCCGCTCGACAAGGAGACGCTGCTCGGTCTCAGCGTCACCGGGCCGCTATTGCGCGCCGCGGGCGTTCCCTGGGATCTGCGCAAGGCGGCGCCGTACTCGAGCTACGACCACTTCGACTTCAAGATCCCGATCGGCAGCCACGGCGACAACTACGACCGCTTCCGCGTCCGCCACGCGGAGTTCTACGAGTCGTGCAAGATCATCGACCAAGCCCTGAACGGCCTTCCCGAAGGACCGCACATCACGACCGATCGCAAGGTCGCGCTGCCCCCGCGCCACGAACTGGCGACAAGCATGGAGGCGCTGATTCACCATTTCAAGCTCGTCACCGAAGGCTTTCGGGTGCCAACCGGCGAGGCCTACTACGCGATCGAGGGGCCCCGCGGCGAGCTCGGCTGCTTCGTCCGGGCGGACGGCTCCGCCAAGCCGGTCCGCGTGCACATGCGCGATCCGAGCTTCCTCAACCTGCAGGCCACCGCGCCGATGGTCAAGGACTCCTACATCGCCGACCTGATCGCGACGCTGGCGATGATCGACCCGGTGCTCGGAGGCATCGACCGTTGAGCGCGACACGGCCCCCGCGCCAGCCGCAACAGACGCTTGGAGCGGAGCGCCCGACGACGTTCGCCGGGGTCGCGATCTTCGCCGATGGGATCAAGCCCACACCGGTCCCCCGCTACCAGCATGGCTCGCGCGTCCCGGGCTGGGACGACGCGGTCGACCTGACGAAGCCACCCGCGACGATTCCCGATCCGGCGACGACGCCCGTTCCGGAGTCCCTCAGAACCGCGATCGAAGCCGCGATGGCGAAGTACCCGGACCGGCGTTCGGCCGCGATCCCGGCGCTCCATCTCGCCCAGCAGCATCACGGCTGGTGCTCGCCCGAGGCGATCGTGCAGGTCGCGTGCGTGATGCGGCTGACGCCGGCATACCTGACCAGCGTCGCCAGCTTCTACGACATGTTCTCGCTGCGCCCGAAGCCCCCGCACGATGTGTACGTGTGCACAAACATCACCTGCTCGCTGCTCGGGGGCGACGAGATCCACGAGCGGATGGTGGAGCTCGTGCACGATCACCCGGACCTGAACGTCTGCTCGTTCGAATGCCTCGGCGCCTGCGACATCGGCCCGATGGCGTCGGTCGACGGGGAGTACGTCGGGCCGCTCAACCTCGAGGACTGCGAGCAGATCGCCGCCGACCTCGAGGCCGGCCGGCCGGTGCTCGAGCACAAGCAGCTGCGTTTCCGCCGCTGCGCCGACCCGCGCTCGCACGGCGACGAGGGCCAGCTATGACAACGCTCCTGCTGTTCGACAAGATCGACGAGCCGGGCCTGTACACCCGCGCGGTGTATGAGCGCCGCGGCGGCTACAGCGCGCTGCGCAAGGCAGTCGGGATGCCTCCGGCCGCGGTCATCCAGGAGATCTCCGACTCCGGGCTGCGCGGTCGCGGCGGCGCCGGCTTCCGGATGGGTCAGAAGGCCAGCTTCCTGCCGAAGGGCGATATGCCCAAGTACCTGACGTGCAACGCCGACGAGTCCGAGCCGGGCACGTTCAAGGACCGCGAGATCATGCAGAAGTGCCCGCACATGCTGATCGAGGGGATCATCATCGCCTGCTACGGGGCCGCGATCAACACCGCCTTCATCTACATCCGCGGCGAGTATGTGCTGCAGGGCGACATGCTCGAGGGAGCGATCGCCGAGGCCTACGAGGCGGGCTATCTCGGCGAGAACATCCTCGGCACGGGCCACCATCTCGAGCTCGTGCTGCACCGCGGCGCCGGCGCGTATATCTGTGGCGAGGAGACGGGTCTGCTCGACTCGCTCGAGGGCAAGCGCGGCAACCCGCGCCTGAAGCCGCCGTTCCCGGCCGTCCAGGGCCTCTACCAGGGCCCGACGTTGATCAACAACGTCGAGACGCTCGCGACCGTCCCAGCGATCATCAACATGGGCGGCAAGGATTACGCGCAGATCGGCACCGCGACCTCGACGGGCACGAAGCTCGTGTCGGTGTCCGGCGACGTGCAGCGGCCCGGCAACTACGAGATCGAGCTCGGCACCCCGAGCCGCGAGATCATCTACGACTTGGCCGGCGGCCCGCCCGGCGGGCACGAGATCAAGCTGTGGTTCCCCGGCGGCTCGAGCTCGCCGGTCCTGACCAAGGACGACCTCGACCTCCCCTACGACTTCGACACGATGGCGAAGGCGGGCTCGATGCTCGGCTCCGGCGCGATCATCGTCGTCGACGAGACCCACCGCGTGCTCGACGTCGCGATCAAGCTCGCGAAGTTCTATGCGCACGAATCGTGCGGAAAGTGCGTGCCATGCCGCGAGGGGACGAACTGGACGGTGAAGATGCTGCGGCGAATCGAGTCGGGCGAGGCGACCCCGATGGACCTCGACCTGATGGCCTCGGTCCAGACGCTGATCATCGGCAACTGCCTGTGCGTGCTCGGCGACGCGATGGCGATGCCGATCGGCTCAATCGTCGAGAAATTCAGGCCCGAGCTCGAAGCGGAGATCGAGGCAGCGCGCGAGCGCGCCGGCACCGGGCCGCTCACCGATGAGCTCGCCGTCGGCGTCACGGACAGCGTCTTCTGAGCGCCGGCACTAGTCTTCGCGCCCGCATGCCCCGCCCCGAGCAGAAGATCATCCAGCTGACCATCGACGGCCGCGAGGTCCACGCGATCGAGGGGCAGATGCTCGTCGACGCGGCCAAGTTCGGCGACGTGGAGATTCCATACTTCTGCTACGAGCCGAAGCTCGGCCAACCGGTCGGCGCCTGCCGCATGTGTCTGGTCGAGATCGAGGGGATTCCGAAGCTGCAGACCTCGTGCTCGACCGCCGTCAAGGACGGGATGGTCGTGCACACACAGACCGACCGGGTGCGGACGGCGCAGAACGCGGTCGTCGAGTTCCTGCTGGTCAACCATCCGCTCGACTGCCCGGTCTGCGACAAGGGCGGCGAGTGCCCGCTGCAGGACATCACGTTCGGCTGGGGGCTCGGGCGCTCGCGCGTGGTCGAGCCGAAGCGCCACTTCCAGAAGCCGCTGGAGCTGTCGCCGCTGATCGCGATCGATCGCGAGCGCTGCATCCTCTGCTACCGCTGCGTGCGCTTCAGCCAGGAGATCGCCGAGGACTGGCAGCTGATCTTCACCGACCGCGGCGCCGAGACATTCGTCGGAACCCACGACGGCCACCCATACGTGGCGCCGTTCAGCGGCAACATCATCGAGCTGTGCCCGGTCGGGGCGCTCACCTCGCAGCCCTACCGCTTCCGCGCGCGACCGTGGGACATCGAGGACGCAGGCGGCGTCTGCACGCTGTGCCCGTCGCAGTGCAACGTCAAGTACACGGTCCGAGACGACAAGGTCCTGCGCGTGCTCGCGCGCGACCCGGGCAACGAGGGCGTCGACGACGGCTGGCTGTGCGACAAGGGCCGCTTCGCCTACCAGGCGATCCATGTCGATGAGCGGATCACGCGCCCGCTGGTCCGTGACGCCGGCGAGCTGCGCCCCGTCTCGTGGGAGCGCGCGCTCGAGACCGCTGCCGAGATCGGCCGCCATCATGGTCGCACCGCCGCGCTCGTCGGCGGGCAGGCGACCAACGAGGAGGCCTTCCTGCTGCAGCGCTGGCTGCGCGAGGGCCTGCGCTCGAACGACATCGACAGCCGCGCCACGCCGCGCGGGCTCGGCCTCGCGCGCGCCCTGGCGGCGCCGGGCCTGCAGGCGAGCGTCCCCGACCTCGAGTTCGCGCACACGGTCCTGTTGCTCGGCACCGAGCCGCTCGACGACGCGCCGATCCTCGACCTGCGGATCCGCAAGGGCGTGCGCCGCAACGGCGTGAAGCTCGCGATCGCCTCGGCGCGCCCGAGCACGCTGGACCCGAACGCGACGGTCTCGCTGCGGTACGCGCCGGGCGACGAGGCGGCCTTCCTGTCTGCGCTGGAGGCGGCTTGCCGGCACGCCTCCAGCGGCGCTGCTCCGACCGCCTCCGTCGCCGCGCTCGCCGAGCTACTGACGACCGGCGGCGAGGACGTCGTGATCGTCTACAACGAGTCGCTGCCCGACACCGCGCTTGCGTCGCTGCTGCGGATCGCGCAGCTGCTGGGACTCGACGGCCGCGCCGGCGCCGGGCTGCTCGAGATCCCCGCCGGCGCCAACGGCCGCGGCGTGCGCGAGGTCGGCGCGGTCCCGAACGCCGGCCCGGGCTATTCCGAGCTGCCCGCCTCCGGCCGCGGCGCCGGCGCGATCGCGGCCGCCGCCGCCGCCGGCGAGGTGACGGCGCTCTACCTCTTGCAAACCGACCCGGTGCGCGAGCGTCCCGACCGCGGCGCCTGGGAGGCCGGACTGCACCACGCCGGGCTCGTGATCGCCCACGCCTCGGTCCTGACCGAGGGGCTCGCCGAGCACGCGAACGTGATCTTCCCCGCCGAGTCGAGCGCGGAGAAGGAGGGCACGCTCACGCACCCAGACGGCCGGGTCCAGCGCGTCAAGGCTGCGATCGCCCACCCCGGCGAGGTCCGCGCCGGCTGGTCGGTGATCGCCGAGCTCGCCCGGCGCACCGGCAGCGACCTTGGGGTCCTCACGAGCCCGATGGCGTTCCGCCAGCTGACCGAGGCGGTCCCGTTCTACGCCGGGCTGACGCTCGAGGAGCTCGGCGGGCGCGGCGTGCGCTGGGTCGAGCGCCCCGAGGCGGCTTCGATGCCGGCCGGCCGGCTACCGGAGGCCTCGGGCGCTGGTGCGGGCACTGTGCAGCCCGCACCAGCAGGACACACGAATGGGCATCTCCGGCTCGGCACCTACCGCTCGATCTGGGCCGCCCCCGAGGTGGAGATCTCGCCCGCGCTCAAGTTCACGGTCGCCGAGCAGCTCGTCGAGCTCTCGCCCGAGGACGCCCGGCGGCTCGAGATCCTGCACGGCGACGACGTCGAGGTCGGGTCCGACGGGACGCGCGTACGCGGCCGGGTCCACGTGCGGACGGGCGTGCCCGCCGGGAGCGCGTTCCTCGCAGCCGGGATCGCGAAAGAGTCCGCCAACACCCTGACCGAGCCGCTGGTGGAGGTGCGCAAGGCGTGATCGGGCTCGCGGATGTCAACTACTTCGAGCCGTGGTGGGCCCAGCTCGTCAAGGCGGTCGTGATCTTCGGGGTCGTGTTCGCCGTCCTGCCGATCCTGACCGTCTACGAGCGCAAGCTGCTCGGCCGCTTCCAGAACCGCTACGGCCCCAACCGCGTCGGGCCGTTCGGTCTGATCCAGCCGCTCGCGGAGATCGTCAAGTTCGCCGTCAAGGAGCCGTTCCGGCCGACCACGTCCGTCGGCTTCCTGTTCCGGATCGCGCCCGCGATCGCGATCCTGACCGCGGTCTCCGCGCTCGCGCTGATCCCGTGGGGCAACGTCCAGGACATCTTCGGAACCCGGTTCGGGCTGTACGGGATCGACGTGTCGGTAGGGCCGCTGTACGTGTTCGCAATGAGCGGCATCTCGTTCTACGGGATCATGCTCGGCGGCTGGGCGTCGGGGTCGAAGTACTCGTTCCTCGGCGCGATGCGCGGCGCCGCCCAGCTGATCTCCTATGAGGTCTCGCAGGGGCTTGCGCTCGTCGGCGTGGTCATCACCGCGCAGACGTTGTCGTTGACGGGCATTGTCAACGCGCAGCGCGGCATGTGGTACGTCGTCCCGCAGCTCGCGGCCTTCCTGATCTTCATGGTCGCGTCGTTCGCGGAGGCCAACCGGGCTCCGTTCGACCTGGTCGAGGCGGACGCAGAGCTTGTCGGCGGCTACTTCACCGAGTACGGCGGCACCGGCTTTGTCGCTTACCTGTTCGCCGAGTACGTGAACATGATCGTGATCGCGGCGCTCGCCACGACGATGTTCCTCGGCGGCTGGCTGATGCCGTTCGGGATCCACCCGCCCGGCTGGGTCGACCCGATCATCGTCGCCGCCAAGATGATGATCTTCATCACGCTGTTCATCTGGATCCGCGCAACCCTTCCGCGTTTGCGCTACGACCAGCTGATGTCGTTTGGGTGGAAGATCCTGCTTCCGCTCGCAACCCTGAACCTGCTCATCACCGCGATCATCGTCGCCTGAACCCGTCGCCTGAACCCTTATGCCATACGACCCATCAGCTGATGTCATCGAGGTGGTGCGCCAGCCGCGGCGCGGTCCCGCCGCCGGCGCCTACCGGATCTTCGGAGAGACGCTGCGAGGGATGAAGACGACGCTCGCGCGCGTCGTCGAGGGCCCGACCACGATCCAGTACCCGGAGGAGAAGACGCCCGTCTACCCGCGCTTCCGCGGACGCCACAAGCTGCACCGGTTCGAGGACACAGGCCTCGAGAAGTGCGTCGGCTGCTCCCTGTGCGCAGCCGCCTGCCCGGCCGACTGCATCCGCGTCGTCGCCGCCGAGAACACGCCCGAGACCCGGGTGTCGGCGGGCGAGCGCTACGCCGCGGTGTACGAGATCAACATGTCGCGCTGCATCTTCTGCGGCTACTGCGAGGTCGCCTGCCCGTTCGACGCGATCACGATGGGCCACGACTACGAGCTGTCCGACTACACCCGCTCGGATCTGATCTTCACGAAGGAGATGCTGCTCGCCGAGCCGATCGAGCGGACGCCGCTGCGGACGCCCGGGGAGTAGCCTCTCCGACCGCTTATGAGCGCCGTTCTGTTCTTCATCGCCGCGATCGGCGCGCTGGCCGGGGCGATCGCGGTCGTGACGCTGCGCAACCCCTTCTACTGCGTGCTCGCGCTGGTCTGCCACCTGATCGCGCTCGCGGCGCTGTTCCTGCTGTTGCGGGCCGAGTTCGTCGCGGCCGCCCAGGTGGTCGTCTACGCGGGTGCGGTGATGGTGCTGTACGTGTTCGTGGTCGCCTACGTCGGCGGCGGCGAGGAGTACGCGACCGGGGCGGCGCTGAGGGTGCTCGGGCCGCTGTTCGCGGTCGGGCTCGCCGTCGAGCTGTGCATCGCGATGCTCGGCTCGGCGCTGTCCGGGATCTCGGGCAAGGGTGCGCCCTACGTCCTCGGGTTCGGCACCCCGGCCCAGATCGGCAAGCTGTTCCTGACCGACTACCTGTTCCCATTCGAGGCGGCCTCGCTGCTACTGCTGGTCGCGGCGGTCGGCGCGGTCGTGCTCGCGCGCCGGCGCCGGGGGCTCGAGGACCCCGAGCTCGAGCGCCGCTTGGCGCTGACGCCGCGGTCGGTCTACACCGGGACGATGGCCGAGGGCGGCGGCGTTCCGCGGGCGATCCACGAGATCGAGGAGGCCACCGCGCCCGTGATCGTGCAGGAGCCGGCGATGCCGACGACCGCGAACAAGGCGTGAGGCGCGCCAGGCGATAGGTATGGCGATCGGCTGGTATCTGACCGTTTCGGCGCTGATCTTCTGCATCGGCGCGGGCGGCGTGCTCACGCGCCGCAATCCGCTGGTGATCCTGCTCTGCCTCGAGCTGATGCTGAACGCGGCGAACCTCGCGCTGGTCGCGTTCGCGCGCATGTGGGGCAGCGAGGCGGGGCAGATCTTCGCCCTGATCGTGATGGTCGTCGCCGCCTGCGAGGTGACCGTCGGCCTCGGGCTGATCGTCGCGATCTCCCGCCGTAACCTGCCGATCGATGTCGACGAGCTGCACGAGTTGAGCGGATGACCCCGGTTCCGTTGCCCGTGTGCGGGTCGAATTCTTCAACACCGTTGGGAGTTTTTCGACCCGCTCCGTTTGGGGATAGGGGGCCGTCGTGACCCCAACCACGTGGGGCTGGCTCGTATTGCTATTTCCCCTGCTCGGGTCGGCGGTGATCAGCCTTGGCTGGTCGCGCTGGCCCGCCACGACCGCAGGTTGGATCGGGACGCTCGCGATCGCGCTGTCGTTCGTCTGCTCGATCGGCGCACTGATCTCGCTACTCGGGCGCGATCCGGCCCACCGGGAGCTCGTCTCGACGCTGTGGAACTACGACGCGAGCGTTGGGGTCGACGCCAAGCTGCAGATCCTGGTCGACCCGATCTCGGTGTTCATGATCCTCGTCGTCTCGGGGGTCTCGACGCTGATCCACCTGTACTCGGTCTCCTACATGAAGGGCGACCGCGGCTTCGTTCGGTACTTCGCGTACCTCAACTACTTCGTGCTGGCGATGCTGGTGCTCGTCCTGGCCGGCAACTTCGTGCTGCTGATCGTCGGCTGGGCCGGCGTCGGCGCCGCGTCCTACATGCTGATCTCGTTCTGGTACCGGCGCACGACCGCCACCGGCGCCGGCATCAAGGCGTTCGTGATCAACGTGGTCGGCGACGCCGGCCTCGTGCTCGGCACCTTCTTCATCTTCCGCCACACCGGCACCGTCCAGTTCCTACAGACCTTCCGCGACATCCACCACGTGTTCCACACGGATTCGACCGATCTCGTCGCCGGCTGCATCCTGTTCCTCGTCGGCGCCTTCGCCAAGTCGGCCCAGGTGCCGCTCCACACCTGGCTCCCGGACGCGATGGAGGGCCCGACGCCCGTCTCCTCGCTGATCCACGCCGCCACGATGGTGACCGCCGGCGTCTACCTGATCGTGCGCCTGCACCCGCTGTTCGAGCTGGCGCCGACCGCGGCCGAGATCGGCGCGATCGTCGGCTGCCTGACCCTCCTGATCGCCGGATCGATCGGCGTGGTCGTCGTCGACATCAAGCGCGTGATCGCGTACTCGACGATGTCGCAGATCGGCTACATGATCATGGGCGCGTCCGCGGGTGCTTACACGGGCGCGCTGTTCCACCTGATGACGCACGCGTTCTTCAAGGCGCTCCTGTTCATGGCGGCCGGGTCGATCATCGGCGCGATGGCCGGCGACCAGTCGCTTGACCGGATGAGCGGCTTCCGCAAGGCGATGCCGTTCACGTTCCTGTGCTTCATCGTCGGCGGCCTGGCACTGTCGGGCCTGCCGCCGTTCTCCGGCTGGCTGTCGAAGGACGACATCATCGGCTACATGTTCCACCGCGGCGGGTTCTACGTGGTTCTCGGCGTCGGCGGCGAGCTGGGGGCGCTGATCACCGGCATCTACACGTTCCGGATGATCTTCCGGGCGTTCTTCGGCGACCCCTGCCCGGAGGCGGTCGAGCTCGAGCATGGCCACCTCGCCCACGCCGAGGTCCCGCGCAACCCGATGACGGGCGAGGTTGAGGACATCGACGTCGGCTTTCCCGGCCCCGAGCACGTGATCGCCGAGCGCGAGTGGCCGATGCGGATCGCGATGAGCCTGCTCGCGCTACTCGCCGTCGTCGGTGGCCTGATCCAGATCCCCGGGGTCGACCACGTGCTCTCGACGTTCCTGTCGCCGGCGTTCAGTGGCTCGACGCTGTTCAACCATGAGCCGACCACCGGCAACGCCTGGCTCGGGTTGATCATCACGCCGATCATCGGAATCGTCGGGGTGGTGACCGCGTATCGCCTTTACATCGCCCAGCGCGGCGCTCCCGCGCGGCTCCAGGAGCGGCTGGCGCCGCTGCACACCTTCCTGATCAACAAGTGGTACTTCGATGAGCTGATCGACTTCACGATCGTGCGGCCGGCGCTGCTCATCGGACGGCTGGCCGAGTCGGTGCTCGAACGGATCGTGATCGGCATCGGCGTCACGGGTGGCGTGACCGGCGAGGCCCGCGCCCTGTCCGCCGCCGTGCGGCGCACCCAGACCGGCTTCCTGCGCTACTACGCCGCCGCGATGATCCTCGCCCTGTCCGCCGTCGCCCTGTACTTCCTGATCGTGTCCTGATGACGCTCTCGATCCTGATCTGGCTGCCACTCGTGATCTCGTTGATCGCCGCCCAGGCGCCGGCGCGCCAGGTCGGCCGGGTGACCGCGCTCGCGAGCCTGCTGCCGCTGGCGCTCGCGATCGACTACATCGCACGCTTTCACCCGAGCCGTGCGGGACTGCAGTTCGTCACCGACGACACGTGGATCGGGTCGCTCGGGATCCACTACAAGCTCGGCCTGGACGGGCTGAACGTCACGCTCGTCCTGCTGACGACCGTCCTGTTCACGATCTCGCTGCTGTGGTCGGCGGCCCGGTCCGAGATCGAGCGGCCGCGCTGGTACTACTTCTGGTTCGGCTTTGCCGAGAGCGCCGTGCTCGGCGCCTTCTGCGCACAGGACATGATCCTGTTCGTCGCGTTCTTCGACCTGATGTTGATCCCGTTCTACTTCCTGGTCGGCATCTGGGGCACGGGGGACCGGCGGCGGGCGACGATCAAGATGGTCATCTACACGATGGTCGGGTCGTTTTTGATGCTGGTCGCGGCGGTCGCGACCGGCGTGCTCGCGTCCAACCAGAACGGGACTGCGATCGACTTCACGTTCACCGCGCTCGGGCACGTGACGCTGTCGCACAAGACGCAGGACTGGCTGTTCCTGTGCTTCGCCGCCGCGTTCCTCGTGAAGATGCCGCTGGCGCCGTTCCACGGCTGGCTCGCCGACGCGTACAAGTCGATGCCGATCCCGGCCGTCGCGGTTTTCTCGGGGCTCCTGTCCAAGGTCGCGGCCTACGGGTTCCTGCGAATCGTGCTGCCGCTGTTCCCGTATGCCTCTCGCCACTATCAGATGGCGATGCTCGTGATCGCGCTCGTCTCGATCCTGTGGGCAACCTCGGTCGCGTTCACGACCCGGGACGCGCGGCTCGTGGTCGCGTACTCGAGTGTCGCCCAACTGGCGTTCATCACGCTCGGGATCTTCTCGCTGCGGCCCGAGGGCGCCCAGGGCGCGCTCCTACAGATGCTCAACCACGGGATCGTCACCGCCGCAGCCTTCTTCGTCGTCGCCGCGGTCGCCGCTCGCTGCGGCGGCAGCGAATCGCTGGATGACATGGGCGGGGTGGCGTTCCGCGCGCCCGTGCTCGCGTCAATGTTCCTGATCGTCGCGTTCGCGACTCTGGCGATGCCGGGCTCGTCGAACTTCATCGGCGAGTTCATGATCCTGCTCGGCGTGTTCAAGGCCAAGCTCGCGATCTCCGCGATCGCCTTCCTCGGCGTCATCGGCGCCGGCTACTACGGGTTGCGCCTGTTCATCTCGGCGATGCACAACCGCGTCGGCCCCGCCGTCGCCTCCCGCGAGATGGTCATGCCCGAGGCCGTGGCGATCGTGCCGCTGGTAGCGCTGACCCTCGTGTTCGCGTTCTACCCGCAGTTCGGGCTGCACCGTTCCGAGGCATCGGTCCGGGTCGCGCTCGCACCGACCGCTGAGCTCGCGCCGGTGAGGGTCACGGCAACCGCGGCCGCCGCGTCACCGGGATCGCGCGTGATCCACGTGACCGAACACCTGAAGCTCGTCCACGCGGCGTCGCCCTGATGAACCTCGCCACCACGTCAGTGCTCGCCGCCGTGAGCCACATCAAGGGCCCGTACATCGACTGGAAGGACCTGTCGCCGTTCCTCGCGCTCGGCGGCGGCGCGCTCGTCGTGCTACTCGTCGGGCTGCTGCGCGCGGCGTCCGTTCGCGAGCGGATCGTCCCGGTGCTCACGCTGGTTGCGCTCGGCGGCGCGATCGCGACCGAGATCTGGCGCTTCGACCACCCGGCGACGATCATCCACGGAGCGCTCGCGGTCGACGACCTCGCCCTGATCGTCGACATGATCTGCGCGGCCTCGGGGATCGCCGCCGTGGTGTTCTCCTACGGCTCCCCCGCTCCCCGCGAGGCCGGCCAGGGCGAGTACCACTGCCTGCTGCTGTTCAGCGTCATGGGGATGGCGGTGCTGTCCTCCTCGCAGGACATCATCACCCTGTTCCTCGGGCTCGAGCTCCTGTCGATCCCGCTGTACATCCTGTGCGCCGCCGAGCACCGCCGCGAGGGCTCGCTCGAGTCCGGGCTCAAGTACCTCGTGATCGGCTCGGTGGGGTCGGCCACGCTCGTCTACGGGCTGGCGATGATCTACGGCGCGACCGGCCAGACAGGCCTCGGAAACATCGGCGAGGCGCTCGCCAACAGCACCCTCGCCGGCGGCCTGTTCAGCGACCCGCTGCTGCTGACCGGGCTCGCGCTCGTCACGGTCGGGTTCGCGTTCAAGGCCTCGGTCGCCCCGTTCCACCAATGGACGCCTGACGTCTACGAGGGCGCGCCGACGCCGATCACAGCCTTCATGGCGACCGCGACGAAGGCGGCCGCGATCGCGATCTTCCTGCGCTTCTTCGACGTCGCCGCGATCTCCGCTCAGGACGAGTGGGCCCCGCTGGTGGCTACGATCGCCGCGATCACGATCATCGTCGGCAACGTCGGCGCGCTCGGCCAGACCTCGCTCAAACGGATGCTCGGCTACTCGGGCGTCGCCCAGGCCGGCTACATGCTGACGGGCGTCGTCGTCGGAACCAGGCTCGGCATCTCCGCGACCGTCCTGTACCTGATCGCCTACCTGCTGCTCAACATCGCCGCATTCGCGACCGTGATCGCCGTTGAGCGCGACACCGGCGACGACCAGCTGGGCGGCCTCGCCGGGCTCGGCGCCCGCAGCCCGTGGCTCGCGGCGCCGCTCACGGTCGGCATGCTCGGCCTCGCGGGGATGCCCGGCACGATCGGTTTCATCGGCAAGTTCCAGCTGATCCACTCGCTGATCGACGGCGACTACACGTGGCTCGCGATCGTGCTCGTGATCGGCTCGATGATCTCGCTCGGCTACTACCTGCGGGTCGTCGCCACCATGTGGATGACCTCGGCGCCGGCGGCCACGGCGGCCTCAGGCGGCGGCGCCGTCGCCGCGCTGGCGCCGATCGCAGGCGGCGCGCCGAGCGACGAGGAAGTGGCGGCCGGCTTTCCACCGCCGGGCTCGGGACGGTCGGGCGGCAGCGCCGGCGCTGGCGCTGCGAGCTCCGCCTCCGCCCTCCCCCATGCCGAGGTCGCGTTCGTCGGGATCGTGTGTGCCGCCGCCGGCATCATCCTCGGGATCCTCCCGTCGGTTGCGTTCACGTTCGCCTCCCATGCGGGGGCGGCGCTCAGCGGGCTGTTCTAGTCCCTGTTTTGTCAGGGGTCGGACGGCCCGGAGCCATCGCAGACGCGGCGCTGCCTGGGTTGGGGTGCGGGGCGGGGTTGGTTGATGGCGCGATCGCGTCTGCGATGGCTTCGGGCCGCCCTCCTTGATGGTGGGCGGGACAGCGAGGGCCCGTGGCTTGCTTGAGCTCCGGGACGTCGGCCCGATCGAGGCGTCGGGTCACGGAGCGTTGCTGCACTCAGAACAGACCCGCGGCGCCGCTGCTACGCCAGTCGCGACGAGGAAGAGCAAGCTAGCGTGACGCATCATCGAGCGACCCTACCCGCGGGTGCCATCTCGGTCAGCTGGGCATCATCGAAACTCCACGGCGCACGCTCGGAAACCGTCTTATGGACGCGCTCGGGGAGGTCAGTCGGGACCTCCAGCCGTCT
>Ga0302311_10000666_pt1 | contig 41781 bp, 31 predicted proteins | sample III_Palsa_N1_3_FD_200449 | JGI IMG/M metagenome (GOLD analysis project Ga0302311, IMG submission 200449) | Peat permafrost microbial communities from Stordalen Mire near Abisko, Sweden - III_Palsa_N1_3 | ecosystem: Environmental > Terrestrial > Soil > Palsa > Peat permafrost | place: Sweden... | reverse complement strand
TGGCCGCCACCCCCAGTCACCCGCTAACGCATCCTTTGGGCTGGCCCAGATTCCAGTTGCTGGCCGAAGCCGCGTCGTTACCGGTGTATGCGCTGGGCGGCACGGATCCATCGCAGATCGCGCAGGCGCGCGAATGCAGCGGCCAGGGTGTAGCCGGCATCCGCGAGTTCTGGTTATAGCAGCGCGCATTACGCACGATGTTTTTCTCCGCTCAACGGGAAAAGCATCGCGCATAGGATGCCCTCCTGCGGATTGAGGGATTAGTTGGTTGAAGCCAGCGCGAGATAGCGTTGATGCAGTTCAGCGACGGTCCGGTCGAGATGGGATTCGTCGCCACTGTTTTCGATCACGTCATCAGCCAGCGCCAGCCGTTCGTTGCGACTCGCCTGATGGGCCAGCATGCGCCGAGCCAATGTCTCATCGATGCTGTCACGTCTCATCAATCGAACGATCTGCACCGACGCGGGTACGTCGACCACCAGCACGCGATCGACCCAGCGATAGTGCTCGATGTGTTCCGCCAGCAATGGAATAGCGAGCAGGCAATAGGGTTCAGGATCGGCCACGGCGCGGTCGCGTAGCCATTGCCTTACGAGAGGATGGATGATCGCTTCCAGTACCTGCCGCGCGCCGAGATCGGCAAACACGCGTTGGCGCATCGCCGAGCGATTTAGCCAGCCGGAAGCTTCTAGCACGTCTGTGCCGAATGCGTCGATAACCGCGGCCAGCCCCGGTGTGCCGGGCTCGATTACTTCGCGCGCGGCGACATCCGCATCATGCACATGCACACCGAGTGCCTCGAAGCGCCGTGTCACCGCGCTCTTGCCGGAGGCGACACCGCCAGTCATGGCGATGATCATGTCGTGGGCCGTTCGGTCATCGCAGGCCGGTCAGGTGCATGTAGCCTTGCAGCAGACCATCCCCAGTGACAAACCAGATCCAGCCAGCAGCGGCGATGAACGGACCGAACGGCATCGGAACCTCGCGTTGGTGCCGGCGCAGCACGATCAGACTACCGCCGACCAGGGCACCAACCAGCGAGGACAGCAGGATGATCGGCAGCAGTGACAGTGGCCCCATCCAGGCGCCGAGCGCCGCGAGCAGCTTGAAATCACCGTATCCCATGCCCTCCTTGCCAGTAAGCAGCTTGAACAGCCAGTACACGCTCCACAGGCTCAGATAACCTATGGCTGCGCCGATGATGGCCGATGGCGCAGTGACGAACATCGGCAGCAGCGCCAGCACTAGGCCCATCCATAACAGCGGAAACGTCAGTTGGTCGGGCAACAGCTGGGTGCGAAAGTCGATACCGGACAGCGCGATGAGGGTCCAGGTCAATAGCAGCCCTGCCACGGCAGCCCATGACGGGCCGAACTTCCACACGATCACCGTGCTCAGTACCCCGCTGATCAGTTCCACTAGCGGGTACTGGATCGAGATATGAACCTTGCAGTAACGGCAGCGTCCGCGTAACAGCAGCCAACCGAACAGCGGAATATTGTCCAGCACCGAGAGCGGATGCTTGCACTCTGGACAATGCGAAGGTACACGCACGATGCCCGGCGGCAGCGGCCCGGTGTTAACTTCGAGCCCCAGTACCTCTCGCGCTTCCTGTCGCCAGCCAGCTGCCATGCGCTCCGGCAGCCGAAGGATCACCACGTTGAGAAAACTGCCCACCACCAAGCCAAGCACACCGGCAAAAGCGATCCACATCACCAGTGGCAGGTCGGGCATGACAGAGTCCTGTGCAAAGAAAACGCCGCATTATTACCGGATCACGGCAATAGCTGCGGCGTCTTGGTGTTGAGACGTTCTAGAACGTGCCGGCGAGCTTGAAGATCGGCAGGTACAGCGCGACCACAATGCCGCCAACAATCGTCCCGAGAACCACCATGATGATCGGTTCAAGCAGGGTGGAGAGGGTGTCGACGGCGTTGCTGACTTCTTCCTCGTAGAACTCGGCAACCTTGAACAGCATATTGTCCAGTGAGCCGGATTCCTCGCCGATGGCGGTCATCTGCACCACCATGTTGGGAAACAGGCCGGTCTGTTTCATGGCCAGCTGCAACTGGTGACCCACCGCGATGTCATCGCGCATCTGCTTGACGGCGTCGCCGTAGACCACACTGCCGGTGGCGCCGGCCACCGCGTCCAGCGCTTCGACCAGCGGTACGCCGGCGCGGAAGGTGACGCCAAGCGTGCGGGCGAAGCGGGCAATCGCCGAGTTGCGCACGATGTTGCCCATCACCGGCATCTTCAGCGCCATCCGGTCTAGGAAGTGGGCAAATTTCAGCGAGCGTTTCTTCGCAATGATCAGTGCGACGATACTGCCGCCAATAATGCCGACCACCACAAACCAGTAGCTTTGCATGAATTTGGACGCGTCGACCAAGATCTGAGTCGGTGCAGGTAGCTGAGCGCCGGCATCCTGGAAGGTCTTGGCGAACACCGGCACCACGAACAGCAACATGATCAGAATGACCAGGAACACGACCACCAGCACCATCATCGGGTAGAACAAGGCCTTCTTGATCTTCTTCTTGATGGCCTCCGTACGTTCCTTGTAAGTGGCGACAGTATCCAGCACGGTATCCAGTACGCCGGATGTCTCGCCGGCATGCACCAAGTTGCAGTAGAGCTCGTCGAACTGCACCGGGTAACGGGCAAGCGCCTCATGCAGCGCCGCACCGCCCTCGATGTTCTGCTTCACATCGAGCAGGATGTTCTTGAAGCGGACGTTCTTCTGACCGTCGGCGATGATGTCGAACGACTGCACCATCGGCACACCAGAGGCCATCATGGTCGCGATCTGACGGCTGAAAATCGCCACATCGCCCGGTTTGACCGTGCTGCCGGTGGCGCCGAACAGCGGTTTGGAACGTTCCCGCACGGTCTGCGGGTTCATCCCCTGGCGGCGCAGCTCGGCCTTGACCAGCGACGCGTTCTTCGCCGGCATGTCGCCCTTCATGCGCTTGCCGCGCTTGTCCAGGGCGACCCACTCGTATGTGGTCAGCTGGCTCACTGCGGCCCGTTGGGCGCCGAGCGCACGCGTCTTTTCTGCGTTTGTATTTGCCTTTGCGGTAGCCGTGGCCATGCGCATCTTCCCCCGGTAGTTCAGTCCAGACCCGCCCAGATCGGCGGCTGACAAGTCGTTTATACAGCTTATGTCACTTCTGCCGCGCCAAAACGTGGCGGCGGACGCAAGTTCAACGCTACGGTTGTCCCGGATTCACGCGATCACTCCTTGGTCACGCGATCGATTTCGGTCAGACTGGTCAGTCCGTTTTTTACCTTCAGCAGCGCTGATGCGCGCAGATCGTTGACTCCGGCGGCGCGGGCCACCTCGGAGATCTGCATCGCATTGCCACCCTGCAGGATGATTTTCTGGATGTCCTCCAGCATTGGCATCACCTGATAAATGCCCACACGGCCCTTGTAGCCTTCATTGCAACCATCGCAGCCACCGGCTTCGTAAACGGTCAACCCAGCGTCGATGTCGGCCTGGCTGAAGCCAGCCGCCAGTAGCACGTGGGGCGGTAGGTCCTGCGGTTTCTTGCATTCGTGTAGGCGTCGCGCCAGGCGTTGGGCGATGATCAGAGTGACCGACGAGGTGATGTTGTACGGTGCAATGCCCATGTTCATCAGGCGCGCGATGGTCTGTGCGGCGTCGTTGGTATGCAGGGTGGACAACACCATGTGGCCGGTCTGCGCCGCTTTGATCGCGATTTCGGCGGTTTCCAGGTCGCGGATTTCACCAACCATGATCACGTCAGGATCCTGGCGCAGGAACGAGCGCAGCGCGCTGGCGAAAGTCATGCCCCGCTTCACGTTCTGCTGCACCTGATTGATGCCTTCGACGCGAATTTCCACCGGGTCCTCTACCGTCGAGATATTGCGCTCGGAGGTGTTGAGCATGTTCAGGCCGGTATACAGCGACACCGTCTTGCCGGAGCCGGTCGGACCGGTAACCAACACCATGCCGTAGGGCTTGTGAATCGCGTCGATATAGAGCTTTTGCTGCTCAGGTTCGTAGCCGAGTTTCTCGATGCCGACCTTGGCCGACGAGCCGTCCAGGATACGCAGCACGATCTTCTCGCCGAACAAAGTCGGCAGCGAACTCACGCGAAAGTCGATGGCGCGGGTCTTGGACAGGTTGAGCTTGATACGGCCGTCCTGCGGCACGCGTTTTTCGGCGATATCCAACTGCGCCATCACCTTCAGGCGCGATGCGATGCGATTGCCAAGCTTCAATGGCGGGCTGGCCACGGCCTTCAGCATGCCATCCATGCGCAGGCGGACTCGATACTGGGTTTCGAACGGTTCGAAGTGGATGTCCGAAGCGCCGCGACGGATCGCATCGACCAGGATCTTGTTGACGAACTTCACCACCGGCGCATCGTCATTGGCGTTCGCGTCGATGCCGGTCGATTCGGCCTCTTCGTCGCCGAGCTCAAGCTCCAACCCGTCCAGATCGCCCCCGCCCATATCGGGCATGGTGTCGCGCATGCTGTTGAGCAGGCCTTCGATCACCCGCAGCAGGGAGCTGCGTTCGACCAGGATCGGCTCGACCATGCAATTGGAATGGAACTTGATCTCGTCCAGCGCGTGCGACTGCATCGGGTCGGCGATGCCGACGAACAACCGCTTGCCGCGGCGGAACAGCGGCAATGCCTGGTGTTTCGTGATCAGCGCTTCGCTGATCAGCTCCAGTGGCAGGGTGGCGCTGTTCAGCGCCGCCACGTCCATCATCGGCATGCCGAACTCGGCCGAGGCGATTTGCGTCAACTGGGTACTGTCGACCAGATTGTGATCCAGCAGCCACGCTGCCAAGGTGACCTTATTCTGGCCGCTGTCGGCCATGGCCTTGCGTACATCGGCCTCCGGCAGCACGCCCTCGGACACCAGCCTGCGCGCCATGCCGGACAGCCCCGCGAGCGACGGTTGCAATTGAGATGACATAACCAGACTCGACCCTGCCCCTGTATGTGGTTGAATCTACCGCAGTCTGGCCCTCAGGTCACTCATTGCCTGCAGCTGGAACGGTCCGGGTGGTGCAGTGCACAAGTCTCCAGCACATTTTCTTTGCGCCGCCATGCAGAAACACACGCATACACGTGACAAGAGGCTGCAGGCATGGACTGGAGCGTGCACAGGGTGCTCTCGCGATGCCTGCATCGGATGTCGCCGTCGCCGAACCAGTGTCATGCAAAACCCCGGCCGCTTCCTCAACAACCGCACGGCCTTCAGGCTATGATCGCCACTCACCCGGGGGAGCCATCTGTTGAACCGCTTGAGCATCATCCTGCCTGCCAAGAACGAGGCCCCCGCGCTCGCCGCCCTGCTGCCGCGCCTGCGCACCGAGCACCCAGACGCCGAGATCATCGTGGTTGACGACGGCTCCACCGACGATACCCGCAGCATCTGTAAAAGCAGCGGTGTCGAATGCCTTTCCTCACCGTATTCGATGGGTAACGGAGCGGCGATCAAGCGTGGAGCACGTGCAGCTACTGGCAATATCCTTGTATTCATGGATGGCGACGGTCAGCACGAGCCAGCCGACATCGCGCGGCTGCTGGAAAAGCTGGAACAGGGGTATGAGATGGTGGTCGGTGCACGCGACTGGGGCAGCCAAGCCGGCATCGGCCGCGGTCTCGCCAACACTTTGTACAACTGGCTGGCTACCCGCATGACCGGACATCCGGTCGCCGACCTTACCTCCGGCTTCCGCGCCGTGCGTGCGGACAAGTTTCGCGAATTCATCCATCTGTTGCCGAACGGATTCAGTTACCCCACTACCAGCACCATGGCATTTTTCCGCAGCGCCTATCCCGTCGCCTATGTGCCGATCAAGGCTGCCCAGCGCATCGGCAAGAGCCACATCAGGCCGCTGCGCGATGGCATTCGCTTTCTGCTGATCATCTTCAAGATCGCTACGCTCTATTCGCCACTGAAGCTGTTCGTGCCAGCCAGTGCGGTGTTTTTTCTGCTCGGGTGCATCAACTACGCGTGGACTTTCATTCATGATGGGAGACTCACCAACATGAGCACGTTGATGTGGAGTGCAGCGGTCATCGTATTTTTGATCGGGTTGGTTTCCGAGCAGATTACCAATCTGGCTTATCGAAAATGAGGGGTAAGGCAGTTGTGGTACCCCTGCTGTGCGCACTGAAGGGAGAATGTTGATGCGTGTTCTGATCGACATCGGACACCCCGCACATGTGCACTTTTTTCGTCGCCCAATAGGGATACTGCGTGAGCATGGACACGAAATCCTAATAACGAGCCGCCTTAAAGAGATCGCGGGTGATTTGCTCGATGCGTATGGCATGGAACATGTCACCCTTTCAAAAGAAGGGGGGAAGTCCGGCCTGCTTGGCGAGCTCTTGATACGGGACTTCCGGTTGTCGCGCGTCGTGCACAAGTGGCGTCCTGATGTGATGGCTGCGATCGGCGGCATCTTCATTGCTCATGCCGGAACGCTCGGACGAGTGCCTTCACTGGTTTTCTACGACACGGAAAATGCCCGACTGCAAAACCTTCTGACGTATCCATTGGCCACGCGAGTCATCGTTCCGCGCTGTTACTCAGGCTGGACGCCCAAGGGCCGTACGTTGCGTTATCCCGGTTACCATGAACTTTCATATTTGCGACCGCCGCACTTTTCAGCTCAACGTGAGGTGGCGCTAGCTAACGGCGTGGTATCTGATCGCCCAACTTATCTTGTGCGCCTCGTGGCATGGAAGGCCAATCATGATGTTGGAGAGCACGGCCTTTCCCACGAGGCTGTGCGCGGGATAGTCCGGCGGCTCGGGTCGTATGGCGAAGTGCTCATTTCTGCGGAGTCGTCGCTACCTGACGACCTGGAGTCGTTTCGTTACAAAGGTGATCCAGCCATGATTCACCACGTCATGGCGTACTGCGCTGGATTCTTTGGCGAGAGCGCGACCATGGCTTCGGAATGCGCGGTGCTCGGAGTGCCTGCGGTGTATGCGGCCAATACCGGGCGCGGCTATACCGACGAACAAGAGACACGCTATGGTCTTGTGCACAATGCGCGTAGCCTGGATGAGGATACGCTGCGTATGGCACTTGATTGGTTGCTCTCGTTTCCCGAAGGTCGCGGACAGCTTCTGCGGCAGAAGCTGTTGATCGATACGTGCGATGTATCTGCTTTTGCCGTATCGGCTATCGAATCCCGTGGCCAGATGGGAAGTCCATTGGCGGTCAGTGTCTGATGTGTGGGATCGCTGGATGGTTTTCTGCGGAACCACGTGTCGAGCTCGGCGCCTTGCGGTTGCAAAAGCTTGCTGAAGTTTTGAAACATCGTGGTCCGGACGGCGTCGCTACGCTTGAAATTGATCATGTCGGCATGATGCATGCGCGGCTGGCGATGGTGGACCTTGTCAGCGGCGACCAACCCATGTGGAGCGCTGACAGACGTGCGGTCATTGTGTTCAATGGCGAGATCTACAACTATCGCGAGTTGCGCGCGCACTACGAATCGCGCGGAGTGGTGTTCGCTTCACAGTCAGACACGGAAGTGATTCTGGCGGCCTATCAGGTCGATGGCGAAATGGGTTTTGGCCGTTTACGCGGCATGTTTGCTTTCGCCCTGTGGGATGTTGTAATGCGTCGAGCGCTGCTTGTACGCGATGCACTCGGCATCAAGCCCCTGTTCGTAAGCGAAGACACAAGCGGCATGTTGCGTTTCGCGTCCGAGGCGAAGGGTATCCTTGCACTGAATGATGCGCGTCCGGAGCTCGACGCAAATGCCTTGCATCTGTTGCTCAATTTTCGCTACGTGCCTGGCGAGGCTTCGCTGTTTCGTGGAATACGCCAACTCGCACCGGGCGAATGCTTTGAATGGCATCCTGGGGGCAAGTCTTCTCACCGCCGACTGACGACGAATGTCGAAAGCATCGACGGCAATCTCGATGTCGTACTCGCCGATTCGGTGCGTGCGCATCTCATTGCTGACGTTCCTGTCGGCTGCTATCTATCCGGTGGTATCGATTCAGGCCTGCTTGCGGCGATCGCACGCAAAGGCGGCGCCGATCTGCCTACCTACACGCTGGCGATAGGTGATGATCCGGCTGAGGCACGTAATGCCGCGGAGACGGCGCGCACACTCGGCCTTGTGAATGTGCAGGCGGAGCTTGGCGATGATGAAGTGCGCCGCCTGCCACGGATGCTATGGCATCTTGAAACGCCGAAGGTCAATGCCGTGCAGTTGTTCCGGCTTGCTGAACTTGCACGTACGCAGGTGAAGGCGGCGCTCTCCGGGGTTGGCGGAGACGAGCTGTTCGCAGGCTACAACGTTCACCGCATTTTCCAGATGTACGCGCGCCTGCCCGCAGGGGCATCCCGCATGGTTGCAGGGGTATTAAGGCATGTGCTCCCCTCATCTGTTGTGCCCTTTGGCGAGCGTGAGCGTGCGTTGGATATGGGGGCCGCGTCGGGGGACTGGCCGCGCGTATATGCGCTGCTTCGCAATATATGGGACCGGCCCGAGCTGCGCCGTTGGCTTTATGGCCCACGAATGCTGGATGCCGGGTTGTCTGATGCACTTGATGTAGTGCGCGAGCGCTGGCCTGCGCACAGACCGCCGCTTGCAGCCATGATGGAATATGAGTGGCGTAACAAGATGGTCAACGATTTGCTCTGGCAGGAGGATCGAGCCAGCATGGCGGCGGGTCTTGAGGTGCGCGTACCTTTTGTCGATCTCGCTGTGCGTGATGCGGTTGGCCGAATGGGGGCTCCGCGACTAGGCAAAGCGGCGCTGCGAGAAGTGGCCGTGAATTACCTCCCACATAGAGTTCTTGCACGACCAAAAAGCGGATTTCAGTTGGATGCCCCGGCATTTTTCGATACCCATTTGCGCGCATCGGCTGACATCTGGCTATCGCCAGAACGTGTGCGTGAGTATGGTCTATTCAATCCAGGTACCGTTGCGAGCCTGTTGCGCCTGCCCGTTGAGCGGCGCTTTCGCTGGCACTTCTTCATGCTGTATCTGATGATTCAATCGCACATGTGGATCGACATTTTTGAACGTGGTCTATCGCCAGGCGCCGTCGCCAATGCATAACGAGCGCATATCAGAAACATCGCCGAACATGAAGGCAGAAAACTCGCAGGAGCTCATGCGTGCGAACGCCGTGCTCGATGCCGTGCTCGATTATTCCGAAGCACAAGGCTGGCGGGGGTTTGACAAGCATGATGCTTTGAATAGTCCGTTTCTTTGGACCTTTTGTGGATGGAGTCGCGTAACCCGGCTGCTCGCCGTGCAGGCTGTCATGCGCTCGCCAGTGAACCTTCGGCCAGTCTTGGCTACCCCTCGTACGTTCAATCCCAAAGGGCTGGCATTGTTCATGCGGGGGCTGCTTGACCGATATGCACTGGATGGTGATCAAGGGCATCTTGTACGGCTGCGTACCCTGTTGGGGCAACTCGATGCGATGGCTGTCGTTACACCTTCCGGTGGGCGGGCCTGGGGCTATCAGTACCCGTGGCAGGATCTGGGTTTCTTCGCGCCGCGAGGTACGCCCAACGCCGTAGTCACGGCATTCGTATGCGAGGCGTTACTGGCAGCACATCGTCAATTGGGTGAGCCGGAATTGCTGTCACGGGTGGAGGCTGCAATTCCCTTCTTTCTGGGCGATCTGCAGCATCTGAAGGACGAACCCGAAGAGCTGTGTCTCAGTTATATGCCGTTGCCGATGAGCATGCGAGTACTCGACGTCAGCATCCTGGTGGCTTCGGTACTTGCGCAGTTCGCGCGCCAGTCGAATCAGCCGCAATGGCTCGAGCCGGCACGCCGGTTGGCCTGCTACGTCGTGCGCAGACAAACGGATTACCATGCGTGGTTCTATACCGACCCGCCTGGCGATTCGCCGATTCGCCACGACAATTACCACACCGGATTCATCCTGGACGCGCTTTCCAGCTATATGGATGCCAGCGGGGATCGTCAGTGGCAACCGCAGTATGACGCCGGCCTCGCGTTCTATGCCGAGCATCTGTTTGAACCGAGCGGGGCGCCACGCTGGATGAGTGATCGTGCCTATCCCTACGACATTCACGGTGCTGCTCAGGGCATGCTGACTTTCTCGCGCCACATGGACACGCATGGTGGCCTGGCCCGTCGAATCGCGGGTTGGGCACTCGATGAGATGTACAATCCGGAGGGACGTTTCTACCATCAGCGCATGCGCTGGTACACCAAAAAGTTTACGCAGCTACGCTGGTGCAACGCCTGGATGGTTCGTGCACTGGCTGCATTCGCACAGGGGATACACCGTGAAGTCGATTGAACCGGCGAAGCTTGAATCAGCGCCAGGCTTGGTCCGCAAGGTAGCCGATTTCTGGACGCGGAACGTGAATGCCGAACGCATCATGGGTCGCTCGGTGAGCGAGCATGAGCGCGGTTCCGAAACGTATTTCGCCGAGCTCGAAACACAGCGCTATCGGTCCCACCGACATTTGCCGGGCTGGATCGCTTCAATGCGGCCGGGTTCGCAGGTGCTTGAGATTGGTTGCGGCATCGGTCTCGACAGCGCGCGCATGGCGCAGCATGGGCTACGCGTGACGGCGGTCGATCTGACTGTGGTTGGCCCCGCGACCGCAAGTCGGCGCGCGCATGAACGTCATCTGGATGCGACTTATCTCTGTTCCGACGCGGAGCATTTGCCGTTTCCCGACGCTGCTTTTGATTACGTATATTCCTTTGGCGTAATGCACCATGCGCCGGATACGCAACGCTGTGTCGATGAAGCGTATCGGGTGCTACGACCAGGTGGTCAGGCTCTGATCATGCTTTATCACCGCCATTCGCTGAATGAGGCTGTGCACCGGATGCTGCGCGTTCCGTTTGAGGAACGCGATGAATTATGCCCGGTGGTTCGACGCTATACCGTCAGCGAGATCCATGCGATGTTCTCACGCTTTTCCAAGGTGGAAGTGCGCGCTGATTTCGTATTCGGCGAAGGTTATGGCTCCCTGTTTCGCTGGACGCCGCTGCCCGTATATCGGTTGTTGTCGCACTGGCTTGGCTGGCATCTTATGATTCGCGCTACCCGCTGAGCGCCCGAACTCCATGCCAGACCCTATTCTTCCTGGCCGACTCGGTCTATACGCATCGATGTTGCATTACGGACTCACTGGGTATCGTGATTTCGCGCGCGAGCACGCCGCATTTTATGAACGCCTACGCGCGGACGAGGGTTCGTTGCCCGGGCGGCAAGTACTCGATGTTGGATGCGGCAAGTCTTACTGGCTGTCGCTATTGATTGCTGCTGATGGCGCGCATGCGATTGGTGTTGATACCGAACTGGTGGAGAACCGGCGAGGTCTGGCCAAGTATCGGCACATTCTGCAGGCCAATGGCGTAGAGCGTACGCTGCGCACAGCCGTCTGGGACATGCTTTTCGCACGGGGCTATTATCGCGAGCTGGAACGCTCCATGGGGCGTCGCTTGCCGCATCAAGCCGTAGATCTGCATGTCTATGATGGCGTGCATCTGCCGTTGCCGGATGCGAGTGTCGATCTTGTGGTTTCGCATGAAGTTTTCGAGCACATTTCCGATGTGCCCGCAGTGCTGAATGAACTGGCCCGGGTGTTGCGTCCCGATGGCCGCATATACATCTACATTCACAACTTTACGAGTCTGTCCGGAGGTCACCATATCGCGTGGAAACATCCGGACACGCGTCCTTCTCGCATGGTTGCGCCGTGGGATCATCTGCGGGCGCGCCGGCACGTGGATATACCGTCCTGGCTCAATGGACTTCGTGAACACGAATATCGCGCAATGTTCGAGAAGGTGTTTGAGATTGACGAGTGGCGCGTGACTGCCGAAGAGGGACGCGCCCTGTTGACTGACGATATCCGCCGTGAGCTGAAACGGTTCAGTGAGCGGGAGTTGTTGAGCAAAGGATTTCTGGTCCGCGGTCGCGTGCGACCAACGGCTGACATAAAAATTTTGGATGGATCAGATACATGAAGCAGGTTCTGGAAGATTTGCGCGACGGCAGCATATGGGTAGAGGATGTGCCGCCTCCGCAGTTGCGCGATGAATTTGTGCTTGTGCGTAATCGCCAATCGCTGATCAGCAGCGGCACCGAGGGAGGGACCGTCAAGCTTGGCCGCATGGGATTGTTGGCGAAGGCGCGGGCACGTCCGGAGCAGGCCATGAAGGTGTTGCAACTGGCGCGTGCGCAAGGGCCGCTCACTGCATATGCGGTTGCACGGCGAGCACTGGAGACGCCGATCGTTCTTGGCTACAGCTGTGCCGGCGAAGTCATCGCGGTAGGCAAGGGAGTGGATCATGTGCGCGTGGGCGATATCGTTGCCTGTGCGGGGCAGGGCTACGCCAGTCATGCAGAGGTAGTAAGCGTTCCCAAGCGTCTGTGTGTGCCGGTGCCAGCTGGCCTCGACCCAGATAGGGCAGCTTTCGCCACAGTCGGTGCAATCGCATTGCAGAGTCTGCGCGTGGCGGATGTTCGACTAGGTGACAACGTTGTGGTGATCGGCCTGGGATTGGTGGGCTTGCTAGTTGCCCAGTTGCTGCGTGCCGCAGGCTGCCGTGTATTTGGGTTGGATATCGATGCTGGTCGACTTGCCCTGGCCCAGCAGAACGACTGGGCCGAAACATGCCCGGTCGATGCGCCCAACGTGAAGGAACGAGTGCTGGCATGGTCGGACGGTGCCGGTGCCGATGTCGTCATCGTGACGGCTGCTACCGACGATGCTGGTCCGGTGGCGTTGGCTGGGGAATTGTGTCGCAGCAAGGGGCGGGTGGTCGTCGTTGGTCGTACTGAGATGCAGCTGCCGCGAGAACATTACCTGTTCAAGGAGCTGGAGCTACGTACATCCATGGCTTATGGCCCGGGTACGGGTGATCCGAATTACGAGCAGGAGGGTCACGATTACCCGTTGCCTTACGTGCGTTGGACCGAACAACGCAACATGAGCGCGTTCCTCGATCAAGTCTCGCGCGGCAGGATCGATCTGGCAGCGATGATCACGCACCGGTTTCCTCTTGATCAGGCAGCCGATGCGTTTGCATTGATCTCCGGTGAACGGAAAGAGCCTTCGCTCGGCATCTTGCTGGACTACCCCAAGGTGGCCAGCATGACGAATCGGGTGAATTTGAAAGCGAATGCTGCGGCACCTCCCGTGGCCTCCGCGAAGCTTCGCGTGGCGGTACTTGGTGCTGGCAGCCATGCCACCAACGAGTTCCTGCCAGCGCTCGCACGGCGGGATGTGGAGTTTCGCGGCATCGCATCTGCAACCGGTGTGCGCGCGGCGGCGCTCGGCAAGAAATATGGATTTGCATTCGCATCGGCCAACGTATCGGAGGTACTGTCCGATGCGCAGACAGATGCAGTATTCATTCTGACCCGCCATGATTCGCATGCTGATCTGGCTGCACAAGCACTTGCCGCGGGCAAGCAGGTATTCGTGGAAAAACCGCTCGCACTTGATCTTGTGCAGCTCGAGCGCGTGATATCGGCATTCGTCAACGACACGCAAGCGTTGATGGTCGGTTTCAATCGACGCTATGCGCCGCTGGCGGTTACCTTGCGTGAAATGTTCATGTCTCGCGCGCAACCGATGTCCGTGGCATATCGTGCCAACGTGGGCTATCGACCGCCGCAGCACTGGTTGCACCATCCGCGCGAAGGCGGTGGCGTTATTCTTGGCGAAGCCTGCCATCACATCGACTTCTGTTGTTGGCTGATCGGCTCCCCAGTCATATCAGTTGATGTGCGTTGCCTGGGAGGCAGTAGTGCTGGTTACCTGCGCGAGGACAACGTCCACGTTACCCTGGGTTTTGCTGATGGCTCGCTTGCTACGTTGATTTACCTCTCCAATGGTGCGAAAGCGTTCCCAACCGAAACGATCGAGGTGAGCTGCGAGAATCGCAGTGCACGGCTGCTTGACTTCAGGCGTTTGGAAAGCGGGCATGGTCTGCACCGACGTACACGACGGCTGTGGCGAGGTTCGGCCAAAGGAATTGATCAGCAGATTGCATCTTTCCTTGATGCAGCCCGAAATCCTCATGGCTTCAAGCGAGCCAGCTATATCGAATCGTCGCGATTGATCATTGAGATCGACCGACTGTTGCAAGAGCAGCTCGTTGGATCGGTCGAATCGACCTGAGCGCCACCGTATGCCTAAACAGCTGCAAGGTTGCATGAAGCGATGAGCATCGGTTACGACGAACAGCCAGAACCTCACCAATCGTCAGTGCTCAAGCGGCGCTGGAGAGTGATCCTGACTCTGTGCGGTTTCGGCCTGCTGGCCGGGATGATTGCCTGGGCCGGACCGGTTGCGCTGTGGGATCGGCTGCGGATGATCGATCCCGCTTGTCTGGCTGGGGCCATCGCAGCAATCGTGGCCGGGACCCTTCTCAGCGCGATCAATTCATATCTGATTTGTGGTGCATCGCAGGTCATGGGGTTGGGTGAATACGTATATGCATTCTGGGTTGCCTGGGCGATCGGGCTCGTGGTTCCCGGACAGATCGGCGACATGTTGACGCTGAATCAAGTATTGCGCCGTCGTGGAATGCCGCTGTCACATAGCGTTGCCCGTACTACGGTTGATAAGGTCGTTTCGCTGTTATGCGCGCTCATGGTCGCGAGCCAAATATTCCGGCTGGGCCATGCCAGCGTACTGCGCTCGTTGTCAGCAGGAGCAATCATGTTGTTGGCCGGAATGGCTGCTTTTGCTGCTTTGTCCCTATGGGCGCTTCATCGCATGGGGCGGATGGAGAGCAAGAATCGCTGGGTTGTTGGTGCAATCGCCACGGCAGCGGAAGTTGTCCGCATTGTGATCACCAGGCCCCGACTGCTGGTGGTCAACTTGGTATTGTCCTTGCTCAAGGTCGGTCTTACCGGAATTTCCTACTGGCTGGTTATCCGGGGGCTGAGCGCAGCGGTACCACCTTTGCAGAATGTGACCATTGCGGCCATCAGCAGCGGGCTTGTCGCCTACCTGCCACTCAGTGCCAACGGGATAGGTACGGTGGAAGTGGCTGGGGCAGGTCTGTTCGGGGAGCTCGGAATCGGTCTCGATATTGTCCTGTCCATGTATCTTGTACTACGGCTGGTCAATATCCTGCTGGCGTGGGTGCCTGCCGTGTTTGTGCTACCCGACCTATTGCGCACTCGCAAACACTGATCTGGATTCATCATATGTCTTCCTCGCATTACTCTCGAGAGCAGGATTTCTGGGACAAGAAGGGCGTCGATGCCTACGTCTCGCTGTCGGCGTTCGACCAGGAACGAATTCTGCGCTGGATTGGGCCACGCTCAAATGAGCGTCGCTGCCTTGACCTTGGCGGCGGTTCAGGCATGACTGGACGATTGTTGACGACGACAGGAGTACCGTTCCTGGTATGCATGGACATCTCCGCTGAGATGCTGCGGCATAGCGGCCTGCTGTCGGTTCAGGGAGATGCATTGAAGCTGCCTTTTGCCAACGACTCTTTCGACCTTATTGTCGCGGCAGCATTTCTGCATCACGTGCCTGGTCGCGAAAGCGAGGTGTTGCGTGAATGCGCGCGTATCCTGGCCCCGAACGGGCGAATCGTCGGTTACGACCCAAATGCCCGTTCTTTGCAGAACCGAGTGTTCATGGGTGATGGGCGCTTGCGCTTGTCCACTTTCAGCCCGGATGAGCGACCGATCGATCCCAGGGTTCTATGCGGCAAACTTGGTGCGGAAGGTTTCGCGAATGCATCGAGCACGGTGTTTTCGTTCCGCAATCCCAAGCTCACGCCATTTGAAGCCATTCAGAGATATGCGCTGGATCCCATGTCGATTGGGCCGTTGCGGAATTGGCTGCAACGCTGGTTTTTTTGGTCGGCCACCAAGTCATGAGTATTTTTGTAAGCGCTTCCAATACCTGCCCACAAGTGGACGTGTATTTAGCTGCGGCCGTTGTCACGGTTTACTAAGTTCAGGTGGCTGGAGTGTCGTTAATGCGATCAACGATGTCGAACGGATCCATAGCCATGGATGAGCTGTTTGAGCGTGGCCGCAATAGTTTCTCGATCCTTCGTCTGCTTTTGGCTGCTGCTGTAATTGTCAGCCATTCATTCTATCTGCCGGGCTATGGAATGGATCCGCTCGAGCAATGGTCAGGTCTGCGGCTGGGTGAAGTTGCCGTGGATGGATTTTTTGCGTTAAGCGGCATGCTGGTGGCGACAAGCCTCCAGGGTAATGGAGATTTGAGCCGCTTCATCAGGCATCGAATGGCTCGCCTGATGCCCGGCTTCTGGGTTTGCCTCTTGTTCTGTGCTTTCGTGCTTTCGCCGATTACTGTGGTAATTGACTTGGGATGGAACGGCTTATTCAAGACGTCCACGTTCGCGTCGTTTTTCGGTTATGTGATCAAGAATTCTGCTCTGCTGGTGGTCGAGCCCACTCTGCCGAATGTGCTGAGCGGCCTGAGTTATCGGCGGATCAATCCCTGTTTATGGTCTCTGGCGCCAGAGGCCTGCTGTTACGTGTTGCTAGCATCAGCGTGGGTGCTGCGGCTGCTTGACGGCAAGGGGCGCTCATTGATTCTCTTGTTCGCGTTCTTGCTCGGACTGATGTCCTTGTCCGGCATCGCAGTGCATCTGCTCGCCGCGATTGGTGGGGCACCCCTGATACGCTTGATTGAACTGGGTCTGCATTTTCTCAGTGGCGTTTTGACAGTGCTGTACCTGAAACGATTGCGCCTGTCGGTAGTGGTCGCCATTTGCTTGATGGTGACCTATGGGGTGTGCCTGGCATACGAGCCTTTGCAATTTTTGCGAATACTGTTCTTTGCGCCCATGCTGGCCGTGCTCGCGCGCGTGATACCACTGCATGGCCGTTGCGACACGCTGGATATCTCTTATGGGTTGTATCTGTACGGATCCGCGCTGCAGCAGGTGATGGTCTGGCTGGGTTTCACCGGACCGGGGCCGTGGTCCTTCTTCGTGCTGTCGTTTTCCGTGGCGGTTCCAATCGCCTTGCTGAGCTGGATACTGATCGAAAAACCTGCATTGCGGCGATGGTCGAAGCAGCGGGTCAACCCGTTTACGATCATGCCTGATCGCGCATAGCCGCTACTCCAAAAGACAGCATATTTGTGCAGGCTGCGTGCCCCAGAGTTGGCTTCTGGATGCGAAGCATTGAGCATTGAGCATGGTGGCGTGTTGGCGTTGTGCTCGGTAGGCAAGTGTCTGGGCCGCCGTAGTTTCGCACCGAAAAAGCCTATCAAGCGCGCCTGCGAACAATCAACGACGGCAGGCAATATCGCGCTCACACCCGGGTTTCCAACTCAGTGCATGCCAGGTAGCGCGCGCAGTTCGGCAAGTTGGGCATCCAGGCGTCCGCCGAAGTTCAATGATTGCAACTGTCTAAGTGCCTCATGCGCCTTGTCTAACTGGCCTTCGACCAGCAACATGCGAATCAGCGAAATGTGATAAACCGGCTCGTCAGGGCTTTTAAGCACAGCGAGTTCGGTCATGTGTTGGCCAAGCGGTTTATCGTTCAGCACGTTCCATGCGTAGTCGCCATAGCAGGCCAGCAACCGCGCGCTTGGATCCGGGTGGGATAGTGCCGCCATGAACGCCTCCATCATGCGATCCTGCGGTAAGTCGCAATCATGATCGCGCGCGCATTGAGCCAACGAAGCCAACGAGCTTTCATCCTGCACAGTGGGCTTATGTGCGTTCAGTTTGGCGATCAAGCTGTTCCACCACCCATCTTTCAGTGGCAAATGCATGCGCGCATTCATGAAGATCAGCGCCTGCTCGGGAAGAATGGACGATTTCGGCAGCGCAGCGGCTCTTTCCAGCGGGGCATAGGCCAGTTTGGTGAATGGTGACGTGGGGCTGTAATTTGAATAAATGATATAGGTACGACCCAGCTCGTACTGTGCGCGTGGCGACCGTGGTGCGCGAGTCGCCAGATCTTCTGCCAATCGCAATGGGCTACCCCAGGCATAAGCGGTGAGAGCAGTCAATACCGTCCAGCAAAGCATCAGTCCGGCCAGTAGCGCATAGCGGGGAAGAGCCAACGGTAGGGCGTCGCGTGAGTCTTTTATGTCACAGGAACTGCCTTCTGTCGTGACAGCAGCTGCGGCCGTGATCATCGCGTATTGGTCATGGATATCTTGTGGTGTGCCGGTGGCAGCTGAGGCCGCTCCTGCGTGCAGACAAGGCGGCGCGGCGAGCAGCGGCACGATGGCAAGCAACAAGCCGAAGCTGGCGAAGTAATTGCGATGCTCGTAGACCAGTTCCAACGGAATAATAGTGCCAGTAAGCAGCTGGCAGCCGAGAAACAGTGCTATACCGAGCGCCACCAGCGGCCGGCGTGGACGTAACCACAGTATCAGCGGGACCAGCGCCGCAAGAAACACGATGCTGGCAAGGGTCGTCCACGGTGCCAGCAACCCGGTCGATATCCGGAAATCATCGTGATAGAACGACAGCGCATGCGGCGTGGGCATTAAGGTCCATGCGGTGTAATCGACGACGATGCGCGCTTCGCTGAGCAAGCGCGTGCCCAGCGTGAAGTCACGGGTAGCCCAGAATTCCGGTTTCAGCAGACCGGGTAAAAGCCACGCCAGACCACAGGCCATGGGAAGTGCCAAGACCAGCAAGAACAGTGTAATGATGCGGCGGTCGCTTTTTCTTGTTCCCTCCGGGTGATCCATTGGCAGTCTTGGCGATGGGCGCGGCGCCACCTGCCCCTGAGGCAAGTTATGGGGGGCTGATGAACGAAAACGGAATAGCGCCCACTCGATCAGCAACGCATACAGCGGTAGCATCGCCGCCGTTTCTTTGGCCAGTATGCCGAGTACGCTAGGAACGGTAATGCTGATCAGACAGGTAATGAAGCCACGTGTGTCGGATGAAAAGCGCCTCAGTCCTAACCATCCCCTGCGAACATCAGCAGTATTAGCAGCGGCAGCGAGGGAGGAGGTGAGCATGCGACGGCGCCCGGCGACGTAGCCGATCAGGCCGAGCAGGACAAACAGATTGGCCATGCTCTCCATGCGCTGTACTACGTACAGAACCGCAGTGAGGTTGATCGGCAGCAGCATCCATCCGGCGGCGATCAGTGCGGCAACAGCACTCTCACGCGCGAATATGGGAGCAACCTCAGTCGAGAGCCCTACTGCATGAGCGGCCTCAGCCGTGACAGCATCGCCCTCCATGGTGGCTGGAGCCGCTCCTGCAACCCAAGGGAGTCTCCGCGGGACAGATTGCAGCAGTACCCGCGCCAGAAAAAACACCAATAACCCATTCAGTAGATGGATGATCAGATTGGTCAGCTTCATCCAGTATGGATCGAGGCCAGTAGCAAGATAGTTGGCCGCAAAACTCAACGACGCCAGTGGTCGCTTGAATTCGCTGGAGGGCAACGACAGTGCGACACGCACCAGCGAGGGTAGGCTTACCTCATGCGGTTGCACGTCATGGTTGTCGATGATGTTCGGGTAGTCATCAAACAAAAATGTGCCTGACAGGCCAGGCCAGTACACGGCCGTCGTGACGATGAACGCGGCCGAAAGAATGAATTTGTACAGTGATGAGCGCATCAGTGAGGTGTGCTCTGGTCGGTATTGGAGTTGGTGTTGCTGGCTTTTGCGTCGAGGTTTAGCTGATTGCGCAAGCGAGAAAATTCGTGTGGCCAGTAGTCTTGTCGGGCAAGTACCCATTCATGCAGCATAGGCATGCCAAAACCCGGTGGCATGGCATTTTTTTCTACCTGCCGGTAATGGTCGAGCAGGCGCAAGCCTTGTGCTGGATAGCCGGCAGCACCCAGCGTGGCCGCTGCTTCCAGCGCCATGCCAGGACGCACCTGCAGATCGAGCGCGTGCTGAAAGTCTGCCAGTGCTGCATCCGGCTGGTGTTGCGCGAGTGCGATGCGGCCGCGCAGGAAGGTTAAGTCCTGCTGGGGCCCTGCCGCAGTCAGTTTTGGATTTTGCAGCCCTGCATTGATCAAGCTGAGCAGATCCCCTGGCCCCAGTCCAGGACAGCTCCCTGACATCGCGACTGGCAATGTGCGGTCGAACCAATGAGCGAAGAGGCCGCCGGTGTTTGGGGTGCCCTGCATGGCCTTGCGTGCCGCAGCGATATCATCTGGTCTGATCCCGCCGATCAAACAGCGTGCACCGATCAGGTTGAAAGCGAGCTGCACCTGATCAGGTTGTGAAGTGAGGAGTGTCTCCAGCCGGCGTACCGCATTCTGCGGATGCCCTGTCTGCATTTCGATTTGCGCGGCATTGGCCTGCGCGCGCGCTGAATCGGGATTGAGTCGCGCCCAGACCAGCGATTGAGTTCGCACGTCGCCCCATACTTCGGCACGTGCATGAGTCATCAGCGCCAGCCCGATCGGCAGAACGATCATCAGCCCACGCTTAAGCGCCGGCAATGTACGCGCGTCAGCCAGCCATAGACCAAGTGGCCAGAACATCAGCAGCGCAGGTACATAATTGCGATGCTCAAAGTACAGCTCCAGTGGCAATGAGCTGGATTCGAGTATGTGGCCAGCAAAGTAAAAAAGCACCGCGAGGGCTAATGCAGGATGGCCTCGACGGATACGCCAGGCAGCGCCGATCAGTGTCAGCATTGCGAGGATGGCAGGCAGGGTGGTCGCTGGATGCAGCAAGGATGTCGATGCGACGTACTGATCGTTGAACAAGCCAGTCGAAAACGGCCGTGGCACCCATAACAGCTGGAGGTAGTCCATCAGCACGCGCGGCTCGGTCAGCAGGCGTTGCGCATAGGTCCATGGGCGAAATGCAGGACCGCCAGTAGCGATGCCATGGACGCCTGTCCAGACCACATAGCTGCAGATGACCATGGTCGGAATGACCCCAAAGGCTAACAGGGTTATCCGATGGGCGCGCTGTATCTTGCACGCCGGGAATAGTTGCCGCGGGGCAAGCACAATCATCTCGATCAGCAATGCATAGAACGGCAGCAGTGCACCATTGGCCTTCGCCAGTACCCCCAGCAAGGTGAATCCACCCAGACCGAGTACGCTCCAGCTCAGTCCAGCCGTCATTTTTCCTGTTGCCAGCTGTGCACGCCCGTGCAGCCATATCAACAGGCCGGCAAGCACACAGGTACCCGGCAACATGGCTTCACGTTGCACGATGTACAGCGTTGTGGATACCAGCAGCGGATGCAGCAGCCATAGTGCCGTGGCTACGAGGGCGGCGATCCGGTAACGGGGCGCATCGATCGTCAGCATGCGGCCGAGCCTGATGAGCAGGCTGTATAGCAATAAGCCGTTCAACAGGTGCAAGAGCAGGTTGGTGCGCTTGAACAGGAAGGGATCAGCTGGCCAATTCCGCGCGTCGAGCAGGAAGGACAATAGTGTCAGCGGTCGCCCGGTTGGATCGGCGGTGCCCGAGGTGATGTAGCGCCAGAAGACGGGCCAACTATCTACTGGTCCACTGGCACCCAGGGTGGGCAGGTTGGCGAAATCGTCAAATAGGAAGCCGCCATGCAGACCGGGCCAGTAGGCAGCATAAGTCAACGCAACGATCAGCAGCAAAACGAGCAGCGATGATGTAGTAGCCGTTAAGCGGTAGCGCATCAATGGCCCCGGAAATAAAAGAAGGGCCGCGCGTGGCGGCCCTTCAAGATCCTACGATGACAGGTATCAGCCGCCGGTGCGGCAGGATGTCGGCAGATATTTCGCAGGTATGGTGGTAGTGGCTACATCGCACGACCAGGACATGGAACCAGCACTGGTAATGGGAGAGAAAGCGAGAATCGAACCCGAAATCGCGTTGTTGGCTTGTCCGCCGAAGTCAGCTGTGATTACGCCAGTGGTGGCGACAACAGTCACCTGGGTAACATATTTGCCGCTGATGCTGGCAGGGGTAGCTACGCCGATGCTTGCGTTACCGCCTGCTCCGAAGTGGCCCGTGTTGGAGTAGAACTCTGCATCCGCCGTCTGGACACCGCTGCCCAGTACTGCGCCCTCGGAAACTTGCGAACGAACCAGGTAGTCCTGATAAGCCGGGATCGCGATGGCGGCCAGGATAGCGATGATCGCAACAACAATCATCAGTTCGATCAGGGTGAAGCCTTTCTGCATATTCTTCATGGTGGTTCCTCTGTTTCGGTTAGCTAACCTTGGATGATGCCCCCTGAGCCCCAGTCTCGAATCCCCCTAGGCGGAACCGGTACTCCATACTCGTTGGTCAGGAACGACCAGGAAGCTCGCGGCAGAGTCAAGCAGGTTGTGTGCCACAACTGCCGCCGATGTATTCCCGCATATCGCAGGCTTGCCGATTGTGCCTACCGTCACGAAACCCTGCAAGCGGCGTCGTAACGGCCCGGGAGGTCAGTGAAGTGCGATCAGTATTGCAGTGTCATGGTCTGTCACGTTAAGGCAGGTAGTGACGTTTTTTGTCAGTTTTAATGTGTGCAATGCCGATTTTTTGGATGCCTGCCCATATCAAGTGCGGCAGACTGTCGGCAAGTACTTCGCGTTAAGGGTGCTCTTGGAACAGGTCCAGTTAATGCTGCCTGCGCCTGTGATTGGCGACAGCACCAAGTACTGGCTGGTGGGAGTGATAGCGCTGTTAGCCTGCGGCCCGTCAAACAGCGCCGTGATCACACCACCAGTGACGACCACCTTGGAAACGTATTTGCCGTTGATCGACTGGCTAGAAGCAATGCCGGCACTCCGATTGTTGCTTGGGAACCCGCCGGTGTTGGAGTAGAAGTCCCACACCGCTGACTTGACCCCATCGGCCAGTACGAAGCCCTCTGCTACCTGAGCGCGGATCAGGTAGTCCTGATAGGCCGGGATGGCGATGGCGGCAAGGATCGCGATGATCGCCACGACGATCATCAGTTCGATCAAGGTGAAACCGGCGGAAATGCGCTGGCGCAACATGGTGGACTCCCCTGTGAGTACCCCGGGAGGTAGGCACGTTCCATACCAACTCCGGCAGGAAAGGACTGGCGGCAGATGCTGACGCGGCCAGCTGCGTCCGGACTCCCAGACGTGTGATGAAAGTCACAGATGTACGGGCTTGCTTCCGCGCTTGGTGTTCATCGATGCAAGCCACCGGCAGCCACGGTAGGCGGCGAAGGTGGCCAGCAGGATTTCCAGTGGCCGATAAGGTATCGAGTAGCGTGGCTCCGCCTGCAACACGCTGTATACCGTGGTGACGAACGCCAGCAGCAGGGTTGCTGCCACCAGGGAACGCGGGATCTGCTGCCGGGGCCATAGCGCAACGATGCCGCCGGCAATCATCAGCAGGAAGAGCAGAGGATTGAGCGTGTGGCAGACAGCGATAGCCGAACGATAGAGCGCATTATCCTTGAAGGGTGAATTCCTGGTGGGATAAACGTAGATATCGCCTTGGCCCATACGGATATCCCAGTCCCATAGCAGCGCCGGTTTGCTCAGGTACCAACGGGCATATTCAATCGGATGATGACCCATGCGTCGCATGAGCTCGGCCAAGCCTGCTGCAGGATCGGATTGAATCAAATCACTTTCCTGGCTGATGCGGGTCATCGTGGCAACAGCAAGCGGATCGTTTTTCATCGAGGCTTGATAGGCCTGATGATAAATGGGCCAGGATCCTTGTACGAGATTGTCCAGAGCCCTCCCGGTGGAAGAGTTGCCAGGAGAGTGAGGTAGTAGGGTATTTCGCATCATCCATGCCGCGGGCAGGATCATGGCGCCGGCCAGCAAACCCGCGAACATGGCGGCGCTGATCTGCCGTCGGCATGCAAAATACAGCCCGAGCAGAGGCGCGAACGGCAGCAACACGGCATTGGTCAAGGCGCCAAGGGCAAACCCGAGGCCGCTGGCCATAGCCCATGCGGCGCTGCGCCGATGGAGTGCCTGATCCAGCAGAAACATGCCCAACACGCAAAGAAACCCGAAGAGGGTTTCCGTCAAGAGGAAGCTGCCGATGCTGACGCTATGAGGCCAGATTGCCATGAGTATGCCGGCAGCAGCGAGCCATCGCATCGGCATCCATCGACGACCGAGGCACAAGGCGAGCACCACGCTCAGCGCGCTGAGCAACCCCTGCGACATCAATACAGCTGAATACCACGCGTCCCACTGAGGGGAAAATTTCAGCCAGCCGGCCAGAAACAAGGGATAACCAGGGTCGCGGAAACTGTCTCCGAAGGGCGGCGACTGGCTTTCGGGAGCCTTCGAGAAAACTCCATGGTGGACCAGGTTCTGAGCATAACGGTAGTAATCAACTGCATCCGCGCGTGCATTTGGAAGATCTGCTGGCTGAAATACCTGGGCATGTATGAGGTAGTAGTAGCGGAAACCCAGTGAGAAAAGTCCAATCAATAGCAGTAGCAGCCACCATTGCCAGCCATGGTTCTGCCGTGAAGGATCCGTGGCAAATGATTTTTCATCGGTCATTCGCAAGCTTGTCATTCTCAGGGATTCCGTAGTCTTGCCGTGCTTCAAAGGGTGCAGGGAATCACTGGAATGAAGCTATCCGCCGCGGATATGGCTGCTCAGGAAACAGGGGGCGGCGTGTTGCCCATTGTATCTACTGGCGATGGGCTACCAGGGATCGATGGACAGTATGCGCATTGGGCGTCGGGTCTTCGGCGACATGATAGCCGTGTAGTAGCGATCACCCCGCTGTAGCGGCAATGCCAGCAACGTGCCGCCATCATCGGCCCCGGCCTGGATCTGCTCAAGCTGTTTGCGCTGATAAGTGTTGACGTTCTTGAGCTGCGACAGAGGCTTGGCCCGCTGCATGAGCTTGTCTACGACCTGATCGTACGGCATGTAGAACCTGGGCAACTGATCGAGGTCCTTGCCACCGGCCAGAACTTGTTGCACAACGTCGAAGCCTTTACCTCCCTTCGGTGGCCATACTCCGACCAATAGCGGCCCCGTCCACGATCGTGTGCGAAAGACAGGCTGGTTACCCTGGGCCAGGTCGGTGTCCGTAAGCTCGTCAGCCGACACCAGCACGAGCCGATCGACCGCCGCTACCACAAACACGGGCCGCGCCACGGCGATAACGTGGACGCCGTAGGCGAAGGCGATCGCCTGCATGACCGCTATGACCGAAAGATCCAGTCTTAGTAGACTTCTCGGCTTGTGCGGACTGACTACCAGCAGCGTCAGCAACGGACCTATCCCGATATCGACTCCCATCAAGACCATGATCAGCTTGCTCGCACCAGCTGCGATGAAATACGGCGATGGAAACCACAGAAAGTAAAGCAGTGTGGCAATCGCCAAGGCAAGAACAAGGCTGACCGTCAAATGGATGGTGGCGGCTTTCCGGCGATTCATGGCTCGATATCAGGGCAGTTCAACTTGGTGATAAATATATATCACAACGATTTTCCACGAGTGCATCGACCCAAACAATTGGTGATTGCGCCGTGTGCCTATATGAGTTTGCTCCTGTTTGATGTTTTCTTATGAGCGAGCCAGAGACTTCCACGATAGAACGCAAAAGTGGCCAGCATGAGCTCAAGCGGTCGGCAAGCTATTGAATAGCGTGGTTCAGACTGGAGCGCGGTATATATCGCAGTGACGAAGACCAGCATCAGCGTTGATGCGACCAAGGAATCAATAGGCCGCTGCTGGGGCCATAGCACGATGATCCATCCGGCAATCATCAGGATGAAGAGCAGAGGATTGAGTGCGTGGCAGAGGGCGATGATCGTGCGGTAGACAACATTGTCCTTGAAGGGTGAGTTGCTGGTGGGGTAGACGTAGATATCACCCACGCCCACGCGGATGTTCCAACCCCATAACAGTGCCGGTTTTCTCAGATACCAACGGGCATATTCAAGTGGGTGATTGCCCATCCGTTGTGCGATCTCAGTTGCGCCGGCTCTCGGATCGTAATTGATCAGAGTAATTTCCTGGACGACGCGGGTCATCGTGGCAACAGCAGCCGGATTATTCTTCAACGATGCGTTATAGGTCTGGTAATAATCAGGCCAGGATCCTATAACCAGGGTATCCAATGCCCTTCCGGCGGATGAATCCCCGTAAGAGGGCGGCAACAGGGCATTGCGAACCATCCATGCTGCCGGCAGGATCATGGCTCCGGCCAGCAATCCTGCAAGCATGCGGGCACTTATATATCGCCGATACGCGAAATACAGGCCGAGCAAGGGAGCGAATGGCAGCAGTACGGCATTGGTCAACGCGCCGAGAGCGAACCCGAGGCCGCTGACTGTGACCCATGCGACGCTGCGTCGATGCAGTGCATAGGTCAGGAGAAACAAGCTCAAGAGGCAAAGAAACCCAAACAGGGTTTCAGACAATATGAAGCTGTTCATGCTGACGCTGTGAGGCCAGATCGCCATGAGCAGGCCCGCACCGGCGAGCCAACGCATCGGCATCCATCGACGACCGATGCACAAGGCGAGTACCACGCTTAGCGCGCCGAGCAGGCCCTGCGATAACAATACTGCTGGATACCATGAATCCCACTGGGGGAAAATTTCCAACCAGCCGGCGAGGAACAGGGGATAGCCGGGATCCCGGTAACTGTCGCCAACGAGTGGCGATCGGCCTTCCGGGGCTTTGGAGAAAACTCCATGGTGAACAAGATTTCGAGCGTAGGCATAATATTCGACGCCGTCAGCACGTGTATGGAGCTGATCATAAAAGGGTTGCAGTACCTGGGCATGTGTCAGGTAATAGCAGCGAAAGCCCAGTGAGAAAACACCGAGCAGTAGCAGCAGTAGCCACCAGCGCCAACCTTGATTCAGAAGCGGCGCTGTCTTCCATTGTGTCGATTCGCGTTCTTCATCTGAATCTGACGGGCGCGTGACTGAAACCGTCGAAGGGTGTGCAAGATTCGACTCAGGGTTGGTCATGGCCATCTTGGTTTGGTTTGCCGGGCACGAGTGTAACCATAGTCGTTAGGCTTCACATGGAGTCGAAGCTCGAGCTGTGACATGCGGGCACCTTGCGTGATTGCCTTGGCGATGGGTGTCTTGAGTGAGCTAAATGTGCCCGAAGAAGTCATCGTGCAATATGCATTAGGACTAGATGGCTCATCACATGTCTTGGTGCGCTGCGTTTTGAATATGCGATGGGCTTGCGCCAAGGCTGCCTCACGCTTACCGTCATGATTTCGGTAAGCCAAGGAACTCCCATGAAACCTCTGATTGCTGCGCTGCTGCTTGCGCTGGTAGCTGCGCCCGTGATGGCGGGCGATGCCGTGGACACCACGTTCGTCAAGACCCAGGGCCCACATCCGTTCAACGTGCGCGATCTGGTGATGATGCAGCGGGTGAGCGATCCGCAGTTGTCACCGGATGGCCGCTATGCTGCGTTTGGCCTGCGCAGCACCGACTATGCCGCGAACAAGGGCGTCGATGCGGTGTATGTGCTCGACCTGTCGGGCAAGGGCGGTCAGCCGGTAAAAGTGGTTGACAAGGCCGGCTCGGCTCGCTGGTCGGCGGATGGGTACAGCCTTTACTTCCTGGCGCCGGCCAAGGGCGTGGCGCAGTTGTGGCGACTGGATATGGGCGGCAAGAGTAGGCCGGGTTCAACCGAGCTTGATCTGGCCAAACATGCCGCGCCGGTGCAGGTGAGCCATACGCCGCTGGACATCAACGACTACAAGCTGTCGCCGGACGGCAAGCGGGTGCTGTTGTCTTATGAGGTGTTCACCGATTGTGCCACCTTGATTTGCAGCAAGCAGCGCATCGATGCGCGCGACAAGGACAAGGCCAGCGGCACGATTTACACCAAGCTGTTCGTCCGGCATTGGGGCATGTGGGCCAACGGCCAGCGCAATCAGCTGTTTGTCGGCAGCTTCGATGGCAAGGGCCAGCTGCCACTGGAACCGACCCTGCTGACTCGCGGTATCGATGGCGACGTGCCGAGCAAGCCGTTTGGCGACGAGAGCGAGTTCGCGTTCGCGCCGGATGGGCGCAGCGTGTATTTCGATGTGCGTATCGCCGGCAAGACCGAGCCGTGGTCGACCAATTTCGATGTGTATCGGGTGCCGGTGGATGGTTCGGCCACGCCGCAGAATCTCACCGCCGACAACAAGGCATGGGATGGCTATCCGGTGCCGTCACCGGATGGCAAGACGCTCTATTACCTTGCGATGAAGACGCCGGGCTTCGAGGCCGATCGCTTCGCGATCATGGCGCTGGACGTGGCGACCGGTGCGAAACATGAGGCGGATCCGAAGTGGGATCGCTCACCCGGACAGCTGGGAATTTCCGCCGATGGCAAGACGCTGTATGCCACTGCGGATGACAATGGCCAGCACCCGCTGTTTGCGATCGACACGGACAGCGGCAAGGTCACTCAGATGGTTGGCGACGGTGCGGTGGAAGGTTACTCACTGGCTGCCGGCAAGCTGCTGCTGTCGCGCGATGATCTGAAGCGGCCTGCTGATTTATATGTGGCAACTGCGGAGGGTGGGGATCTCAAACAGGTCACCCATTTCAACGCGGAAGTTCTGAAGAACGCCAAGGTCGGCGACTTCGAGTTCTTCACCTTCAAGGGTTGGAACAATGAGATCGTGCAGGGCTACGTGGTCAAACCGGTCGACTATCAGCCGGGCAAGACCTACCCGGTCGCGTTCATCATCCATGGTGGTCCGCAGGGCGCGATGAGCAACGAATGGAGCTATCGCTGGAACCCGCAGACCTATGCCGGCCAGGGTTTCGCGGTGGTGACGGTGAACTTCCACGGCTCCACCGGTTACGGGCAGGCGTTCACCGATTCCATTTCTGGTGATTGGGGCGGCAAGCCGCTGAAGGACCTGAAGCTGGGCTGGAAGGCTGCGCTGGACAAGTACAGCTTCCTCGACAGCAACCGTGCCTGCGCACTCGGAGCCAGCTACGGCGGCTATATGACGTACTGGATCGCTGGCGTGTGGAACACGCCGTGGAAGTGCCTGGTCGACCACGACGGCGTGTTCGATGCGCGCGCGATGTACTACGACACCGACGAGCTGTGGTTCGAGGAGAAGGAAAATGGCGGCACGCCGTTCGATCATCCGCAGAACTACGAGAAGTTCAATCCGGTGAACTACGTCAAGGACTGGCGCGTGCCGATGCTGGTGGTGCACAGTGGCGATGACTTCCGCATCCCGATTACCCAAGGCCTGGGTGCGTTCACTGCCTTGCAGCGCCGTGGCATTCCCAGCGAGCTCCTCACTTTCCCGGACGAGAACCACTGGGTACTGAAACCGCACAACAGCGTGTTGTGGCATGACACCGTAAATGCCTGGTTGAAGCAATGGACAGCGGATGGGAAAGGCGCCTCTACGCCGTAACGGAGTATGCAATCCGTCTTCGTGTCCGGAGTAATGGCGAAGATTGGAAACAAAGAAGCGATGCTTGCGTTGAGCAAGCATCGCCTCCTTTATGGGCTCGCAGTAAATCGGCGATGATGTGGGCTGATTATTGCCTTGTTGTGTACGGATGAGCTTGTTTGGCTAGCCTGAGATTGGCTGTAATAGCATTGTCCAGTTTTCTTCGCACGGCGTCCCGCTGCCCTGGTGGGAACATCGCAATGCTTTTTTCCGCATAGGCCCGCGCGTCGTTTTCCTCACCGCTTCGTGCAAGCGTTACCGCAAGCAGCATGGGAGGCTTGGCATCGAAGGGTGCCACGATCATGGCTTCACGCAGGGTGGCTTCGGAATCGCCAAATTTGCCTTGCATCGCCAGCATTTGGCCGGTGAGAGTTAGATAAATTCCGAATATGTGTTGGTCAGACTCTATCCGCTGGGTGTTCTTCAGTACATCCAGTGCCTGCTGAGCGCGTGCTGGGTCGTTCTCATTCAAAGCGAGAAAGGCGGCGCCCAACATGCATTCGGTGCAGGGTACGTGCTCCGCCAAAATCTGATCAGTCAGTTTTTGGGCATCTTTGTAATCGCTGTCGCTGATATAGGCATTCAGCAAGCTGCTCTTGGCAAAGATGGAGGTGGGGTTCATGAGCAACGCCCACCGCCAGAGGGCGATGTCGTTGGACCATAGCGGCACCGTCATTCGAATATCGATTATCGACAACAGCAGCCAAAAACAACCGATGACGATTGCCAGAGGGCGAAGCAGCTTGAGCTCCAACGCCTTGATGCTTATGGGCAGGCGAATCAACGGCAGCATGGCGCACATGACCGCGAGCGATGGAAATACATAGCGATCGTGGTAAAGACTCGGCGCGAAAGGTGCAGGGATGATGTGCAGGACTGGCAGCAGCGTAACGGTCATCGCCAGCACTACGCATGCCACCGGCGATGAGCGTCGAATAGCCAGATAAAGACTTGATGACACGATACCGATGGCTGCTGCATCAGTGAGTAGCGATATCGGCGTGACCGCCAGGAATTGCTGAGCACTGTAATCGTGAATGGGGCTCATGCCATGCATCGGCCAGAACAGCATTTCCCAGTAATGCAAATAGGTAAAAGAGACTTCCTGCAAGCGCGAGAAAGCCGACAATGTACCATCCGATCCGGCCCCAACGAGTTGCCCAAGCGCCCAGTGCCGGAAGGCGAGGTAGGCGATACCTGCGACAAGCAAAGCCACATAAACGTGCCAGTTTCGTGCGATGAAAATGCGGACTCTGGATACTAGGCCGTCTTGCGACTTCCACGGCTGACGCGCCCAATCGAACACCGCTAGTGTCAATGGAAAGGCTGCTGCAGATTCCTTTGTACAGGCCGCAAGAAAGAAACAGATTGCGACAGTGACCGCTCGTCGATTAGCGTGCTCGATGCAGGCGTTGGCCAACAAGCCAAGCAACATGAATAGGGTCACAACCAGGTCGAACTGGCAGCTAATCCACGCCACCGATTCGACCAGCACCGGATGCAGCCCATAGAGCAGCATGGGCGCGATCAGCCACAGCGTTTGTTGCTTGCTATCGCGCATTGCCGTTTGACTACATTGCCGTGCAAGCAGTCCTACAAGCAGCGTATTGATCAGGTGAATGGTGATGGACACCACATGCATGGGGCCTGGCGTCACATTGAACAGTCGAAGTTGCAGCGTGAGGAGTCCAATACCTAGAGGTCGAAAATAGTTAACCCAGTTGTTGAAATCCTTGAAGATGTAGTGTTCCCACGCATCACCCTGACGCAGCCAAGCCATCTGGACAAAGTCCGGCACATCGATCCAAACGAATTTTCCGTGGGTGGCCGGCCAATAGATCAGTGCAATCGCGATGAGCGCGATGCCTGCCATGAGGCCAGGTAACTTGTTGCGCATGTTCAATCCGGAAGCCCTTATCTCGTACGTATACTCGCATAAGCTGGTTGGATCAGGATGGAGGGAGGTGTGCGTTGAGGTCTGCCAGTTGGCGAATTTCTGCACAGGCTCAAAGTCCACGCCAACGCGGCATCCAAGGCAGATTCTGATGCCAAATGCTAGGAAGGAGATGTAGGAGTGTGGCTACCAAGCAGCTGCCAACTGAAGGAGAAGGGTGTTGTTGACGATACACGGGGACTGCAGTTTGCAATGGCACGACACAGTCAACGAGTGGTTGAAGCAATGGATGGTCAAGGATGCGACGAAAGCTACAGCTCCATCGAACCGATTCTTTCGCTTACAGATAAAACGGCTGCCTCCAGGCCGCCGTTTTATCTGTACGGTTCGCTCACTTAGTTGTCGGATATTGATGCACTCGTCGAGTTGGTTCCACGCCTGCTGCAAGAGCTCTGTCAAGCACGCTTTGCGCTGAATCGCGCTCGTCAGGTGGGAGCAGGGCCAATCCGGATTTGCCCATTTCGAGGGCCTCTTCCTTCTTGCCGTGATAAGCAAGCGCCGCGGCGAGTGATAGTCGAGGCTGCGGATCGAGGGGATCCATTTTCACAGTGGCGCGGAGGATATTCTCGGCTTCGTCCCAATTACCTTGCAATACAAGCATCCGGCCTGTGGTAAGGAGGTATGAGTGAAGCATCAGTTTGTCGGTGAGCAACTCCCTGGAGTTCCTTACAACTTCCAGTGCAGTTGTTGCGCGTGCCGGATCGTTTTCGCTGACGGCCAAGATGGCTGCGTTCAGCATGCAAAGGGAGCACGGCACATGATCTTCCTGCAGTCGGTCGATCAACTTATGGGCATCGGCATGATCACTTATGTCGATATACGCGCTGAGTAGATTATTTTTGGCCGTGATGGAGTCTGGATATTCGGTGAGCGCCCATCGCCAGAGGTGTATGTTGTCTGCCCATAGCGGCAAGGTCACCCGAATGTCGATGATCGCGAATGCCAGCCAGAACAGAAAAACTGTGGCCAAAAGTGGATCGCCGAACCTCTGTAGTCTGTTGAAAGTCGGCCCACGCAGCGACAGGCGGGAAAGCATGACGCAGGTAACTGCCAAAGCGGGCATGGCGTAACGTTCATGGTACAGACTGTTGTCGAACTCCACCGAGGCGATATGCAACACGGGCAGCAGCGCAGCGGTTACGGCTACTACGATGCACCCCGCTGTCGATGCACGTCGTAGCGCGAGGTAAAAACCCGCCACGACGATTCCAATCGCAGCCAAGTCGGTAAGCGCGGAGGGTATGGAGACTATGTTGAATTGCGTTGTGTCGAGCGGGTGAATCGGGCTCATGCCGGACATCGGCCAGATCAGGATCCTCCAGTAGTGCAGATAGATGAAACAGACTTCCTGAAGCCGTTCTAGCAAGGAGGATGAGCTGCCCGAAAATGGATTAATGATTTTCCCGATGGCCCAATGGCGGAAGCCGAGATAGACGATGCCTGCGAAGAACATGGCAACATATACCTGCCAGTTGCGGCGGATTAGCGTGGATATACTGGAGAGTATGTCCTCCCCCCTGCGCCTGCAAAAAAGGAGCCAATCGAAAACGACAAGAATCAATGGGAGCGAGACTGCCGATTCCTTGGTGCATGCTGCCAGAAAGAACAGTGTGGCGACCGCAACTGCACGGGTTGTAGTTCCCCGGATACAGGTATTGGCTAGCACTCCGGACAACATAAACATTGTTACGATGAGATCGAACTGGCAGCTGATCCATGCCACCGGCTCGATCAATACCGGGTGCAGTCCGTAGAGCAGCATGACGGCAGCAGGGAGCCATGTGCGATGCCGCTCATTCATCGCAGTATCGCGACAGCGCCACGAAAGAAGGCCCACAAGCAGGGTGTTGATTAGATGTATCCCGAGAGATACCGCATGCATGGGGCCTGGCGCCAAGTCGAACAGACGAACCTGCAACGTGAGAAGTGCCACGCCGAGGGGCCTAAAGTAATTCGTCCAGGTATTGAAGTCCCTGAAGATGTAGTGCTTCCACTCGTCACCATGGCGAAGCCACGACTGCTGATGGAAATCGAGCCAGTCACTATAGACAAAGTTTGCGTGAATCACGGGCCAATAGACGATTGCAACCACGATGATCGCAATGCCTGCAGCACCGTAGGTCAATCTGCCGCGCATAGGTTCTTCCAGTAGGTATCGTGCAATTGGCGACCATTGGCTGCTTGGCGACCGGCGGTGCATTCGCGGTTGATTGATCAGATCATCAGCACATGATGCCCGGCACCAGAGGGTAGGGCAATTGCTGGTATGGCCAATTATCGCGACGAAATGGGTAGGCGCACGGCCAGCAGATATCCCGATCAACCAGTTATCGCTGAGCTATCACTCTGCATCACCGGGAAGTTCAAGGCCAACACCGAGCAAGGGCGTTGTCCACAGATGAGTGGGAACGAATATTGACTGCGCTACCGGAGCGACATTTGAAGGGCGACGATTTCCGCATCCAGATCACTCAGGGACCGAGTGCGTTTACGGTGATGCAGCGCCGCCGTATTCCCAGCGAGTTCCTGACCTTCCCGGACGAGAGCCGCTGGGTACTCAAGCCGCGATTAGTGATCTTTCGTCGATTGATCTGTTGGTCGAGCCGATCTGATACCCGAAGCAATGGTGTCGTCGAGTTTCTTGCGTCTTGCGCCGCGTTCATCCAGTGGAAGCAGTACGATTGCAGATTCACCCACAATAAGCGCTTCGTCCTTCCTACCCTGAAGAGCCAGTGCAATCGCGAGCGATAGCTTCGGTTGTGGGTCGAGTGGATCCATCTTCATCGCGATACGCAGGAGCTGTTCGGCATCTTCTAGATGACCTTGTAATACGAGCGTCTCGCCGGTTGCGAGGATATACATGCGCAACATCTTCTTGTCCGTAGCAACTTCCCTGGAAGTCTTGACTTCTTCCAGTGCAACAGCTGCACGTGCAGGATCATTTTCGGTGACAGCCAGGATCGCGGCATTCAGCATGCAATTGGCGCACTGAACATGATCCGCCAGCAACTGGTCGATCAGCTTGTGGGCGTTGGCATAATCCTTCGTATCTATATAAGCGCTGAGCAAGCTGTCCTTTGCCTCGACGGAATCAGGGTTCACGGTGAGTGCCCATTGCCACAGATTCACGTTGTTGGACCATAGCGGCAACGTTGCGCGAATGTCGATCACTGCAAACACAAACCAGAAAAATATGATCGATGCGGACAAAGGGAAAGCAAACCGTGCCCGATTGCAGGCGATCGGCATGCGCAACCGCAAGAGTGGAAGCATGGCGCAAACTACTGCCAGCGCGGTTATCACGTAGCGATCGTGGTAGAGACTACTATCGAAGTTCGCTGAGGCAACATGCAGTACAGGAAGCAGCGCTACCGTCATGGCTACAATCATGCAACCAGTTGTCGATGATCGTCGAAGTGCAAGGTAAAGACCTGTTGCTACGATACCGATCGCTGCTAAATCGACAAGTACGGACGACGGGGAAGCTAGGTTGAATTGCTGCACATCAACGGGATGGATCGGGCTCATTCCTGACATCGGCCAGATCAAGGTCTTCCAGTAATGCAGGTAGATGAAGCAGGCCTCCTGCAGTCGTGCGAATACGGGGAATGAGCTGCCCGCGAAGGGGTTGACGATTTTTCCGATAGCCCAGTGACGGAAAGAGAGGTAAACAATACCGGCGAAAAGCATGGCGACGTATACCGGCCAGTTTCGACTGATAAAGGCGCGGATGGCGGAACCCACCCTCCCATCATGACGTTTGAAAAAAACCGCCCAGTCGAAAACGACCAGCATCAACGGGAACGAAACCGCCGATTCTTTGGTGCACGCGGCAAGGAAGAAAAGAATCGCGACAACCGTTGGTCGGGCACATGCTCCCTTGATGCATGCGTTTGCGAGCAACCCGAGCAGCATAAACATCGTTACGACAAGATCGAACTGAGAGCTGATCCACGACACCGGTTCGATCAGCGCCGGATGAAGCCCGTAAAGCAACATTGAAACGGCGAGGAGATATGTCCGCTTCGGCACACTCGTTATAGCAGCGCCGCAGCGCCATGAAAGCAGGCCCACAAGTAGCGTGTTGAGAAGATGCATCCCGAGGGACACTGCATGCATGGGGCCCGGTGCATCTCCGAACAGACGGACTTGCAGCGTGAGAAGTGCCACGCCAAGTGGGCGAAAGTAGTTTGTCCAGCCGTTGTAGTCCCTGAATATGAAGTGTTTCCACTCGTCTCCCTGGCGCAGCCATGGCATATCGTGGAAGTCGAGCCAGTCGTCCCAGACAAAATTTGCGTGAACAACTGGCCAATAAACGAGGGCAGTCACGATGAGCGCGATACCCGCAACGACATAGGTCAATCTTTTGTGCATCTTGCATCCCTGATTTTTTGCATCATCGCGTGTACTTATTCCCAGTCAGTGGAGAATGGATCAGCTCACAGCCACTTCGCGCGCTTGAGTAGCAGGTAGATGCCACCGACCACGCTTAGCATCGTCACGATCACGGCGGGGTAAGCCCACGGCTGGCTGAGTTCGGGCATGTGGGTGAAGTTCATGCCGTACCAGCTGGTGAGCAGGGTGGGTGCGGCGAGCATGGCGGCCCAGCCGGCAAGTTTCTTCATCACCTCGTTCTGGCCGAAGGTGACCAGTGAGAGGTTGACGTTGATTGCGGCGGTGAGCATTTCGCGCATCGCGCTGATCGACTCGTTGACGTGGAAGACATGATCGTAGACGTCGCGGAAATACGCGCGCAGTTCGTCCGGAATCAGGTTCGGGTGGAGTCTTACCAATTGGCTGATGATATCCTGCAACGGCACCACAGCAAGGCGCAGTGTCATCAGGTCGCGCTGCATGTCGTACAGCCGCCGCACTGTGCTGCGATTGAACGTCTCGGCGAAGATGTCCTGTTCCAGTTGCTGCAGTTCCTCGCGGAAATCACGCACGATCGGCAGCAGGTTGTCGACGATGAAGTCGAGCACGCCGTACAGCGCGTAGCTGGGGCCCAGTGCCAGCAGCGCTGGCGTATGTTCGCAGGTGCGTCGCGCCGGTGCGTAGGACAGCGACGCACCGTGGCGGATGCTGACTAGGTAGCGCGGGCCGAGGAACAGGTGGGTCTCGCCGAACTCCAGCTGGCCGTCGACCAGCTGAGCGGTCTGCACCACCAGGAACAGCGAGTCGCCGTAGGTTTCCAGCTTGGTGCGCTGGTGCGCGGTATGCGCGTCCTCGATCGCCAGGTCGTGCAGGCCGAACTCTTCCTGCAGTTTCAGCAGCAACGCTTCGTCCGGTTCGTGCAGGCCGACCCAGACGAAGGTATCGGGTTGCGCCAGCACTTCGCTGATCGCGTCGAGCGTGATCTCGCCGATCCGGCTGCCGTCGTTCCTGTAGGCGATACAGTTGACCACCATCGGCGATTCGGCGGTCGACGGTATAGGTGTTGGCGGCGTGATCAGGTTCATTGCGGCATGATGCCCCGCACTGGAAGACAGGGCAATTGCAGTTGCTCTACGCGTGTTGCGATTTCAGCCGTTTCAGGATTTCATCGCGCGCCTCGCGCAGGATCGAGTCGCGGTCGAGACCGGCGACGATTTCGGCGACGGCGCGCTTGGCGCCCGCTTCGCCCCAGGATTTTCCGGCGATCAGATAGCGTTCGGCGGCGCGGCCGATCAGCACGGTGGCGTACCAGCCCAGCGCTCCCTGCGCGGCGGCGGTGACCACCACCGACAGGCCGGCGCTGATGCCCTTCAGTGCCGAGGCGACTAGTTGCATGCCCCAGATCGCACCCATCAGTGCGGCGAGTTGGGCCGAGATTACCGCCACCAGTCGACCGGATTCGGCACGGGTCAGGGGCAGTCCATACACTCGCGACAGCTGCACCACCATCGCCGCATCCAGCCCGGCGGCGGCGAGCAGGTCGGCGACCGGGATCGGATTCAACGCGACCGCCACGCCCTTGGCGATGCAGTAATGCCGGATCAGTTTCGCGGCGACCGCCTGCCGCGTCTGCGCGATGCGCGCGCTGACCTGGTCGGTGAGCCGGCCGGCGTACAGCCCGGCGTTGATCGCCGACAGCATCTTGCCTTCGCGCGCCGCGATCGCCAGCAGGCGTTCGCGCAGGTCGGCGACATCGGGTGGCCGCGCCTGTTCGTGCGCGTGCTCGCGGCCGTGCGTATCGACCTCGATCACCCGTTGCGCGGTGGGATGCGCGGCCACCGCCAGCACGTCTTCCGCGCGGACCAGCCCGCTCACGCGCAGGCGCAGATGCTCGAGCAGGCTGCCCAATTCGTCGCGGCCGTAGCGGTCGGCCTTGTTCAGCGCCAGCAGCAGCGGGCGCTGGGTGGCGGCGAGGGTTTTCAGGGCATCGAGTTCCTCGCGGGTGAGGTCGCCGTCGCAGACGAAGATCACCAGGTCGCTGACCTCGGCTACCTCAAACGCCAGCTGCTCGCGTGCCTCGCCATCCAGTTCGTTGATGCCAGGCGTGTCGATCAGCACCAGGCCATCGTGTTGCGCTTCATCGAGTGTCGCGTGCGCGGCGTCGGTGGTGGTGCCGTGCAGGACGCCGACCGCGAATGCTTCACGGCCGAGCAGCGCATTGCCGAGCGCCGACTTGCCGGTAGACACGCGGCCGAATACGGCGATGTGCAGTTCGCCGCGCTCGAGCTTGTCAAGCATGTGTTCGATGCGGCCGAAGTCGGTGACCAGTTCGCTGCGCACCGAGGCCGGGATTGTCGGATCATCGAGCAGGCTGCGCAGGCTGTCGGCCACCCGCATCGAGCCGACAGCAGGGTTGCGCGGCGCAGGTGTTGCGATGGTGCCGCTGCGCTCGGGCGTGAGCCAGCCACGCAGGCGTTGCCACAGCTTGTCGCCTGTCATCGAGGTGGCCGCTTACTTCGGCGCGAGCTGCAGGTGTGCGTTGATCTTCACGTCGGCACCGATCACCGAGGTATCGGCGTAGTCGCCGGTACCTATGCCGAAGTCGAGCCGCTTCACCGTACCGGCGACATCCAGCATGGCGCCGCTGCCCTGCGGCTTGAACGTCACGTTGAGGCTGACAGGCTTGGTCACGCCGCGCAGGGTCAAGTTGCCGTCGGCGATCACCTGCGCCCCGTTCTGGTGGAAACCGGTGGTGACGAAGTGCGCCTGCGGAAATTTCACCACGTTGAAGAAATCAGAGCCGGGCAAAGCGCCGTCGCGATCCTTGTCGCCGGTCTTCACGCTGGCCAGGGTCACCGAAACGTCGAATTTCGAGGTGGCGAGTTTCGCCGCGTCGTAGCTGATCGCCGCGGTCCACTGGCCGAACTGGCCATTGAAGGAAGCGCCCTGGAAAGTGCCGCTGAAACCGAGCGTACTGGTCGCCGGCTGCACGGTGTAGTCGGCGGCAGCAGCGGCTCCGGGCAGGGCAAGTGCGAGCAGCAGGATGGCAAGACGGTTCATCAGGATTCTCCTCGGGGAGTGGAGTCGTTGCGCGGGCGACCAAACGGCAGCATTCGGCGCAGCACGTTGTCATGGTCGAATACATGATGCTTCAGCGCCGCACCGACGTGCGCCACCAACACCAGCACCAGCAGCCAGAACAGGTATTCGTGCACGCCATGCGAGAAATGGCGCAAGGCGTCGTTCTTCGCTCCCAGCGCCGGCAGGTTGAACAGCTTGAACCATTGCAGCGGCTTGCCGGTGACGGAGCTGTACCACCAGCCGCTGAGCGGGATCGCCGCGATCAGCACATACAGCGTGCCGTGGATGATATGTGCTGCAAGCTGCTGCCAGCGCGGCCCCGGTTCCTCCGGTGGCCGGCCATCACCCCAGCGCCACAGCACGCGCAGCAGGAACAGCGCCAGCACGGTCAGGCCAATCGACTTGTGCAGGGCCAGCCAGTTGATCTTCTGCATCGGCGAATGCGCCAGATCCATCAGCAAGCCGAAGATGCCGTTGCCGATGATGGCCAGCGCGATGATCCAGTGGAAAAACTTGGCGACCGAGCCCCACTGGTGGTCATTGCTGCGCAGACTCATGGTTGATCCTTTGAAGGTATAACAGCGTGATCGTCGCGGATCGCTTCAAGCTCCAGCCACACGCTTACCTGGTACCCGATCGAACCGGAATAGGCGGTTATGCCGAAAGCGTCGCGATCCAGCATCGTGGTCGCCGAGAAGCCTGCTACGTCGTGCAGGCCATAGATCGTTCGTCCGGCGCGGTTGAAGGTGAAGGGAATGCTCACGGATTGGCTCGTCCCGCGCATGCTGAGCTGGCCATGCAGCACGCCATGCTGGCCATCCTTGCGTTCGATACGGGTGCTGACGAAGTGCGCATAGCGATCATGCGCACAGTCGAGCAGGTTTGGCTTGCAAACAGCTTTGTTCCAGTCCGCATCGCCCATGTCCAGGCTGTCCAAGTCGATATCCAGCTCGGTAGCTGCCGTACTCCAGTCGCCCGGATCAAAACGCAGCCAGCCTTTGGCGATATGCAGCCGTCCGAACGGGCGCGAATAGCCATCGTGGCTGACGCTGAAGACGATCTGGCTATGTACCGCGTCGTAGCGATAGCTGGCGCCGGCGGCATGCGCTGATCCCAGTGACAGCAGGATCACCGCGAGCCACAACAACCAGTTGATTGAACGCGAACGGAGCATGGGACGAAGTCTGGCCGATTGGCGGCGACGGTGCCAGCATCCATTCGGGAACGATTGGTTTCCCTGGTCAACCCAATGGCTGATTGCGCTTCGCCTGTGGCGGGAATTCCATGGTTCCGTGGGAACGACTGAATCTGCTCCTACACAAAGTCCCGCAGGAACGATCAGAACGTGCGCTGCACCGAGTAGTCGGCCAGCATGGCAAGTGCATCGCGATAGACCGAGGCAGGCAGGGTGCCGAGCGCAGCCTGGGCCGCCTCGGCATGCATCACGGCCCGTTCGCGGGTGCGCTCCAGTGCACCGGAGTCGCGGATCGAGGCGATGATACGGTCGAGCGAGTCGAGTCCGCCGTGTTCGATCGCGTGGCGCAGCGACTGCGCCTGCTCCGGATTCGCCTTCTCCAGTGCATAGATCAACGGCAAGGTGGGCTTACCCTCTGCGAGGTCGTCACCGATGTTCTTGCCCAACGTGCCGGCGTCGCTGATGTAGTCGAGCAGGTCATCGGCGATCTGGAATGCGTAGCCCAGTTCCATGCCGTAGCGGCGCAGCGCGGTCACCTGGGATTCCGGCAGCCCGCCGAGGATGCCGCCGAGTTCGGTGGCGGCGGCGAACAGCACCGCGGTCTTGCGTTCGATCACCGCCAGATAGGCTGCTTCGTTCACGTCGGCGTTGCCGATATTGAGCAGTTGCAGTACCTCGCCTTCGGCGATCGTGTTGGTGGTGTCGGCGAGGATGCGCATGATGCGCATGTCGTCGAGTTCCACCATAAGCTGGAACGAGCGCGAATAGAGGAAGTCGCCAACCAGCACACTGGCCGCGTTGCCCCACAGCGCGTTGGCGGTCTTGCGGCCGCGGCGCAGGTCGGACTCGTCGACCACGTCATCGTGCAGCAGGGTGGAGGTGTGGATGAACTCGATGATCGCCGCGAGCTTGGTGTGGCGGTCGCCGCGATAGCCGGCGGCACCGGCGGCCAGCACATGCAGCATCGGGCGCAGCCGCTTGCCGCCGCTGGCGATGATGTGGTCGGCGATCTGGTTGATCAGCACCACGTCTGAGGACAGCCGCTGGCGGATCAACGTATCGACGCGCTGCATGTCGGCAGCGGCGAGGTCGCGCACATGGGCGAAGTCGGCGGGGCGTCGGGCGTCGGCTGGCATCGAGTTCATGGAGGCTTCAAGGCGGCGTATCGCACGATTATAGGGCCCTGCAGCAAATTACGCCGTGGTTTGCGTTATGCCTCAGGGCAACCGGTGGACATTTCCCACGAAAGCAGTAGCCCGGGATGGCGGATGCCGCGTGGCCGCGCGTTCCGGTGGCTGCGGGCAGGGGTTTGCAATAGCCGCTGACTGGCCCAATCTATAGGCACCTGCGGTTTCGCGGAACCGTGCCCCGAGTGCCGATCCGATGGCCCATCAGATCATTGCGCTGATCGCCCAGTACGGCCTGCTGCTGGTGTTCTTCAATGTGCTGGTGGAGCAGGCCGGTGTACCGGTGCCGGCGATACCGACCATGGTCGTGGCGGGTGCGCTGAGCGCCAACGGCAAGCTGCCGCTGGCGGGCGTGCTGCTGGTGGTGGTGCTTGCTTGCCTGTTCAGCGATCTGGTCTGGTACTGGGCCGGCCGCCGTTTCGGTGCCGGCGTGATGCGTACGATCTGCCGCATATCGCTGTCGCCCGATTCCTGCGTGAAGCAGTCCGAGCTGCGCTTCCAGCGCTGGCGTGGGCGGATCCTGCTGATCGCCAAGTTCGTGCCCGGCTTGGCCACGGTGGCGCCGCCGCTGGTTGGCGCGATGGGTTTGCGTGCGGGTACCTTCGTCTTGCTGGACGGCCTGGGTTCGCTGCTGTGGGCGGGCGTTGCGGTGGGGCTCGGCTATGCTTTCG
>Ga0302311_10000658_pt1 | contig 42162 bp, 42 predicted proteins | sample III_Palsa_N1_3_FD_200449 | JGI IMG/M metagenome (GOLD analysis project Ga0302311, IMG submission 200449) | Peat permafrost microbial communities from Stordalen Mire near Abisko, Sweden - III_Palsa_N1_3 | ecosystem: Environmental > Terrestrial > Soil > Palsa > Peat permafrost | place: Sweden... | reverse complement strand
GGGAATGACTTAAGGGAGCGCAGCCGACAGTGTCCAAAGACCTGGATGTATTGTTTACGCCGTTGACTGTCGGCAAGCTGGTGCTGCGTAACCGGTTCGTGATGCCAGGCATGCAGCGCGGCTTCATGAACGATGGTGCGCCGACACCCAAGATGGTCGAATACCTGCGCCGGTGTGCGCTCGGCGGTGTCGGCCTCATCATCAGCGAGTCCACTTCGCCGGATCACCCTTCAGCGTACTGGCAGTCCATGATGGGGCGGCTGGAAGCAGGAACGCTCGCAGCGTGGCGGCCGGTGGTCGAGGCGGTGCGCGGCGCGGGCGCCGGCTTCCTGATGCAGCTGTGGCATCCCGGTTCGATGCGCAAGGTCGCCGAGGGCCATCCGCTTGCGGGCTTCCCGGCCTGGAGTCCGTCGGGTCTGATCCAGAACGGACGGCCACATGGGCATGCCATGACCCGAGAGGATCTGCAGGAGCTGAAGCTCGCCTACGTGCACGCCGCGGAACGGGCGCAGGCGCTCGGCGCCGATGGGATCGAGATACATGCGGCACACGGCTATCTGCTGGATCAGTTTCTGTGGGCGCAGACCAACCAGCGCCAGGATGAGTTTGGGGGACGCACGCTCGCCGAGCGTGCCCGCTATTCGGCGCAGATCGTCGCCGCCATCCGCGCCGCCGTTGGCCCGGATTTCGTCATTTCCTACCGGTTTTCGCAGTTCAAGGAAGTCGATTACGGCGCCGTCGTCGCGAGCAGTCCGGAAGACCTCGGGGCCATGCTGGCCCTGCTGCGGACCAGCGGCGTGGACCTGTTCAATGTTTCCTCACGACGCTTTCACAAGCCCGAATGGCCGCAAAGCGCGCATCCGGACTACAACATTGCCGAGTGGGTCAAATCCATGACCGACGCTGTGGTCATGACCTGCGGCAGCGTCGGCCTGAATGTGGAGATGTTCGCCAATCTTTTCGACGACGAGGAACCCTCGGAGCTGACTCTCGAGCGCGACCTCGGGTACCTCGCGGATCGCGTGCGCCGCGGAACCCTGGATCTGATCGGTGTCGGTCGCATGCACATCGCGAACAATGATTTCGTCAACAAGGTGCGCGCGGGACGCTATCGGGAGCTGGTGCTGTTCAACAAGATGGTGCATCTCGTCGAGGCGATGGCCGCCGTGGAGCCGGGCTTCGTGGAGGAGTCGCGCAAGAGCGCAGCGGCCGACTAGTGCTGCATCGGTGCCGCGGTCCCATCGGACCAGTCAGCCACCGCCACCATGAAAATGGTCTGCGGCTCGGGCACTTCGGTGTGGTCCGAATCCACTATCACCGGTGAGCCCGGCAGACCCGCCCCCCAGGTTGCAGCATCGGTTCTGGGAACATGGAACATGAGGTGGGAGTGCCACGCCCGGCCCGCATCCGAGAGATAGGCGTGTTTGGACATCATGTACGACATCGCGCCGGTCTCGGGCAACGAGAGTTCTTTTCGGGCGACGGCGGCCCTGATCTGCTCGAGCATCGACACCTTTGCGGTTCCCATCAGAACGAGCTTGGTGCGATAGAGGGTGTAGGGAAGAACGGAGCGGGTCGCCGCAGCGTTGTAACAAACCGGTCCCCTGAGTTTCGGGTTCCAGAATTCCGCGTGGTCGAACGGGCTCATCCATGAGCGTTCAACCAGGCAGGTAAAGCCATTGCGCCCGGGAACGGCCGTCTCATACCCCTGTGGTCCCAGAACCAGGACCGTGGCGTCAGCTGCCACGGCGGCGGGCGCCGCGCTCCGGGCCAGGGCGATCTCCGCATCGCGGTCACCGATCAGGTACTGCTCCAGCGGCGCCCGCTGCGGGTACGCATCAGGTTGTGCGGGTGTTGCCGGCTGGCCCGCGAGCGCGAACGCGAGCGCCACGAGGAAGATCCAACGGGGGCCGGGGGGAGCAGAGGGGGCAGCGGCGGCGTTTGGCATGGTTCATCTCCGTGGTCGTCATCGTACGACGAACCACGTAGCCCTTGATCGACAGGTCCGGCAGTTCTGCTGCACTGCGATAGGCCGAATCAGCGCTATGATTGAGTCTGGCCGACAAGTCACGACAACAGCGATTCGGCCGCCAGAGGGGATTGCAGATGCGAATAAGCCTGGGCTTCGGCATTGCCGTTGTGGCCGCGTCCGCGGGTATTGCCAGCGCTCAAGACTACAAGCCGCCGCCGATGAAGGATGGTCTGTGGGAAACCCATAGTGTGCAATCCACGGCCGGCAAGAGCTTCAACGGGATGACCATCAAAATGTGTCAGACGAAGGAACTCACGCAGTCGAGCGAGGCCCTCTCAGCGCAGCTGCGCAAGACGAACCAGTGCACCTCCACCATTGTTCAACAGTCCGGGAACATGGTCGTGGAGGAGAGCCGCTGCGCGAAGGGTCCGAACGCCGGTGAGGTGACAAGACTCGTCTACTCCCACGTGGGAGACACCGCGTCGCATATTGAAATGCACTCGCACCGGGCCGGCGCCGAGGACGTGACCGTCATGGATATGAAATACCTGGGCAGCTGCCCCTCCGGGATGAAACCCGGTGACGTGATCATGCCTGACGGTAAGGTAATGAGCGGCAGGTAGCATTCGCTAGTTTTTGATTGGGGGGCAGAGGGTATGTCAATTCGAATCGGCGCAGCGCTGGTGCTGGCCGTCGCGCTTGCGGTCACGGGACACAGCGCGCTTGCGCATCATTCGGTCGCCGGCGAGTTCGATGTTCGCAAGATCGTCAAGCTCAACGGGGTCGTCTCCGATGTGGAGTGGGCGAATCCGCACATCTACATTCATCTGGATGTGAAGGATGGGGCAGGGACCGCCACCACGTGGCGTCTGGAAAGCGTACCGGTGGCCATGATGCGCAAGGCCGGCCTCAGCAAGGTTCTGCTGCTCGGCAATGGCCAGACCGCCAACGTCGAGGCGTATCTGGCGCGTGACGGAACGGCCCATCTGGGTTACCTCGTTGAAATCACGTACGCGGATGGACATCACTACCAGTTCGCGTCGGACAAATAGGGCTGCGGTCAGGCAGCTGTGAGGGCCGTCAAATGAATACTCGCTCGTTCCTGATCAACCTCGGTGCGGTGCTGGCGATCGGTGCTGTATCAATCCTCTTCGCGCAGAAGCTGCCGCGCACCGCGGACGGCCATCCGGACCTCAATGGCACCTGGGACAATGGCTCCGGCATCGACTTCATCAAGCCGCAACACCTGGCCGACGGGTCAGTCTGTGTCTCAGGTTGCGATCCGCAGCCCTCCGTGGCCAAAACCAGCGCGCCGCCGCCCGCTGCTGCCCGCCCCCCGCGCAACTTTCCGAAATACCGCCCGGAATATCTGGCGAAGGTGGCTGACCTTGAAAAAAATCAGGTGCAGCATGACCCGGTCCTGCATTGCCGCTCGCCCGGGCTGCCACGGATCGGACCTCCGGACAAGATCGTCCAGCAGTCAAAGCAGATCGTGTTTCTGTACGATGATGTCTCCGGGGACTTCTTCCGGATCATTCCCATCGACGGTCGTCCGCATCGCACGGACGTGGATCCCAGCACCCTCGGCGACTCGGTCGGGCACTGGGAAGGGGACACCCTGGTGGTGGAGGCGAACCAGTTCAATGACGAAAGCTGGCTCACCGACAACGGCGCGTTTCATTCCGACCAACTCACGGTCACGGAGCGCTTGCGGCGTGTGGGGGATACCCTCGAGTACCAGGCCGTTGCGACCGACCCCAAGGTGTTGACCGACCCCTGGACGGTCACGCGTGTCGCCAAACTGACCGACGTCGATCTGGTCGAGGCAACACCCTGCATCGACAAGGATCTCAACCACGTCATCGACGGCACGCATCACGACAATCCACGTTGAGGCGTCGGGCCGCCCCTGTTGAAACCCTTGGCCCTCCTCACAGCAACGCTGCTGGTGCTCGTTGCGCAGTTTGCACGGGCGGCGGTTGTCACAACCCAATCCGGGTCAATTCGCGGAGTGTCAGCTGATGCCCGCGGCGATGTAACCGTTTATCGGGGGATTCCGTACGCAGCGCCACCGACCGGTGCATTGCGATGGCGTGAACCCCAAGCGCCGCTGCCCTGGACCGGTGTTCGCGACGCATCGGCCCCTGTGCCCGGTTGCATTCAGACCGTCGCGCCGAATCGCCTCCCCTGGACGGACGAATTCATGCATCACGGGGCGGTGAGCGAGGACTGCCTGTATCTGAATGTGTGGACACCCGCCCGCGCCGCGGCCGATCGACTGCCGGTCCTGGTATTCATCCATGGAGGCTCCTTCACCGAAGGGTCGGTTTCAGTGCCGCTTTATGATGGCACGGCATTGGCGCGGCGCGGGCTGGTCGTCGTTACGATCAATTACCGTCTCGGCGCCCTTGGCTTTCTGGCTCATCCGGCCCTCGTCGCCGAATCCCCCCATCATGCGTCGGGCAATTACGGACTGATGGACCAGGTGGCCGCATTGCGCTGGCTACGGGCCAACGTTGCGGCGTTCGGTGGCGATTCCAATCGGGTCACCATTGCCGGGCAGTCCGCGGGTGCCATGTCTGTCCACCTGCTGACGGTCTCACCGCAGGCCAAAGGTTTCTTTCAACGGGCGATCATTGAGAGTGGACCGGGAGCCCTGGCAGCGCTGGGTATTGCCGACGGGAAGGCGGCTACGGTGCCCCTGGAAGAGGCGCAACAGACCGGCGTCAACTTTGCGAGAAGCCTCGGCGCGACGACGGCTGCGCAACTGCGCGCACTCCCAGCGGCGCGCCTCCTGGCACGCCCCGCGGGTGAAACTGCGGTACGATTCGGCCCGGTCGTGGATGGCTGGTTCCTGCCTGCCGATGCGGACACGGCGTATGCCGCGCACACGCAAAATGACGTACCGCTCCTGATCGGAATGATGGCCGATGAGGCGAGCGCTTCTCCCGGATACGACGCAGCCAGGGCACAGGCGACACGCGGGCAGGGCCTGCGGGCGCTGGATGCGCTGCTCGCGGCGCGCGCGAAAACCAGCACGCACGCAGCCTACGCCTACTATTTCGAGCACGCCGTTCCCTGGCCGCAGCACCCACAGTTCGGCGCTTTTCATTCAGGCGAGCTGCCCTACGTCTTTGATGATCTCGCCGGACTTAAGCGGCCGTGGACCGCCATGGATCGCACTCTCGCGGTGGCCGTGTCCTTCCTATTGGGCTGCCTTTGCAGCCAATGGCAGGCCTTCGGGCAACTCGCTGCCGAAGTGGCCTGCCTACCGGCCCGGATCCCTGAGGTTCATGGTGTTCGGGGAGCGCCCCGAGGTGCGCGACCTGTTACCGGCACCGTGACGGCAGCTGCGTCCTTCACAGCTCCTTGTGTAACGGCAGAAATCCAAAGAGCTTCTCCCCCAGGTTCTGCCACCAGCCACGGGAAGGCTCCCGCGAATACCGGACCAGGTGATGATCGATCTCCGTCTCCCATGCCAGCGATGGATTGCCGGCAGCGCTCCCGGTAACGACTAAATGGAAGGCCGCCTCGGGCTTGAACACCCGCACTTCTATATTCGGATGCCCATCAAGCTGCAGAAGACGTTCATCCCCTGCCACTGTGTCGCCGTCGTCAACCAGTACGCGATCATGAACCTTGGAAAGACCCAGGAACTGGCGCCCGAGACGGGTGGCTTGCGGGGCGGCCAGTGCGGTCGAGGGCGGCCGGTCCATCGATCGTAGGGACACCGTCGCGCAACCGCCGAGCGTGAACACAGCAAGCGTCGTGAGCAATAGCTGACTGATGCAGGCATGCATGCGGTCATTGTGACCGCGCCTGGCCGTGAAAAGTGCGCATCAGGTCGCCGGCATATTCCTACTTCGGCAGCCCGACCGGCAGGGGCGTAGTAGCGGACCATGCCATGCCATCGGGCCGATTCACCGCGATCTGGCCAACGACCTGCAGGGCGCGCAGGTCGATGACAGCGATCTTGCCACCCTGATTGACGGCGACGAATGCGCGGAACCCGGACGGGTCCATGAGAATGCCGGCGGACCCTCCGCCCAGCGCAAATGACTTGATCAGCTTGTGTGAGGCCGCCTCCAGCACCACCAGGTTGTTGCCATCCGGTGGCTGCGCCGCGCCGAACGCTCCCAGACCCGTGACCAGTACATAGCGGCCGTCGAGGCTGAACTTCAGGCGATTGGCGTTCTGCACCGGTATGGGAAAGGTTGCCACTGCCTTCATGGCGGCGATGTCGATCACAGTGACAGTCCCGTCCTGGGCATTCGCGGCCCAGATCTCACGTCCGTCGGGTGCGAGATCAAACCCTTCCGAGCCTCTGCCGGAGGGGACGTTCGTCACCTCCCACACCTTGCGCGGCTGCGAGCCAGGCGGCGGCGGGGCCCCCGCGGGACCACTGGGCAGCTGCGAGCGAATGATGCTGATCGTCCCCGATGCCACGTTGGACGTATAGATATGCTCGAGATCCCGGGCAACGATGACCATGTGGGTGCGACTCTCGCCCGTGCCCAGCACCCAGTCGATTTTCTGCGTCACCGGATCGTAGCGGCCGATCACCTTGCTGGTTTCCGCGGTGAAATACAGTTCGCCACCCTGGAAGTCCAGGCCGTGCGCGGAATGCAGCGCGCCGAGGTCTATCGGCGGCAACGGCCGGCGCGTCGTCAGATCCACCACGGAGATGTAATTGAAGCTGCTGCCTTCACCGCCATAGTTGGATATGTAGGCGCGGGTGCCATCGCCCGAGGCCACGACCTCGTGGGGGTCGGTACCGGAAGGCACCCGCGCAACGACCTTGAGGCTACCCGGGTCAATGATGGCAAGCGTGTTGGAACCCTTCTCCAGTACCAACAGCGCCGCCGCCGGTGCCGTGGCGGTCGTCAGCAACGCTGCAACCAACGCCACTGCCGCGCTGAGGAACCCTCTCAACTGATTCCCGGTACGCATATGACGACTCCGTTATCCGGATGACTTGGCGAGCATCAGATGGAATAGCCCCCGCTCATCGATCTTGCGGAAGCCGCAGGCTTCGTAAAGTGCAATGGCGGGATTCAGGGAATGGACGGTCAGCGAAACCTGCGGATGACCGCGGTCCCATGCCGCCCGGAGGCTTTTCATCGTCAGCGCCTTGCCATACCCCTGGCGCCGGAAGGCCGGCTCCAATGCAATACCCAACTGCGGCGTGACGGCGTCAACGAAAGCCACGCCGATGCCCTGGGGCAGAACCCGCATCCAGCAGGCCCCCACGTCGGTGCCGTCCACCACGGCGACAAGACCCAGGTCATCCGGTCGACCCCAATCCTCGGCATAGACCCGGGCTTCGGGGCGTTGCAGAACCGCAAGTGGCCGTGGTCCGGCCGGAGGAGGATCCCACAGCGCAAGGTGCAGCCAGCGCCACAGCTGCTGCTGATCCGCTGCCAGGAGCGGACGAAATGACGCCACCTTGGTAGTCGGTTGCACCTGCACCAGTCCCGTTGCCCAGTCCGATCCGGGAATCTTCGCAGTGGGGCGCGACGTTGTCCGAGGGACAGCGGGGTCGGGCCATGGGCCTTTGATGACTTCACTCATTTAGCCATTAGGCTACAGCACGGCAATTGTTGGCAAATCGCAGCGCCCGGAGCAGGCGGAAGCCAAGGCCATCAGGTGCAGGGCCTGGCGCTCGCCCACAGCGAGCAAGTAGGCGAAGCGCGAACGCTGCGGCGGGGGCAGTTGTACTGCTGCCCCCGCCAACGTCCTGCTTAGAAGTTCGCCCTGAAGCCCAGCTTCCAGGTCATGCCGTAAGTGTCGAAATAGACCGGGTTCGTGGGATACCCGTTGCCGCCCGGTGCGACCGGCGGCGACTTGTTCAGCACGTTGTCGAGCGCGATGAAGACCGACACGTTCTTGGTCACTTCGTATGAACTCGAAAGATTCAGGTAAGTGGCCGAGGCGACGTGATTGTTGTTGATGCTATTGACGTTGGTGGTTGAATAACCCACGTCACCCGGCTGAATCGGCGCGCCATTCGCCGCCGTGGTCGCCTCGAACGTGCCGGAGCCGACATACCGGGCCTGCGCCGTCGCGGTGAACGCACCGATATCGTAGGTCACGAAGAAATTCGACTGCCAGCGCGGTGAGGTGTTGAAGCCGCCGAATGCCGCCGTCGGACCAGACTGACCCGCGTAGTCAATCGGGGTGGAGCCCAGTCCGTCGTCGATGGTCATGTTGTATAGCAAGGACGTGAGCAGCCGGAATTTCAGATTCCCATTCAGATTGTGGTTGAGCTCCGGCAGCGGCAGATAGTAGCTGGACTCGAAGTCCACGCCGCGCGTCTCGAATTGACCCAGGTTCACCGCGGTGTTGTTGATCGTCGTAATGGTGCTGAAATCACCGGGTGTGCCGAAGGTGATGCGATCGCAGAAAGACGCCTGGCCCTGGGCACAGAGGTTCACGATGTTCTGCACGCCCAGGCCGAACGGCGGCCCGGTAATCGGATCGTGAAGAATGATGCGATACCAGTCCGCGGAGAACTGGAAGCGCTCGAGCGGCCCGGTCTTGGGGGAGAAGACGAAGCCGACCGTCGTTGTGTCGGCTTTTTCAGGCTCCAGGTTGACGTTACCGCCGGTGAGAGCCGTAATCACTTCACTTTGCTGGTTCACAGGATTCGTGATCGTGCCGAACGGACCACCGGCCGAGACCGCGTAGGACTCGTACAGCTCGCGGAACCCTGCGGCGCGCACGTCGCGTGAGCGCGTACCCCGGATTCGGAACCAGTCGGTCAGATCCCAGATGGTGCTGAACTTCCAGCTGGCGATGTTGTGGGTGACCGACACGCCATCCGTCGCGGAACCGTAGGTTTCGTCCTGGTTCTTGTTGTTGGTTTCGCGAATCGCGGCGTCGAACTCCAGGTACTGGGCGAGCGGCAGATTCTTCAGGATCGGTGCGTTGACCTCACCGTAGCCTTCGGCTACCGAAATCTTGCCGGCGTAGTCCAGACCGTAGCTCAGGAAGTAATCATCGTAGTAGGGCTGATCCGCAAGATCATGGGTGACATCGGCAGTATCCCGGCGCGCTTCGGCACCGAATGACGCCTTCCACGGCCCCGCGCCGAAGCCGCTGAACAGGTCCCCCCCGACGTTGCCGGAAATGACGGCCTGCTTGAGGGTGGAATACTCCACGAGTCTGCGGAACGCGTACGCCAGCGCCGCGGGGCTCGCGTTATTGGCGCCGAAGAGGTTCAGCGGGACGCAACCGGCCGCCGCTGCGTTGTACGCGGGCCCGGGCAGCGTTGCCGCGCAGACAATCTGGCCGTTGGCCGGATTGGTGACGGCATTCAGTGCGAATTGCAGGTAGCTGCCGACGACGTTGTTGAAGAGGGCCTGGTTGTTCTGGTTCTGACCCCACTCGAAGTACGAATCCCAGGTCCAGGTCGAGCTGATGGTGCCTTTGAGCCCGCCCGTGACCCGCACCGTGTCGTTGTTGGTCTGGTTGCGGGCCGGATCGATGGCGTTCATGTTGTAGCCCAGCAGCGCGCCGCCTGCCGGCAGCGCGTTCGCGCCGCCCGGCTGGAATTGCGCGGGCAGATACGCGTTATTGGGCTCGATGACGCTGCTCAAGGGAACAAAAACGCCGCTACCGACCTCCAGCGCAATGGGGCCGATGGCGCCATTGGCAACGGGGTTGATCGCCGCACTCTTCGCATACGAGAACTGCAGGAAGGAGTCCAGGCTGTCGTTGATCTTGAAATCAACGTTGGCGAGGCCCGTGTAGCGCTTGACCGCGGGACGCAGGGTGGTGCCATCGTAGGCTCCGACACCGGTGGCACCGGCGCCCTGGCTGAAGCCGAAGACGCCCGCGCCATCGGCGTAGGCACCCGGATTGAAGGGCGTGGCAGCGGTGCCTGCTGAATTGAAAATATACTGGGGGCCGAACGGGATACACACCGGCACGGAGACATTGCAGGGCGTCAGCACGCCCGTCAGGCTCTGGTTCGCGAGCGTCGCATTGGGCCCGATGATGTAGTGCGGCTGTCCGTTGGGCGGAACGGCAGGGCCGGGTCCGGCCGGAGCTCCCGCAAACAGCGTATTGGTGTACAGGCCGGCACCATTCTTGCACCAGTCGCGCACCTGCGAGCAGATGCCGATGTCTTCCGAGTTCTGATACTCGGCGCCGACGATGTAGTGCAGGCGGTTATCCGCCAGGTCGCCGCCGTAACCCAAGGAAAAGTGCGACGTGCCACCATCGTGGTGGGAGGTCTGGCCGTAGTCAGCCTGTCCTTTGAAGCCCTCGAGTTTCTTGTCGAGAATGATATTGACCACGCCGGCCACGGCATCGGATCCGTAGACGGCCGATGCACCACCCGTGACGACTTCAGTTCTGGCGACCAGCATCGAGGGGATCAGCGTCACGTCGACGCCGCCGCCGGTGGCCGTGGGTACCACGCGCTCCGTGTCGATCATGGTCAGCGTGCGGGTTCCAAAGAAGGGGTTCAGGCCGCGCAGGTTGGCGAGCTGGGCGCCCACATTGAAGTTGCCCAGTCCGACATTGGCGGCGGAGAAGAAGTTGGAGTTCTGGGGCAGTTCGGCCAGCACGTCGCCGACGTTCACAAGACCCAGATTTTCGATGTCCTTGTTATCAAGGACCGTGACGGGATTTGCTGTCGTGAAGGTGGAGCGCGCGACGCGCGAACCCGTTACGACGACCTCCGACAGCTGATCGTTGCTCTGGGGCGAAGTGCCGTTAGCCGGCGTTTCCTGTGCCGATGCCAGCTGCGGGACGCTCAGTGCCGCAACCAAGGCAGCCGCCGGCAGAAATGCCCGCAGCACGCCAGTCAGAGCCAAGCCGCGAACCTTGGACCAATCAGTAACCATGTTGCCCCCCCCGGGAACTTTTCTGATTTATTCGATTTGTAACCGAACCGGATGAATAGTCGCAGAAATGACAAATTTCGCAAGCGCGCTGTTTTGTCGCGTTGCGACAACGAGCTTGAGAAATCAACCGGGATGGCGCCGGCGCGCCGGTAGTGAAACATGGTTTCGTGGTGCAATACGGCGGTCCGCCGGGGGTCCTTGTCCGGAATCCGGGAAAACGAAGCGAAAAACGCGCAATAGACGTTCGGGGCTTCAGGGCAAGGCGCACGCGCGGCTACAATGCTCGCGGCGGCCCGCTTTATCGGGGGCGTCAGAGGCGAAGCGGCCACTGCCAGCTCCATTAAGCGTGGTCTCCTGGCCACAGGTGATGATTGCCGGAACGGTCGTTCCAAAATCGAGAAGCGCGGATCTGTGCTACGTTCCGGGCCAAGATTTAGCTGCGATAAATCGCTACATTAGAAACTCTAAAGAGGGGTGCGGGACTTGAAGAGCCGCCTTTTTCCAGCGCGACGGCCTTTGGTCGCTTGCGTAATGGCGTCCTTGTTTTCCGCGGCCGCGCCGGCGCAGGGGGTGGCCACCGGATCGGCGGCGGCCCCTGCGGCACCTGCGGCTGTCGCTGCGCCGCGCCGCGGCCCACCGCGTACCTTCATCCAGATCAAGGATGACCTCTGGCGCGCAGGCAATGGCAACTGGTGGACCCTGGTCTATGTGACGCCGGATGGCATCCTCCTGGTCGATCCGATCAGTCCGGACTTCGCAAGCTGGCTGAAGGGCGAGTTCGCCACGCGGTTTCCGGGCAAAGCGGTGCGCTATATCGTCTATAGCCATAGTCACTGGGATCATGTGGGGGGTGCCGCCGTATTCGCTGACAGTCATCCTCACATCGTCGGCCAGGAGCGCATTCTCAAGAACATGGATGGCCGCTTTCCGCACATGCCCGGAAACATGATCGACCTCAATCACAATGGCACCTTTGAGTCAGAGGAGATCGCCATTCCCACCCTGGAACACCCGGGCATCTGTGGGATGGGCCGCGGGTACTTCGAGAGCATCGATCGCGACCACACCGGACACCTCACACCGGCGCAATGGTGGGCGGTGCAGGGCGTGGCCCCGCCTGACATCGTCTATTCGGACCGGATGACCCTGGTTTTCGGGGGTCGTATCATCCAGCTCATCTTCCCGGGGCTCAATCATGCCGATGACGGCACGGTCGTCTACTTCCCCGCGGAACGGGTGGTGTTCTCGGTGGATTTCCCGGCTGACGCGCTGGTCACCACGTCGATGCGCTCGCTGCCCAGCGGCTGTGGCATGTTCGACCATCACCCGCTTGCCGAATGGATCAAATCCTACAGGACAATAGAGGCTCTGGATTTCGACATCCTGGCGCAGGGCCACGGCGCAGTCACCTTCACCAAGGCCGATGTGAGTGTGGGACGGCAGTTTCTGGAGGATCTGCGGGCCGGTGTCGAGCAGGGCATGGCGCAGGGTATGAGCCTGCAGGAACTGAAAAAGACACTCCTGCTCGAGAAATACCGGGACTGGGCCTACTTCGACATGCTGCGGGAGGTCGACATCGAGGCGGCGTACCTGAACCTTGAGAACTATCCATGAGGCAGATGACCTTAGTGCGCAGCGTGCTTCTGGGGAGTGTGGCGACCTGCGCCATGTCCGGATCGGCGAGTGCGGATGAGGCGCCGGCGCCACCGCCTGCCGCGAGTGAGATCAAAGCGTGCATCCGGCAAATGGATATCGGCGACAAATGGAGCTTCGAATGGAAGCTGCTGGAGATTGGCGCGCCCCGGCATCCCCGCAACAGCTATGAAGCCCTCTACGCGCCTGCGGGAGCGGCACATTCGAACCTTTATGGCTATCCGGTGCACGTGGTGTTCAGCGTCAACGGGCGCGCACAGATCGATTCAGTCTATTGGCTGATCCGCGACCCGAATGGTCATTGGCAGATTCCAGCCATCTGCACAGTGCAATGAGGGGTGCTCTGCTGCGATTGCCAGCGTAGGTAGAGCATGATACCGGCACCGACGAACATCGGAACGGCCATCGTCAGGAGCCCACGACGGTAGTTGCCGGTCAGATCCCGCGCGACGCCCATCCAGTATGGGCCGACGAAGCCACCGACAATGCCGATTGTATTCATGAGTGCAATGGTGGCCGCCGCGGCGCGGCCTTTCAGAAAGCGGGTTGAGATGGACCAGAACGGTCCCTGCATCGACATGTGACCGACGATGAGGACGAGCAGTCCGGTAAGGGCGATGCCGGGATTCGAGGAGCGCGCGACCGCCAGGAAGCCCGCGGACATCATCAGGCAACTCGGGATGACGTACCGGAAGGTATCGCGCGCGCGGTCAGAGAGGATTGCGTTGGCGAACATGGCAACGGCGGCAAGCAGGTACATGGCTGCTATGACGAATCCCGTGCCGGTGACGCTGATGCTGGAAAGTCCCTGAACAATGGCGGGTGCGGAAAAGCTGTACGCGTAAGCGCTGCCCAGCATGCAGAAGTTGAAGACTCCGAGCAGCCAGACGCGTGGGTCGCGAAATGCCGGGCCAATTGACTCGTGGTGCTTGGGCATCGCAGGGGAGTCGTCCCCCCGGATCCGGGAGAGCAGGGCGGTACGCTCATGCTCCGTCAGCCATGGGGCAGTCTCCGGCCCATCGGGCAGGGCACAGAAGAAGACGACGCCCAGAATGATCGCCGGGAATCCCTGGACCGTGAACAGCCATCGCCATCGCCACGATTCCCCAGCTGACCATGATGCGGGCGAGCCAACGGCGGGCGCCGAAGCGGTAAAGGAGAAGATTGGACGGCACTTCGCAGGCCGCATAACTGAGAAAGAAGAGGCCGGCGCCGAATCCATAAACCGTCGAGCTGAAATTCAAGTCCCGGTTCATCTGTAGCGAGGCAAAGCTGATATTGACGCGATCGATATAAGAGATGCCGTACCCGAGCCCGATCAGCGGCAGAATGCGCAGCGAGGCTTTGCGATATGCGCGCTTTTCCAGCGCCGCGTTATCCGGGACTGCCGCATTCATGGTGGGATGTATCCAAGATTGATGCAGGGACAGTGTGCCTCATTCCCAGAAGGGTGGGGCGCGGTCGCAATGCAGCATTGCTAGACTCCTGGTTACGACGAGACAGGTGATCTCATGACGGATTGGTGGCAGACCTTCTTCGATGCCGACTACCTGCGCCTTTGGGAGGGCAGCGAGGCGCCGGACAGGACCGACCGGCAAGCAGCGGGGCTCTGGACGGTGCTCAATTTGAGTGCGGGCAGTTCGATTCTGGATGCCCCCTGCGGCTATGGACGGATGTCGTTGGCGCTCGCAGCACGGGGCGCCACCGTGGTGGGTATCGACTTTTCTGCAGATCTCCTCGCCGAGGCCGAACGGCGGCGCGGTGATGTGACGGCCGAACGTCTACGGTACCGCCGCGCAGATCTTCGCGCACCGTTGCAGGAGTCCGGATTCGATGCGGCGCTGAATATTTTCAGTTCGCTTGGGTATGGGACACAGAACGACGATATCGCGATCCTGTCGACCCTTTGTGCAGCGGTACGTCCGGGTGGCTCCGTATTCCTGGAGACCGCACATCGGGATGGCTTCATGGTGGCAGCGGCGCACGGCCAGCGCCCAGTGAAGCGCCTGGCTGACGGCACCATCTTGCTCGAAGAGCCGCGTCTGGACGCAGTGTCCGGACGCATCGATGCGTCCTGGTACTGGAGCGGTCCCGGCGGCGCAGGACAAAAGAGCTCTTCCCTGCGAATCTATTCGGTAACCGAGTTGCTACGATTGCTCCCGGCCGCGGGTCTGCAGCTTCGCTCGCTGCACAACGGCTGCTCTCCGGATCCGTATGTCGCTTGCGGTCCGTCGATGAGCTGGCGACTTGGAATTCTGGCCGTTCGCCAGTGAGGACCGCCGCGCTCTCAAGGGTCCGGGCCCAGGGTAACGAGAAGCTCGTCCAGTTGCGCGAATGTCTCGGTCATCCCACTCTCCATCCCGGTGATGGCACCGTCGAGCCCTTCCTTCGAGGAATGGAGTTCGTGCAGGACCAGCAGCGTCCCGCCACCTTTTTCCTCGAAGGTCACCGTGGTGACGGCACCGTCGTCACTTTCGTCATTGGTCCAGACGAGGCGCGAGGGCGGTGTCACATCGATGTACCTACCGAAGAACGCCATAGGCTTTGAGGCCCCTTGGCCGAGCTCGAAACGATACCTGCCTCCGACACGAACATCCACCTCGCAGGAAAGCAAGGACATGCCTGTCGACTTCGGTGCCCACCATAGCTTGAGCAGCTCGGGTTTGGCCCACGCCTCGAACACGATGGGCGGCGGGGCGTTGAAGGTTCGCGTAATGGCCAGCTCTCGCTCGGACTTCCGTTCCACCGTCGTGCGGTTCTTCATGGCCCTAAGGCCCCGTGCCGGGTTCGAACATCGGGCGCACCTCTGACTCGCCTTCGAATTCGGGCCAGTGTTTGCGATGCAGTTCCATGAACTCGCCGGCAATCCGCAGCGCCTCGGCCTTCGAGTCCGCCTTGAGAATGGCCCACCCGCCAATCACTTCCTTGGCTTCCGCGAAGGGACCGTCGGTGACCGAGATTGAGCCTTTGGCAAGCCGTATGCGAAAACCGTCTTTGCTCGGCAACAGGCCCCCGGTGTCGACTAGCGAGCCCTCCTGAAGCGACTTCTGGACAAAGCGTCCCATCGCCTCCATGAGTGCCAGTGGCGGTCCGGCTTCGCGGTGAGCTTCGGAATGGCGAATGAACGCGAGGTATTTCATGGGATCTCCTTGATGAGCAAGTTGCTATGACTACGTGTACGACGAACCAGACCCGTGGAGTTCGACATACCCGCAGGTCGAATTATAAATCGCGGATTCAAAAGGGGATTGGAGCGGGCGGCAGGGACGGGAGCATACTCATGCCCGCGTTGGCAGCCAAAAGGAGAGTGATCATGGGCGACAAGAACACCATCTGTCTGTGGTACGAGGGCGCCGCACTGGACGCTGCACACTTTTATGCCGAGACGTTCCCCAACAGCGCCGTGGGAGCAGTCCTGCGCGCACCGGGTGACTATCCCGATGGCAAACAGGGCGCAGTCTTGACGGTTGAATTCACTGTAATGGGTATCCCCTGCGTCGGGCTCAACGGCGGGCCGGAGTTCAAGCAGAGCGAGGCGTTCTCGTTTCAGGTCGCAACCGACGACCAGGCCGAAACCGACCGTTTATGGAACGCGATCGTGCAAAACGGCGGCCAGGAAAGCCGCTGCGGCTGGTGCAAGGATAAGTGGGGCGTGTCCTGGCAAATCACCCCGCGTGTCCTGCTTGCCGCAATTTCCAATCGCGATCCGGCGGCCGCAAAGCGCGCGTTCCAAGCGATGATGACCATGAAAAAAATCGACATCGCCGCGATCGAGGCCGCGCTGAGCGATCAGACCTGGGCGTCCACTTCAGCCCATGCGAGTAATTGTCGCTCGAGCGCCTCTGCCGCCTCCGGCCGATCAATTCCGGGCAGCTCGTTGTTCACGGCGTAACCGCCTTGCCGCGTCAGCAACCACGACAGCATGCAGTAGGAAGGGCGAAAGGTTGCCAGGTCCCGAGCCAGGATGGGCAGATGCTGGCCAGGGATACGAGTGCTGATCTCGTCACGCACATAAATTCCGTAGAAGCCCATCAGGCCCCAACGCCCGTCACGGCGTTCCACGGGATAGAGGAAGCGGGCATGGCTGGACAGGCAGAACTCCACCCCGTCGATCTCGCCGGGGATGTCGATTATCCCCGAGAGCGTTGCGAGTGCGCGCTCGCCGTTCAACCGCACGAGCACCGGCCCGAGGCGATGGCGCGCCTTTACACCTCGACGCGCCATTTCTATCGAGCCCGCCACGAACTGCGCGCCCGTGCCGGAGATCCAACTGATTTCAACATGGGAGTCGGGTAAATAGCACTCCCCCAGGCGCTCCCATCGCCCAAGATCGCGGCTCTCACGCTCCGTGAGTATCAGCTGGGTAATGGCCGATATATCGGCTGCGACAAGTACGGCCCGCGTCTGGGTAGCGTCCTTGGCCATTTTCTCATGCCTCGCGCGCGAGCGTAACTACTCTGCCGGTCAGGCTGATGCGCAGCTCATTGCCACTGATGCTGGCTTGTGCGACCTCTGTTCGGCCGGCGATCTCGGCATGCAGACGCCCTTCGGCATCCACGGACCACTCTCCGGATGAGTGGCGACCCATGACATTCGCCGTGACGCGCCCGTCCGCGGTGAAGGTGGCCTTGACGGAGTTGTTGCGCCAGCTGCCGATGATTGCCTCGGCAAGCGGACGCGGGACGGGCGCCGGCGTCCCATCCGTGACAGTTTCGAGGTTCACCACCTTGCGGCTCGCGGGCAGGTAATACAGGCGCACCTGGCCGTTCCCGGGCGCCGCCTCGAAGGTCTTCGCGGCCACGATAAAACGCTCATCACCAACCCTGAGGATGGAGATGTTGGTGCTGTCCACGTCCATGGCCGATTCCTGCTCCTTGCTGATCGGCCCGGTGACGACCTCGACTTGCCCGTGACGCAGGTCGCGGCCCAATGCCTTATCCCCGCCCGTTACGACTCTTAGGATCAAGGAGATAGCGATCCCGAGCGCGACGACCGCAATCGCAATACGCCAGACCGGAGACAAAGAGGGAGCCGCAATGACGCCTACCAGGACTGCCACGGCAACCAGCGCGCCTGCGAAGCCCAGCGCGTTGCGGTTGCGCTGTTGCAGCAGGCGGGCGAACCCCTCGCGCTGGGTTGCGCTCAGCTCACCGCGCCGGTTGGAAGCGAGCGCGTCAGAAAACAGGGGGTTCAAGGCTCAGGTCCCGCATGGTGTCGTTGTCATGGGGCCATCATTGGTCGTGAGAGCCCAAATGTCGAGCGCTCCTGAGCCGCGCCCGTGGGTGATGTCAAAGCCCCATTCAGCCGTGAGATGGCATGTAAGAGTCGGTCATACGGCTAACCGGCATCTCCAGGCCCTTTTAACGGCTCGATCACAACAAGTCGTATCCAATGTCCACCCCGCTTGACCATGAAGTAGCCATTGGCGGGCGAAGCCAGGACGGAGCCATCGAGGTGTTGCATGAAGGGCTTGGCCTGACTGTCCGAAGGCAGCGGTCCGTCGGGACCAGAGGGTGAAAAGGTCACGGGCATCAGGACCACTCCCAAACTGGCACTCACTGGTGCCCATTCGGATGCGCTGACACCCGGCGGCCGATCCGGACCATCGGCGCCAATCGCGTGCATTGCAGCCACTGCGCCGACAAGGGCAACTGCGCCGATCGTCACTAGCATCTTCATGGCTCGTACCTCACGAAGTGAATGGTGGCACGCGGCGAGTCTCTACCCTTAGGCCATGTCCATCAAGAACGGGGCCAATCTGCGCACCAGGTTCGGTGGCCGCTCCTGGTGTCCGCACCGCAGCATTGGGACCAATGGACACGTCTGGATTGGTAGCGGCTGTATGTGGGGAGCTCGAGCGGTCTTTCAGGATTTTTAATAAGAATTAACAGCCCATCCAAAGAATCTTCAGCCGATTTGCGGCATATGTTGGCCGAGATCGCTGTCAAAGCGCTCGATAGACCAAGACACACCATGCCGTCGGAAAAGACTCTGCAACGCAACAGAATTACTAAAGGATGCCTTCATGAAAACCACTCTCATCGGAATCGCTGCCACTGCAGCCTTGTCGCTTTTCGGACTGCCCGCGTATGCCAACTGCGCGTCTTCAGGCGCAGGGAATCAGCAGCCCATAGAACTTCCGTCGCATCGCCCGCACTTCGCGGACCATGAAGGCATCGTGGGAACCTGGCTAGTGAATTACGGCCCTGTTGGCCAGGCTTTCATTCAATGGCACAGCGATGGCACCGAGTGGGAAAACATCACCCACCCGACCATAGGCGGCAACATCTGCATGGGTTCGTGGGTGGCGACAGGCGCATGGACCTATTCCCGCAACCACTTCGGTTGGATCTTTGACTCGACCGGAACGATTGCCGGATATTTCAATGAGACCGAGACTGACATTCTGTCGAGGGATGGAAACTCCTATTCCGGAACCAATGTCTCGATTTTCTATGACATGCACGGCACCGTGGTGCCGGCACCGGGACAATCCGCGCCCGCACCATCGGGTGGATATCCTGGTACGTCGTCGGCGGTTCGAATCGCGCCGTAATATCCTTTGATCCGCTGACCCCAAGTTCCCGTCGTCGCAAAGTCAGCGACGGCGGGAGCCTTGCCTCCTGGACTCGAGGTTATGCGGAATGGTGCGGGTCAATTGTCCACGTCACCGTTCGCGAGTGAATAACACCGGAGCGGGCACGTCCCCGCAAATGGGGAACCCGCCAGAAGATCTGACTGCCGCGCCGAACAAGGTGGCCGCGCACATGGTGAAGTCGCGAAGCGCGACGGCCGATGCCGGAGAAGCCGTCATTGGAGGGCCGATACTCGGGCAACGGCGAGAAGACTTCGATCTGGTCAAGAAGTGGCGCTTTCCCTGACTTCGACCGCGCCCGATTGAGCCGTTCCAGCATAAGCGGTCGGCGGGGCAAATTCGGGCGGGTTGAGAGAAGCAGGAAGAACGCCAACACCACAGGAATGTCGACTGCAACGCTGCCGAGTGCGTAGTGCGAGACCGCGGCGGATTGCACGGCCGTCAGCTGTCCCCCATTGTAATAATCCTGCCACGAGCGCTCAAACAGAAATCGGAAGCAGCGCCGCAGGATATCCCCCTTGCCGGCAGCATTGTCCGATACGCAATATGAAGGGCGCTTCTGCGGGGCGGAGGTGGCGGGATCGTCGCCTTCCTGCGTATCAAAATCGAAGTGGGCCTCCATGCTGCTGGAACGTACCTCCAATTCGGACTCGCCACTGGTCCAGAACGTTCGCATGAGGCCCTGGCGCCCTTCGCGATTGGACTGAATGAAAATGCCCCGTCGGCCCGAGGAGACCGACTCCGAGGCGCCTTTGAAGCCGTAACGTGCAAGTTCATTCCGCCAGGGGGCTTCGGTCCACTCGATCCATACGCGCTCCGCGGGCACGTGCAAGAGGTCTGTACAGGCGAGTGTGCGCGCTCCCTTCGAGTAGGCGAGGGCCGTGCATAAGCGCGTCAACTCATCGCTTAGGACATACCGCGTGGCACATCTCTCGATGTCTTTTGCGAATGCGGCCGCACTGTTTAAGTACGTGACCGATCCATCCTTCGTGTTTTCGACGACGAGCGGACTTTGACATTGCGCAATACGATCAGCCAATCTCATTCGCCGAAATTAACAGTTCCGCAAAAGGGCGAACCGACTTTGGGATGAATCCGGCTGGCATCGTGATTAACCCCCCTTTTTCTGACATCGATTCCGCGAATGTTTACGCTACGGTGCCTCGGTAGCGCTTCGACAGCGCGGGCAGCGGGATGATGCGCAGAATCGAGTTCCGGTAGGCTGCGCTCGAGTGCAGGCAAACCCCGGAGTTCAGCGTCAAGGCGAACGTTCCATGGCGTGCCACTTCGGCATATGCGACCGCCGTGGCATTCACCAGCAGTGACCGCTCGATGCGGATAAAGCCCAGGTCTGCAAGCTGCAGCGCCAGACGTTTGATCGAATCCCGGCTGAGGTATTCCTCCTTGCCGGCGCGCAGGGTGACGTAGTTGCCGTCCGCCTCGATGTAGTCGATTGACCTCGGATCCAGCGGATAGAGTCGCCGCCGCCGCTCACCCACCAAAAACCGGGGTGGATTCGGTAACGTGCCGTAATTGAGCCGATGCTGGGCGCGGGTCATTGCCCGGTCGAATCGCTCTTCCGCGACGGGCATCACAAGGTAATCAAATACACCTTCTTCAAAGGCCCTGGTCGCGTGACCGGCGCAGTTCGAGGCCATGATGCCTAAAGGACGTATGTCCGCCGACACGGTTCGCAAGAGGTCGAAGCCGGACATATCCGGCAATTCTACGCCCAGGAGCACGATGTCAAGGTTGAGGGGGCCCGCGGCATCGATGGCCGCGGTGCCGCAGGTCGCCTCGCCGACCACCTGTACGTCATCCCTGCGCTCACAGAGCCGAAGCAGGCAATTTCGCGTAGCGACCTCGTCGTCGACTATCAGTACTTTCATGTGTGCTCCCGAGCGCAATTGTGTATTGACGCGTTGGGACACCACGGCGTTAGCCTTGCCCGGCGCTCACTGCAGATGGAAAGCTGGATTGGGCACCGAAGTAGCACTCGATGGCCTCCAGTTTGTCTTCCCGCAGCCTCAAGTACTCCACGTTGCGGAACGTCTTACCGTTCGTGGTGTGACAGACGTACAACACCGTTGCCTCGTCGCCACGTCCGAAGACACGCTGCAGGTCAAACCGCTTGATGAAATCCTTCTGCGACTCCCAGCATTGCGCCTTGAAAGCGCTTTTGCTGATGTGATCGTCACCGGCTGCGCTCGAAAATGTGAAGTCGTCCGCCAGCAGGGCGTCGACCGGGCGCCAGTCCTTTTGCTCCCACGCCGCATACCACCTGCGGATAATCTCGGCGCTTGTCGAATTCAGTCCGGCCTCCGCGTGTGCACCTGCAATCTCCGGGATGCCCGCCGCGCCAGCCAGCGCGCATGGACTGGCCTTCAGTACCGAGCGGCGCGACACCGTTTTCGTTCCCATGACGTAGTGCTCCCTTGGATTATCTGTCGCCGTCCCCCTCATGAGAGTGTACGGCTGGGACTTAAGGGCGCGCATCGCTTTGCGACAGTGCGGACCAGATGTGCGACAAAGCGGTCATGGAGAGCGTCGAAAGGTCGAATGCCCGGCTGCCTGGACGTTCGCGCCGATCAGTCGTTCAACTGACGCACGGTAGTGTCTCGTCAGTTTAAGTTCCGTGCCGTCGTTGAGTACGACACTATATTCTCCCTTGTCCAGGGGACGAAGTTCCCTGACTCGCTCGGCATTCACCAGGGTGGAGCGGTGAATTCTCACGAATCCGGACAAGGCCAGTCGAAGTTCGACGGCGGCGATGGTTTCGCGCATCAACCAGGTCTTGCCTCCCGTATATACCGATACATAGTCGCCGTCCGCCTCGATCCAGTCTATGTCAGCCACGCGCACAACAACTATGCGGCCGTTGACCTTTATCGGGAGGCGATCCACAGCGGAGCCCATTGAAGGGGTCGGGACTACGGGCAGATCCGCGGTCCCCTCTCGAACGCGCTGAACCATTGCGTGGCCCGTAGCGTGCGACATCGCCTCGCGTACACGTGCCAATGCAGCGTCGAACCGCTCTTCGTTAACGGGCTTGAGAAGGTAATCCAGCGCATGCACCTCAAAAGCCCGCAGCGCGAATTTGTCGTAAGCAGTCACAAATACGACATGCGGGCGCTGGGCATCTGCAATGGCACTGATGACATCGAACCCGGTCTTGCCCGGCATCTGGACGTCCAGGAACACCAGGTCCGGTCGATACCGATGAATCGCGTCCACGGCTTCACGCCCGTTGCTGCACTCGCAGATAAGTTCCAAATCCGCGCATCGCTGCGAAAGTGCCCTGAGACCGCGTCGTGCAAGCTCCTCGTCATCCGCTATTACCGTGCGGATCTTCATGCTCGCGCGGCCTCTATTGCATTGTCCGAGGGTTGAATGATAGGCGCCAGCCTGAAGGGGAGACTGATAACGACCGCACACCCCGTGCCATCGGTTCTGCTGCCTATCGTCAGGCGCGCGGCGGCACCATACAATGCATTCAGGCGGTCAGAGGAGTTTTGCAGGCCCATGCCGAAGGCGCAGGATGGGCCCTCGTTGAGTCCGGTTCCATCGTCCTCCACCGACACGATCAGGGCAGCGAGCTCCTTTCGAACCGACACCCACAGGGAGCCGCCGGCCTCGCGCGGCAGTACGCTGAAGCGTACGGCATTTTCAACGAGTGGCTGCAGGATGAGGGTCGGGATGAGGGCGCCGAGCGCATCCTGCTCGGCCTCGACCACCGCATGCAGACGGCTGCCAAACCGATAACGCTGAACGCGCAGGTACTGATTAATGAGGTCGATCTCCTCGGCAACTCGAAGCTCAGGGGTATCCAATCGCTCCAACGTTGATCGCAGAAAGGTGCTCAGGGCATCGATCATAGCCGGCGCAGTTACGAAGTCCCGTTCCCGGACCAGGGTCGCAATACCATTTAGCGAGTTGAACAGGAAATGCGGGTTCAAATTTGATTGCAGGGCACGAAGACGGGCCGTGTCCGCCAATTTAAGCGCTTGGACGACATTCGCGCGCTCCGACTCCAGATCAAGGATCGCGTTGACGCCGTAATAGAGCGATGCCCATGTGAAGAGGATGACGGAATAGAAGGGCCACAGGTACTGCGTAAGCAGCAGGGGTTCGCGCACCATAACGGCGACGTTCGCGGAAAACAATGGTCGCAGCGCATCTATGTGTAGGAGCGCGGGCAGCGTTGTGCGTAAGCCGATGTGCTCCATGAAATACCACAGCGGTGCGAGCAGCACGCTCGAGATCAGTGCGATGGCGGCGACCACTACGTGTGAGTGGTGGAGCCGACGCGATCGGTGGTAGAGGGGATGTATGCCAAGTGTGATAAGAAATCCACATAAGGCCCAAATCAACGTATCGAACAGCGCCGGCCAAAGGCCTTGATCCTGCTCGGCTGCCAGCGCGCAGACCGCGTAGGCGGCGGTCCAGCCCCCCGCATTGAGGACGTTGAACATGCTGCGTTTGGAGATCTTCCGTCCCGATCCCAACGTGACGGATGGAGCCTCTGCGATCGGCGGATCAGCGTGAATAGAATGTCTGGGTGTCATGAAGGCGGTGTTCGCGTGTCATCGGAATAAAGTGTACCGCGGCATGTACCGGCTACGCTTCGCGAGTCTTGGAGTCGGTCCGCTTCGTCGCGGATTTAGTCCCGTTCGTCGCGGGATATTGAACGAACCGCGATCCAAGTAAGTCAACTGGACTGACCGGGACCGGTCGGCGGGCTTCCTGGCTTGGTGGTGACGCGAGATGCGAGCGGCTAAGACGTACAACTACGGTTCATCCATTTGCCAGGCGGCTTCATCACGCTGCAAGCGGCATTCATCCCATTTTCACTCTCAGTTGCTGGCGGGCGGCTATCGTGTGCCGCATCAGAGCGGCGTCCGTTTGTTCTGTCTGTAGCGACAATACAACGGGGAATGATCGCACGTGCGAACACGCCGCCACCTAAATCTCACGTCGAGGGAGACAAAAATGAGGATGCGGAAGCTAATGGGTGTCACATCGCTCGTGAAGCGATTCACGATCACCTTGTTCGCGTGTGTATGCATGGCCGCCATGGAGTTGCCCTCCATGGCGCAGGAGGCTCCGGCCAGCGCCGACGACAACGCGCCCCTCCAGGAAGTCATCGTGACCGGCTCGATGATCAAACGGCCGAGCGCCGAAACGGCGGAGGCCATCACGGTCCTCAAGGCGGACTCCCTCAAGGATCAGGGCATCTCAAGTGTGGAGCAGGCGCTGGGGACGCTCACGTCCATGACTCCAGTGGTCAACATTGCCTCATCCGTAGGAACGTTTTCCGGTGGCGGCAGCTACGCCAACCTGCGCAACCTGGGCGACGGACGCACCTTGGTGCTGCTGGATGGGCAGCGGCTTGCCAACAATGCCTTCATCGGTAATGCGGTCGACCTGAGCGGTATTCCGTTCTCGGCCATCGACCAGGTCCAGGTGCTGCGGGAGGGCGCGTCGGCGCTATACGGCTCGGACGCGATCGCGGGCGTGATCAACTTCATCACCAAGAAGAATTACCAGGGGGCCGAAGTCCAGGTCAATTTCGACCGTCCACAGGAAAACGGCGGCGGCTCGGGTGAGGCAGATTTCACGTTGGGGCACGGGGATCTGGTGAACGACGGCTATAATTTCATGATCACGGCAAGTTATAGCAAGCAACAGGAGCTGCGTGCGACACAACGTGGGTTTTCCGCCGAGGGTTTTGACCCGGCGGCAGGCGTCCCGAATACGAACTATTATGGATCGTTTCCCGGGGTGATCCTGGATGCCAACAACAACATTTTTCAGTATGGTTATCCGGCGTGCGCGGGCAATCCGCAGCTGACCGAGTATTACGGGGACTGCTCATACCGGTATTCCGCCGCGACGGATCTGCTCCCGGAGTCCCACGAGATCTCGGGAATGGTGTCCTTTACCAAGGCGCTGCCGGCCAATAACCAGGTGCAGCTGCAGTATTTTTATACCCAATCCGAAGTGAACGGTTATTCCGGGCCCGTGTTCTACCAATTCGGGCTGGATCCGGCGAGTCCCTACTTTCCGTCTGCGTCGCAGCTGACATGCGACAACAGGGGCTCGACCTGCGGTGGCCTGGCGCCGGATCTGACCGATCCGGTCCAAGCGGCCTGGAGCCCTCCCGACAACAACCGTTATCTGGGCAACCTCAATGTCGAGCAAAGGGTTCTGTTGACGTTTTCCGGCAGCAACGCGGGTTGGGACTACACGACGGAACTCAACTACAGCAAGAACACCGATGACAACCGCGATACCGGAGGCATTCCCAATGAGTCCGTGCTGGCGCCCGGCGACGTCTTGAGCGATCTGATCAACCCCTTCGGTCCCTCGAGCCCGGCAGGAGTGGCTTTGATCAACTCGTCCTACTCCAATGGCGTGTACCAGCTCGGCGAGGACTCGCGGTGGAGTGTCGACGGCCATGCCAGCCATCCGTTGGGTGATGCCTTCAATGCGGGCACTCCGGCGACCGTGGCGCTCGGCTTCGATGTTGGGGGCGAACGCTTCGCGGAGTCGACCACGCCCTTTAACGACGTCACGGCCGCCGCAACCGGACTTACGGACTTTTCTACGGAAGGCAGTCGCCAGACGCAGGCGGCTTTCGTCGAGCTGGACGTGCCGATCGCCAAGAGCCTCGATCTCGATATATCGGACCGCGAGGACCGCTACAGCGATTTCGGCAGGACCAACAATGCGAAGGTGTCGGTGCGTTACCAGCCGGCCAGCTTCCTGACCTTCAGGGGGACCGCCTCCACCGGCTTCCGGGCCCCCACGCTCTTCAATCTGTACTCGTCGAACTCCTTGTCGGCCTCGAGCAGCGGCCCCATGGAACAAGGAAACCCGTACTGTGCAACCACCCCGCCCACTCCGCCCTTCACCACGACAACCTGCGCCTCGCAGGGACTGGAGTTGTCCGGCGGAAACAGGAATTTGACGCCTGAAACATCGCAGAACTTCGATCTCGGCGTCATCGTCTCGCCGATCCAGGACATGGGCATTACGCTCGACTATTACAGAATCCTGCTCAAGAACACCATTGCAACCATTCCGACTTCGGCCATTTACGGTGATCCCGCCACCTTCGCGAACGAATACGTATTGAACGCAAGTGGGGGACTGACTCCGACAGTGAACGAGGCCGCGAATTGCCTGCCTTCTTACACACTACCGACCTGTGGATACATCATCAGGACCTTTCAGAATACGGGTAGAATCACGACCGACGGGCTCGACCTCAGCGTCCAATACACGCAGCACACCCCGTTTGGGACGTTCCACGAGGATCTGGAAGGGACCGCGATCACGCAGTTTCGGCAGCAGCAGTACAACGGCGGTCCGCTCGTCAATCTGGTGGGCAATTTGGCAATCATTGAATTCCCGCCCGCGTACCGGTGGCAGCACAACCTCAGGGTCGACTGGAAAAGCCCCGGGGGCATGTTCGGTGGGGGACTGGACGACCGCTTCTATTCGACGTACATCGATGAATTCCCCGATGGCAACGGCAATCAGCGCACAGTGGGCAGTTACAATCTCGTTGATGCCTATGTGAGCGTAAAGCCGGTCGAAAAGCTGACTGTGCTGTTTGGAATCAAAAATATCTTGAACAGGAATCCGCCGTACACCAATGCTTCGCAAAATAACTTTGCGGCTGGATACAACGCGCTCAATGCGGACCCCCTGTTGCGGAACTTCTATGTCAATCTGAAGTATATCTTCTTCTAAATTCCTCCAGGAAAAGTCCATTCCAAGCCCCGCCTCGTGCGGGGCTTTTTTTGGGCGCGCAGCATTTCGCAGGCGGTGCCGGCTTCGTCGCGTTGGTGTTGTGTGCTACGCTGCGCGCTCAACGATCCGAAGGGAATGCGCCTAGTGTATGCAGGTTGCTCGCGCCTCCATCTTCGCGCGTCTGGGCGGTATTGGGCATATGTGTCGCATCGCCGCCGCGCGCTACGGCGAGAGCCGTGTGACGGTCGCCCTTCGCCTTTTTAATCTTTATCGACTTCGGGGCTTCCGGCCGGGGGAGGCGCTGGCGTTGGGATTGGCGGATCCGGGGATTTCGACGGAAGCCTTGGGGGCGTGCTTTCCGAAGCCTGAGATGCAGGCGCTTCAGGACCGGCTGAACCCGACGGAGCTGATTCCGCTCACCGAGGACAAGGGCATCTTCGATGCCTATTGTGTCGCGCGAGGCATTCCCGTTCCCACTCAATTCGCCATCCTTGGTCGCGCAGCCGGCCAGCGCCCATCGGTGCCGACCTTGACCTCATGCGACGAGTGGCTGCGCGAGGTGGTACCGCGGCTACCTGCCACCTTCATCACGAAGCCGGCCCTGGGAGTCTACGGAGAGGGCGTCAACGCATGGACGCGCATGGATTCTGGCTTCTGCGATCAAGCCCAGCGCCTGTTTTCCGCCCGGGGCATCTTCGACCTGTGTGGCGCTGACTCGAAGTACGACCGCTTCCTGGTGCAGGAGCGCCTGACCAACCATCCCTCCCTATTGGCGCTCACCGGCGCTGCCACGCTCCAAACCGTAAGAGTGGCAACTCTGGTCGATGCCGAGGGTGAGGCGAGGGTTCTTTATGCGGTATGGAAACTGGTGGTTGGCGCTGGCGATGGCGTCACCGACAACTTCCACTTTGGACTGAGCGGAAACATGTTCGCCAATGTAGCGCTGGCCGACGGAGCAAGCGGGGCTGCACTGGGCCCCGCGCCCGATGGAATAGGCTTACGGTCACTGTCCATCCACCCGGTGACCGGCGCTTCGCTGGAGGGCTTCCGCCTCCCCGATTGGGACGCGGTGATCGAACTGGCGCTGCGCGCCGCGCGGCTGTTCCTTCCGCTGCGGACCATTGGCTGGGATATCGGTATGACGCCCCGGGGCCCGGTGATCGTGGAAGCGAATCGTTGGTGGGATCCGCCGAACGGAGCGCTGCTCGGACCTGCTGCGCCAGGAGAGGGACCGCACGATTTGATTTTGAGCGCCTCCCTGCTGCGTGCCGCTGTCCAGAAGGCGGATCGACCGTGAACCGGGGTGAGTTGCAGCGCGCGCTGACCTACCTGAGCCCGGGCAAGGTCGCAGCGCGCTACACCTTGCGCGGGGTGCAGCGACTGTCTGGCTTCACCCTTTTCCGTGGGCTGTGCCTGACTGAGAAGAGCGCCCGCGCGTTGCCCACGCTCTCGGAGGTCGAGTATCGCTTCGTGGAGCCCGAGCGGCTGCGTCAGGAAGCGGCGATCGACGGCAACGGGCTTCAACCCGACGAAGTGGAGCGTCGAATCGATGCCAGGGAGGAGTGCTTCGGCGCCTTCATCGGCAAGGTGCTGGCCAGCCAACTATGGTTTTCATCGGGCGCCGCACACCTGAAGGATAAGGCTTTCGTTCACTTCGACCCGGCGTTTGCGTACAGCCGGTGGGCGTTCACCCGAGGGGAGCATCGGGGAAAGCACCTGCATGCCCTCTGCAAGCAAAAAGCGCTCCAGGCGTACGCCGCGCGCGGCCGTCGCGGCATCCTCTCCGTGGTTGAGGCGTGGAATTTTCCATCGCTCAACGCGGGCGCGCAGGCCGGTTGCGTCAGAACCGGCTGGATGGCGATGACGGCCAAAAGTGTCTGGACCAGCGCGGGCTGCAGGCGCCAGGGAATGTGGCTTGAGGGTCGGCGGCCCGAACGCCAATAGCGGTCAGAAAAGTTCAAGAACCTCATCGCCGTGCGCGTCTGCCGTGGCCGTGGGCTTCCAGCCAAGATGTCTGTAAAAACCGTATGACCGGTGTTCGGGACTGCGAGAACAGCCGAGAAACAGGCGCTGGTGCCCAATCTTTCTCAAATCCGTCACGATGTGGGACAACAGCGTCTTCCCGATTCCGCGGCCCTCGTACGCTGGCAAAAGCGCAAGCACGAGAATTTCACCAGTATGGTTATCGCCGAAGCAGTAGCCCACGATGCGATTGGCATCGATGCAGACGACGCCTGAACTGCGTCCCGTCTCGATGCTCTGCGCTGATGACTCTGCGGTGATACCGTAGGAGGCGAGCGTTACCGCGCGGATTGCATTCTCTCGGGTCTGACCGCGCAATACTATGCACGCTTCGGCATCGGCAGGGGCGGCTGGACGATAAGTCACCATTGGTCGTTCATCCCCGGAGGCACGGATCGAACCTCGCCAAACTGGCGGCGCCACCAGAGTATAGGGCGCGTCGGCACAACATCAAATTCGTCCTGAAGCGACTGGCTGCCGGTGGCCCTCCTGCACGTGTTGGGATTGATCCTGTCATTCGGCGTCCCATACAGTAGTCTCGCTCCCGGCTTGCTGTACGACCACACCCGCGATGTAACCTTCCAGGCATGCGCCTTGTCGATCCCAAGAAGCCCGAACCGCCACCGATAAAACTCAAGCCCGGCCCACCTGACGCCTACGGCAACAGCTTCGCGGCGGTCGCCCGATGCTCATGCGGGCATCAGCGACAGTTGCCTGACAGGTGGGTCAAGTTGGGGACTGGTTACGGCCCGGAGTTGGAACAGGAACGTGCGCGGCTGCGGTGTGGAAAGTGTGGCGGGCGAAATCCACGGGTCGAGGTGTTCAGAGTTCCAGGCTGACCGGCGGTGGCGCTGCGCAGTTGAGCGCTCTTCACTGTTTAGAAATTGCATCCAACATATGGACTCGGATGTCGCCTTGCTCGACATTTTTCGGAGGCGGTCATTCGTCACTTGCGGCAGGGGTTGGCCATTCGCGGCGTCGGATTGATCCGGCGTCGCGGATGCCGCAGCGGCAGGGTGGACAATGCCAAGTGTATGCTGGCCGAATGCCAAGCCGATCAGGGCGGTTGGTAGGTGATGTCGCTGGCTGTTGGCCAAGGTGGCCTTGGCGAAATGGTTGTGCCCGATAATGGCCTCCGAATCGGACTCGGAACGCCGGGGTCGAGAGGGTCGGCAAGGTTGTCCAGTGAGCTGTCGGCGTGACCACAAATGCGATATAACTTTTGATATCCGACAGTTTCCGCGCATGCTGTGGGAGCTAGCGGGGAGTTGTGCGGCGAGCTGAACGACATGAGTTGCGCAGTCCCATGGATCGGCACGAAGCACGCGCACGCAATGTCGGAGTAAAAGGAGCATCGAAATGTCAGTCTTCACAGTACAGGCACCTCGCCGTGCCTACACTATGTCGTCAAACACGACATCTCCTCACGTGGAGATTGCATTCACACCTGGGCAGGACATGCATGGCGGTTCCTTTCCCATATCAGGACCATTAGCGACGGAAGAGGCAATTAATCAGGCCATCGACAACCTGATCAGCGAATTGAACGCACTGCGCCCGGTTGCAAAGCGGGCGCTTTCAGGCGCGTAGCTCTGACTTGGGCGGTCGCGGGGATTTGGTCCCCGGGGTTCCTGCCGTTCCCTCGTGGGCGCCTGAAGCGGTTCAGTGCTTCGCCGGAAGCCTTTTTCCTGCGCGCGGGACCCGACCAACTGGCGCGTTGTCATCGAGGTCACTACGCACCAACAAATAGTCCAGCCCGCCGACTCGAAACCAGCGATACCCATAAGCCTCCAGCGTCAATCGGTGTTTGCCGTTCGCCTCGGGCCGGCTATGGTCTTCCGACAATAGATTGACGAGTATCTGGCTCTTTGCCGTTGCGAGGCCCACCGAAAGCAGAACCTCGCGCGGAGTCGGTGCAAGATTGTGAACAAAGAATACGGAGTTGTTTCGCCAGTCGTAGCGAATGGCCAGTATCGCGACATCGGGCGTCGCGATGATTTCGAAATCGCCCCAGCCGACCTCTGGCACCTCCTTGCGCATCCTAATGATGCGTTCCGTCCAATTGAGCATGGAATTGGGGTCGCGCCGCTGTTGCGCCGCATTGACATGCCGGTACCCGAACACGCCAGAATCGATGACTGGAACGACGGGCTTATCGTTCTTGGTGAATCCACCATGGGCCTCGTCCGACCACTGCATCGGTGTGCGGGCGCATTGCCGTTCCGGAAGTGTCAGGTCATCGCCCATGGCTAGCTCATCGCCGTAACGGACGACGGGCGTCCCTGGAAGCGTGAACAACAGACTGTATGCCAACTCGATGCGGCGTCGATCGCCTTGAAGCATCGGAGCCAATCGTCGCCTGATACCGCGATTGTAGAGTTGCATGGCGGGCTTTGGACCAAACGCGCGAAACACCACTTGCCGCTGCTTCTCGGAAAGACGCCCTAAATCAAGTTCGTCGTGATTGCGCAGAAATATGCCCCATTGCGCAGTCTTCGGGCGAGGCTTGGTTGCCAGGAGGGCCCGTCGCAGGGGCCGCGAGTCACTCGCTGCCAGTGCGTAGAAGAGATTTTGATTGGCCTGGAAGTTGAACATCATATTCATGCGCTCACCTTCCTTCCCGAAATACTGCATGTCGGTGCCGGGAAGCACGTTCGCTTCCGCGAGAATGATCGCCTCCCCCTCGCGCCACTGCAGAAACTCTCGGATCGGTCGCAGCATCTCGTACTGCTCCGCGGGCTTGCGCACCTGCGCTCCTTTAGTGGCGATCACGAATGGAACAGCGTCCATCCGAAAGCCGGACACCCCAAGCTGGAGCCAAAATCCCATGATCTTCAGGATTTCTGCCTGAACTTCAGGGCTGGAGGTATTCAAGTCCGGCTGGAAATCGTAGAAACGGTGGAAATACCAAGCGCGCGCCACCGAATCATAGTTCCAGGTCGATTTCTGTACTCCGGGAAACACCATGCCCTTGTTGGCGGCAGGCGGCCGACTCTTGGCCCACACGTACCAGTCTCGGTAAGGTGATTTCGGGTCCCGCCGCGCCTCCTGAAACCAGGGGTGCTGGTCCGAGGTATGGTTCACGACCAGGTCGATGATGACGCGAATCCCCCGTTGCTCAGCCGCATGCGTGAATTCGACGAAGTCGCCAAGCGTCCCGTAGCGCGGATCGACTTCATAATAGTTGGAGACATCGTAGCCATCGTCTCGGCCCGGCGAGGTCTGAAAGGGCATTAGCCAGATGGCAGTGACGCCGAGCCCGCTCAGATAGTCCAGTCGGCGAACGAGCCCGGGAAAATCCCCAACTCCGTCGCCATTGGCATCCAGGTAGGTCGCCACCGAAAGACAGTAGATGACGGCGTTCTTGTACCAAAGATCGTTGATCATGTGCGCGGTATATCCCGGACAGCCGCGATCGCGACGATCAGACCTTCATTGGCGCGCAGTGCGAGAGCAGTTGCGACCAATTCGTCCCCTCTATCCAAATGGGTCGATAGCAGCACGCGGCCTTCTAGTCCGAGCGACTCCAGTTGTAGCCTGCATGTTGAGTTGCCTAGATTAAGCGCTACCAGGATACGCTCGGCGCCGGCGTGTCGAATGTAGGCGAGCAGTTGGTCGCTCACCGATAGAGGCATATATTCACCGATACGGAGCGCCGTGGAAGATCGGCGCAAGACCAGGAGCCTTTGATATAACGTGAGAGAAGAGGATGAATCGCCCGATTCGGTCGCAACATTGATCGCCCGATAGGTGTCCGAGAGCGGCAGCCACGGCGGAGCTGCGCTGAAACCGGCATGTTCGGATTGGTCCCATTGCATTGGGGTCCGGCAGGGGTCTCTTCCCAGACCCTTGCCCGGGACATTCTTTTCGAGCGGATCCTGCACGCGGTCGGCTGGAATAGCGACATTGCTCATCCCGAGTTCGTCGCCGTAATACATGGTCGGCGTTCCGCGCAGCGTCAACAGCAGCATGGCGGCGACCCGGGCTTGCGGTAGCCCGACCCGCGATGTGATGCGCGGATTGTCGTGGTTGCCCAAGACCCAATTGGGCCATCCACCTTCGGGCAGGGCACCCTCGTAGCGGTCAATCAGCGCGGCGATGCTGCGCGCGTTCCAGACCGTTTGCAGCAACTGAAAATTGAATGGTAACTGCACGCCGCCGAGGTTTTCACCGTAATAATCCATCAGCCGATCAAGCGGCAGATAGATTTCTCCGATCATCACACGATCAGGAAACTCATCGAGCACGCCACGCAGACCTGAAACGATTCCGCGCATTTCCGGCCGATCGCCGGTGTATGTGGGCAACTGGCTTTGAAATTCCGGCATGCCGGGCGTGAAGTCGGGATTTGGCGGGTTGTCACGCCACTGTTCATCCTTGATCAGGAGCCATAGAACATCTACCCGGAAACCGTCGACCCCTCGCCTGAGCCAGAAACGCATAACGTCATGCATCGCCGCAATGACCTGCGGATTGCGCCAATTCAGATCAGGTTGCTCCTTCAGGAAAGAGTGATAGTAGTACTGGTTCGTCTGCGGATCCAATTCCCAGGCACTGCCGCCGAAGTGACTCAACCAATTATTAGGGGGCGCGCCGCCGGGAGCCGGATCGTGCCACAAATACCAATCGCGCTTGGCGCTGGTCCGACCGGATCGGGAGTCTTTGAACCATGCGTGCTGGATTGAAGTATGGTTGGGTACGTAATCCATGATCACCTTCATGTCGCGCCGCTTGAGTTCGATGAGCAGGCGATCGAAGTCCTCGAGCGTGCCGAACAGCGGATGGATGTCGGTGTAGTTGGAAACGTCGTAACCGAAATCCGCCATGGGCGACGGGTAGATTGGGGACAACCAGACCGCATCGACGCCTAGGTTCATGCAATAGTCCAGACGTTCGTGTATCCCGATCAGATCTCCTACTCCATCTCCATTGGAGTCCTGGAAGGAGCGCGGATAGATTTGATAAATCACGGCGGGTTGCCACCAAGGATCCGTCATGGCGTGATGTTGAGGCTGCTCGTGGTGTTCATCGTAAAATAGTCTACGTGGCGTGGGCCGCGGCGGGCTCGGCTACGACGAGGCGCATCAGTTCGCAAGGCCTTCCCATAAACGGCCGACGCCTTCTCCGGCGTGCCGTCCGCCATAGTTTCGCCTTCAGGTGACTCCTTATTAAGAGAGACTGGGCTCCAATCGGCCCGACCGGTACGCCCGGAGGATGAAAGCGGTGTAAGAAAAATCCACGCTTTCGACCGTTTAGGACTCAATCGGGCAGTGATGCTGCAGACCGGCGCGGCCGGAGCGGGTTGATAGTGGTGGCGGGACTCGACTTGACACTTATATTCGAATCTGCTGTGCGCATCCCGGCTAGTGGCGATGCACCAATTTTTTGAACTCAGGAGACCGCCAATGAAGTACGTAATCAGTTGGTTCGAACGCCCGCAGGGCTCATCCATCCAGTACGAAAATGCTCAGAAGCGAATCCTTGAGGTCATCGCCTGGCGCGATGTTCTGCCAAGCACAAGTGATGCCGGCCGTCCCAGTTCTATCGGGCGGGCATTGGCAAGGCAGAGTTTGCCGTGGTGGTGCTGTGCACCACCACTGAAACCCATACAAGAGAGCAGGGTTCGAGTCGGTCAGGCCCTCCATACACTGCGCCGCACAAAAGTGTCACTGGTTTAGCGGCGGGCGAAAAATCTCAGCGGCGCTTCCCGGGCACGCGACTACGGCGTATTGGACGCAAGGGATTCAGTTGACGGTAAGTCATTGCTAGTCGTAGCGTTGCCTCAAGGATAAGGATCAATTCGAATCAGGGAGAATCCATTATGAAGAGCCAATGGCAGCACGGAGAATCGCTGCTGGTCGTATTCGTTTGTGTCTGGGCCGTGTGCATTGCCAGTAGACCCGCAAGCGCAGCCCCACCGATTCGGATCGGGAGCAAAGTCACGGCGCAAGGTCAACAACCTCCGACCAACGCCTACTGCGAGACGAAGTTAGGTTTTGAATGTCTCGGGCCGCCGGATATCCGTACCGCTTACGGTCTCACCTCGCTGCTGAATTCTGGATTCACGGGGGTTGGTGAAACCATCGTGATTATCGACTCCTACGGCAGTCCAACGATCGACGAAGATTTGAAGCAGTTCGACAGTGACTATGGCATTCCGGATCCGCCGTCATTCCAGGTGCTCGCACCGCTCGGCACGGTCCCCTTCGACCCGACCCAGCCCGACCAGATCGGTTGGGCTTATGAGACCACGCTTGATGTTGAGTGGGCACATGCCATTGCCCCGGGCGCTTCCATCGTGCTGCTCACAAGTCCGGTGGACGAAACTCAAGGTGTACAAGGCCTGCCCGAGTTCCTGAAGTTAGAGCAATACGCGCTCGAGCATCATCTTGGTAAGATCATCTCGCAGAGCTGGGCGGCCACCGAGAACACTTTGTTCCCCAACGTAGCTGGCCCCCAAGGACCCGCACTGATTGCAGCCTTCAACGAGCTCTTCCAGGACGCTGCTGCGCAGGGCGTCACCGTGCTTGCCGCCGCTGGCGATGGAGGCAGTCAGAATGCAGCCACCTACAGCGAGGCCCTTGGAGCTCCAACCAGCTATTACACTTTTCCAACGGTGAATTTTCCGGCGTCATCGCCTTGGGTAACCAGCGTTGGTGGCACTACGCTCAATGTCGACGCCAAGGACCACTATCTCTTCGAAACCGTCTGGAACGATGACTCGATCGGCGCGGGTGCTGGCGGTGGCGGCATCAGTCAGCTGTTCGGGGAGCCGCTCTATCAGCTCTTCACCCTGTCGCCCAAGACGCAGGAGAAACTAGGCGGCCATCGTGGCATTCCGGATGTCTCCTACAATGCCGACGACTACAACTCTGCGATCTTCATATATCTGAGCTTCCTGGGCCCATCAAACGCGGGCTACTACCTGATCGGCGGCACCAGCGAAGGTTCACCCCAGTGGGCGGGTATTGTGGCAGATCTAAATCAACGGGCCGGATTTCCGCTGGGCTTTCTCAATCCGCGCCTCTATGCGTTGGGCGGATTGGATAAATTTTCTCGCTATGGTCGCGACATTGCTTTGGGTAACAATGCCTATGGCGGAGTGCCGGGGTACAGCGCAGGCCCGGGCTGGGACCCTGTCAGTGGCTGGGGTACGCCGAATCTGAGTCACGTGCAAGACTGGTGGTCGGATTTCGTCAGAACCAATTGAGGCGGCCGCATTCCTCTCCGGATCGTCGAGTAACTCACTTGTCCTTATTAGAGAACCGTTCAAGCAGGGCGTCTGATATGACGTGATAAGCCTCCCTACCCCAGCCAGGGTGCGGCCTTCTTGAATTCACAACCCAGAATTGTCAGCTATGCGCGCAAGAAGTGGAAGGGCACATGGAGACGAGGAGATGTTATTCGAGGGCTGGCCTCGCGCTGGTGCTATTGGTGATGACTGTAACGGCTGGCGCGCAGGTAACCGTGACTGGGCCCATCGCGGGTACGCCGCTCCTCGACCTGGGAAAGTTCGATCTGAAGGCTTTGGGTTATGTCACCGAGGAATTCTTCCTCTCCGGAAAGGCGACGTCTTTCAAGCGGGTTGGTCGGCTAACCGAAGACGGCAACTGGCAGGTGGAGCACGCGGCCACTGCGCCATTCACGACACGCATGGTGGTTGTCCGGCCCGCTGATCCGGGCAAATTCAATGGCGCTGTGGCGGTGGAATGGTTGAATGTCAGCGGCGGCACCGACTTGGCAGCCGACTGGGACGCCATGCATCGCGAAATTGTTCGCGACGGCTTCGCCTATGTCGGCGTCTCGGTGCAGAAGGTGGGTGTCGAGGGCGGGCCGAGCCTGACGCCCAATACTGTGCCGATCAAGAAGGTCGACCCCGCGCGGTATGGCCGGCTCAGCCATCCGGGCGACCCCTTCGCCTACGACATTTATTCGCAGGCGGGCAGGGCTGTTCGCGGGTCAGGGGGGGCCAAGGTACTGGGTCCCTTGGTCGCGAAACGCTTGCTCGCAACGGGTGATTCGCAATCGGCGGCGTTTCTCACGACCTACGTGAACGCCGTCGATCCGAGCGCCAAAGTCTATGACGGCTATCTGATTCACTCACGCTTCGCCGACGCTGCATCGATCGAAGGCGCCTCAAGATTGGAGGGACCGAGCGACATGCCGGCGACGGTCAAACTGCGCGCCCGTCTGCGCGTGCCGGTGATTACGGTCATTACCGAGACCGACCTCATCGGCATCGACTTAGCCGGATTTCACCTAGCCGGGTTTTCGAATGTGGTGCAGGCCGACACCAATCGGCTGCGAACCTGGGAGATTGCGGGAGCGGCGCATGTCGACACCTACATACTTGGTGCTACCTCTATCGACTCGGGTTCGGCGCCCGTTGCGAAACTGGCGGCAGCCTACGCGCCCACCGATACCGACTTAGGTGTAAAGCTGGCGAAGCTGATGAACTCCGCGCCTCAGCACCACTACGTCGTGATGACGGCGCTTTGGAACCTCGACCGCTGGGTGAGGGACGGCCAAGAGCCGCCGAAGGCCCCGCGCCTCAAGACGCTTGCCGGCGACAAGCCGGGAGCGCCGCCGCATTTGGTTCTCGACGCCAATGGCGATGCGGAAGGCGGCATCAGCACACCTTGGGTCGATGTTCCTACGGCGCGCCTATCGGGAATTGGAAATTCCCCCGGAAACCTGGGCTCTCTCGTAGGGGTTACGGAGCCCTTCGACCAGGTGCTGCTCGGCAAACTCTATCCCGGGGCTCGGACCGAGTACCTGAAGAAATTCAACCGGTCTTTGGAGTTGGCAATCAAAGCGGGCTTCATTCTTCCGGCCGATGCAGCGGACATAAAGGCCTTGGCGGCTGCCATGTATCCAGGCTCGAAGTAGATCGGTGTCGCCCGATCCGCGAACAGATCAAAGCCGGTCGCGGTGCACCGCGGACCGCCGCACTAGCTGATATAGCGTCCCGGGTCGCGGCGGCTTTGTGGCCGCGCCTCTCGCGCTCATCTGCCGAGAAGCGACGGATCGTGGAGGAGTAGGGGCAACCCGGTGCCTCGATCGCGGCAGTCGCGCAGCGTTGCGGGATCAGCGTCTTGCCTACGGAGTCCTCTGCAGCTAAAGGCCTGGTTTCCGAGCGCCCTCAGCGCAGCTGCATTGAGATCGAGTTTGCCGGCAGGCAACGGCTGCGCATTCAAGGGTGCGTGGATAGAACGACGCTCTCAGGCGTGATCGACTTGGTCTCTCGCCGATGATAGCGCTGCCTGCGGGTGTCCAGGTGTGGCGGGCAGGCGCTACAGATATGCGCAAGGGCTTTGATGGTCCGTGAAAGAAGGGCTAAGGGATCTGTTATGAACCGCGTCACAGGTGTGCAACCCGGGCGTTGACCCGTGGGCAGTGCTGTGTTGAGGTCGGCGCCGGTAGTCTGGAGTGGTTATGCGTCGGAACAGGGACAAGTGTCAGCCGTTAGCAGAGCAGCGGTCGACGGCGGCGGTTCGGGCCCGGCACGAACGGCATGATTCTGCGCAGGGCCCCATACGCTGTGCAACGCGATAGACACTTGTGCAACTCCAAGGCGGGGCAGGTCTGACGCGGATTGCTGGTTCAATAGCGAGCGGCAGACAACTTGTTTAGTAATATTCGCCAAGATCTGCGCGCTCACCGCGGCGACTGGAGTGCCCAGGGTTTTTGGGTGTTGGTGGTCTACAGGTTCGGGCGTTGGCGTTATGGCGTCCGGCCGGCGCTCCTGCGGAAGCTCTTTTCGCTCCAGTACAAGATTCTCTTCAAGTGCGTCCAGATCGTCACCGGCATCGAGTTGCCGTGCTAGGTTCCGATTGGACGCAATTTTACCATCGATCATTTCGGTGGGATCATCATCAGTGAGTACGCCACGTTTGGTGACGACTGCAGGATCCGACAGGGAGTCACCGTCGGATTGAAAAACGTTGACGAACCGAAGGCTCCTGTCATTGGCAACAATGTCGAGATCTGTGCAGGTGCCAAGGTAATGGGTGGCATTTCCATCGGCAACAATGTGGTCATCGGGGCAAACGCCGTGGTGATTACGGATGTTCCGGACGACTCCATTGCAGTGGGCATTCCTGCCACTATCAAGCCGCGACGGCGCGTATCAGCTCATGAGAGGCGGAAAGGTCCGCCGAGACTTCGGGAACTATCGTCGCGCGGCGCTGGAAAACGGGATGTTCCGGCGGTCATTGTGACTCTGGAGATGCCAGGGATTCTGTCGAACGCCCCGGGGAGTCAGAAAGTTGGAAAGCTCGCAGAGGATAGAGTGGGAGAGGGGGGGGCCAGCGGAGGCTTTCGCCCGCTCTCGGCGGAAGTTGTCAGCGAGGACGACGCAACCTACACCTTGAAGATTGAGCGTCGATAGTCAAGCCGCATCCCGGTCACTATGGAATATCAAATTGCCGGATCAAAGCCGGAGCCGGTAACGACGGAACAAGGTATCGCCCCTCAACAGGGTAGCGAAATGTCGTGGCAGTACCGGCATAAAATGGTTTTAAGGCAGCGCAGTTTCTCCTAGTTGTTCCGACGCTGCGCCACTGCCAAAGGCAATCGTCTATAGCCTGGGCCGCTGGGACGCATTGATCCGCTACATCGACGACGGCGACCGCCTATATGTAAATATCGATATACTGACACCAAAGCTACTCTTTCCTTCGCCGCCGACTTCGCGTGGGACTTGGCTTTGCGCCGCTGGACGCCGGGCCAGTCACCACGGATCGGGGCTAAATTGCCTCGGAACCGACGCAGAGTGTGTTCCCCAGCCGGTTACCCTTTTTCGGTTTGTAGGCCGGTTTTACTGCAGCGCCCGTGAGAGCATGGAATGCTTTAGGCCGGCTTGCGCGACATTCACGGCGGGCGCAACACACGGGCTATCCGTGTTGTCGGGCGGTGAATCAAAGCCTTACCGTCTCGAAAAAAGCCGCCCGAAGGCTGCTTCGGCTTCAGTTATCAGCGTATCCACTCGGTTGTGCCGGGACGCACAGGCATGGACACGGCGAGCATTTCTCGACCTGCTAGTGAACGCGTTTGAGGATTGAGCGTCACCTCGTAGCTCACGACGTGACCGTCCACGAGACGAGCACCCACGACCCTGCAGCGGCTTCCAATCTGGGCCTGTAGCATCGCTTCGTGTAGGCACAGACGGGAGGCGGCACACCAGCGCATCAGCCAAGGCACGTAGGGGTCGAATATCCCCTCTAGCGACCATGCCGTTCGCGCTGCAGGGTTTTGGTAGGTAACAAATCCTCGCAAGTCGATCCATTCGACGCACACCGGCAGGACATCCAGAATCTTGTCCCTCACGTCAATTTGGGAATACAGACCCGGCACCGGTAAGAGCGTGATTCCCGGCATTTGGGGCCGCTGCCCGGATGTTTCCAGAGAACTTGATTCGCGGCTCATCAGCGCTCCCGTATTAAGGCAAAACCATATCAAGAAACGCAGGCAAACCGCACTGCCGGATGTGTCAGCATCTGGCGAGGCATGCCAAGTCGGGGGCGATCTCATGAATGAGTGCTTGCGATGCGGCGAAAAGTGTCACTATATGGCCGATTACGCCACGACCACTGATGCATTGAAAGCGGGATGCAGGGACATTAAATTGAGATCGGACTGTGAATGAATTCGGGCGCGAGTCGTCGACGGTCTCGATGCTTGCAATAACGTTGGCCTGAGAGATGCCTCTACCAAAAATACCTCTGGCGGGCGAGCCCGCCTTTTCTGCCTCCACGGTCGAGGATTTGGTTTCGTCCGTCGAATCTCGCCTGGGCGCGGTGTGTATTGAAGTGCCCACCGAACGCCATATTTGTGCAGTGGCCAACCGCCACAAATTGCCTTCCGGTGAACTGTGGTTCTGCTCATACGGTGAACCGGTCAAGATCCGATTTGCCGAAACAGACTACGTACGTGTGCAATTCCACCACACGGGCATGGGGTCAACACAGCTCGGGCACCGACTCATCGACGTGGCGCCAAATCAAGGCTGCATTTCCGCGGGCGCTGCGACCCTCAATTTCGGCGCCGGTTTTCAGCAGTTGGTGTGGCGAGTCGAGCGCGCGGCCCTTGTCCGCAAACTGATGGCCATTACCGGAGGGGTACTGTCTCGCCAGCTCGAGTTCGAGCCCCAGCTCGATTTGAGTCTGCCAACTGCGCGTCCCCTCCTGGGCATTCTCCATGACATCATTCACTGCGTATCAAAGAAGCCCGGGCGTCACAGCTTTGTGGAAACCGAATTGGAGCAGGCGCTGATGGTTTCGCTGCTCACTCATAGCAGGCACAATGGCCAGCACCTGCTCGAACTTGAGGCAGGTGACGCGGCGCCTTGGCACGTCGTGAAGGTCGAGGAGTACATTGCAGCCCGTCTTGATAAGCCCTTTTCCATTGAAGAGGCTGTGACCATAACCGGGTGCAGTGCGCGGACCATTTATCGCGCATTTCGCAAGCATCGGGGCTACTCCCCGGCAGAATTCTCCAAGCAGCGGCGTTTGCGCAAGGCGCGGGACCTGTTGCGGGAGGGACCCCCGTTTCGCTCCGTCGGTGACGTGGCTGAGATGTGCGGATTTTCAGACCTGAGCCATTTCAGCCGGGATTTCAAGAGCCTGATTGGCGAATGGCCTTCATCTTCCAAGCACATCCGCGGATAGGAACGCTGCTCTGGTCGTAGGTCACGGCTAAGAGGCGGGCTTGAGAGCGTGGATCCCCGAAAGCCGACCGTCGCGGATTACCGGATCGGGTCGGGACCCGCATTTCGGGGGGACTGCCCCTCAGCGGACATTCATCGCCTGCGTTACCAGGGGGGAACCGAAGTCAGGGCATAATCTACATGCACAGAGTTACGCGGTTGCTCTTGTCGCCTAATTATAAGTTAATTGTCTGGTGACATCCATGATTGCGCTGGTCCCCATGACGGCCCCGGAATACAAAACGTATGTGTCAGTGGCCATCCCGGCCTATGCGAACGAAAAGGTCGCAGCCGGTCAGTGGTCTGAAGCGGAGTCCTTAAACCTCGCGAGCAGTCGTTTTCCGAGCTGCTTCCGCAGGGCCTAGGAACTCCAGATCATTTTCTATTCACAATTCGCGACGGCAGTACGCGTCGGCTTGGTGTCCTTTGGGTTGCGATACAGAAACGGGCGGAAAAACGCGTCGCATATGTCTATGATATATACGTTGACCCGGCACATCGCAGACTAGGCCACGCAACCGGCGCGCTACTAGCACTGGTCCACAAGGCCAATGATCTGCAGTTCTCGGGCATTGCGCTCCACGTATTTGGCCACAATGCCGGG